>JADMIO011222237.1_pt1 | contig 14757 bp, 14 predicted proteins | sample 8958161 | NCBI WGS metagenome assembly JADMIO01 (sample SAMN16585339, study PRJNA669376) | soil metagenome | isolation source: Crop rotation soil | place: USA: Cullars Rotation, Alabama | collected 2011 | reverse complement strand
GAGCACAGGCAGTTCGACGCCGACCATGCGGCCGACCTCGCGCGCCCACAGGCCGCCACAATTGACGACGTGCTCCGCCTTCACCGTTCCCTGTTCGGTGACGACGTTCCAGGTCCCGTCCGGGTCCTGGGTCAGTTCCTTGACCGGGTTGCGCAGCACGATCTCGGCGCCGAGCTTCTTGGCCGCCTTGGAATACGCTATCGTGGTGCCGGATGGGTCGAGGTGGCCCTCGACCGGATCCCACATGGCGCCGACGAAATTGGTCTCGTCCATCAGCGGGAACATCGCCTTGGCCTCGGACGGGGTGATCAGCTCGGTGTCCATGCCGAGATAGCGGCCCTTGGCGTGGGCGAGCCGGAGGAAATCCATGCGCTCGGGCGTGTCGGCCATCATGACGCCGCCGGTCAAATGCAGCGAGCAGGACTGGCCCGAGATTTCCTCCAGCTCCTTGTAGAGCTGCACCGTATAGGCCTGCAGCTTGGCGACGTTGGGGTCGCCGTTCAGCGTGTGGAAGCCGCCGGCCGCGTGCCAGGACGAGCCGGATGTCAGCTCCGAGCGCTCGATCAGCATGATATCCGTCCAGCCGGCCCTGGCCAGATGGAACAGCACCGAGCAGCCGACGACGCCGCCGCCGATGACAACTGCTTTGACGTGGGATTTCATGGAGTTGGGTCCGTTACTGGATAATATGATTCATGCGGTGAAAGATGATTCAGGCGGCGGCGACAGCTTCGATCTCCAAGAGCCATCGCTCGTCGAAAATGCCTGTGATGATGGTGGTCAGCCCGACGCGCCGGCCGCCGAGCGCCTCGTCGCGGGTGCGGCGGTAGTCGGCGATATGTTTGCGGTCGGACAGGAAGATCGTCACCTTGACCAGGTTGTCGAGGTTCATCGAGCCGGCGCGCAATTGCGCGATCACATTGGCCCAGGCGAGGCGTGCCTGATCTTCGAAGCTTTCCGGTACGGTGCCGTCCTTCGTAGCGGGGATCTGGCCGCTGACGAACAGCCAGCGCGTGGCGCCGGTCACTTCCATCGCCTGCGCATAGGTTGGCGCCGGCGGCGCATCGGCGGCGTTGATCTCGGTGAGTTTCATGATTTGCCTATCATGCGAAACTGAAAAGATCAAAAATCGGTCGGCGCGCCGCCCTCGGCCTTGCGCTTGTCGACGAAGGCGTTGAGCTCCTCGCGGATGGCGGGATCCATATAAGGCTCCTCGTAGGTGGCAAGCCGCTCCTTCCAGACGCGGTTGGCCTTTTCGATTGCCGTCGGCGAGCCGGCTTCGGCCCAGGTCTCGAAGTTGCGCCAGTCCGACAGGATCGGCGAATAGAAAGCGTTCTTGTAACGGTCCTGGGTGTGCTGGGTGCCGAAGAAATGGCCGCCGGGACCCACCGAGCGGATCGCCTCGACGCCGAGCGCGTCTTCCGACAGGTCGAGCGGCGTCAGGAATTCGGCCACCATCTGCAGCAGGTCGATGTCGAGGATGGTCTTTTCGTAGGAGCAGCGCAGCCCGCCTTCCAGCCAGCCGGCGCCGTGCAGCACGAAATTGGCCCCGCCAGTGATGGCGCCCCATAGCGAGAACACGCTCTCATACGCTGCCTGCGCGTCGACCGTATTGGCGGCACAGGTGTTGGACGTGCGGTAGGGCAGGCGATAGCGGCGCGCCAGCTGGCCGCCGACCAGTTGCGCCTTCATGTATTCCGGCGTGCCGAAGGCCGGCGCCCCCGATTTCATGTCGACATTGGACGTGAAGCCGCCATAGCCGACCGGCGCGCCCTTCCTGACCATCTGCGTGAAGGCGATGCCGGCCAGCGCCTCGGCATTCTGCTGGACAAGCGCGCCGGCGACGGTCACCGGCGCCATCGCGCCTGACAGCGTGAACGGCGTCACGATCACCACCTGACCGCGCGACGACATCTGGATGATGCCTTCCATCATCGGCACGTCGAGCTTCAGCGGTGAGTTGGTGTTGATGATCGTATAGACCGACGGCTCTTCGAGCAGCTGCTCTGGCGAAATGCCGCGACCGATGCGGGCGATCTCGATGCCGTCGACATTGCGTTCCTTGCCGAGCGAATAGATGTGGAACACCTTGTCGGTCAAAACGGACAGGTCGCGGATGCATTCGAGATGGCGAACCGACGGGTGGATGTCGACCGGCTCGACCGGATAGCCGCCGGTAGTGTTCAGGATGTTATGCATCTGCGCGAGGCGCAGGAAGTTTCGGAAGTCCGCCTGGTTGCCTGGGCGCCGGCCGCGATCGAGGTCGGAGCAGTTGGGCGCCGAGGCCATTTGCGACAGCACCAGATTGTTGCCGCCGAAGCGCACATTGTGCGCCGGGTTGCGCGCGTGGATGGTGAACTCGGGCGGCGCATGCGCGATCAGCTCGAGGATCATGTCGCCGTCGAAACGCACCCGTTCGCTGCCTTCGCGGACATCGGCGCCGTGATCCTTCATGATCTGGCGAGCGCCGTCATGCAGCACGTCGACGCCGATCTCCTTCAGCACGCGCAGCGAGGCGAGGTGGATGGTTTCCAGCTGGTCGTCTGAGATCAGCTTGGTCGGGGTCAGCGGAATCTTGAGCTGCCGGAACGGCGGCTGCTCGAAGGCGGCCGAGCCGCCGGCGCGTTTTCCGGCGCGGCCGCCGCGGCGCACGCGGTCCGTCGCGATCACCGGTTCGGCTGGATGCAATGCGGCGGTCATGGAATTCCCCGTGAGGTCGTCTTGTCACGGGCATAATGGACCGCGGTCCATTGCGTCAGTGCGGACGCGACGACCACTAGGGCGAGGGAAGCGACATGGCGCGTCGGCGTCGCCTCGGCTCAGTACGCCCCTTTCCCTTGGTCCTGTCCGTCGTTTCAATTGCCTTCGCCCATCGGCCGTGATGCGGTTACCCCATGCCCGCTGAAGATGTGCCATTCGATATCGCCGACAGGACGCCGTGGGCCGCCATTGCGGGCATCATCGCCACCGTTTCGGTGTTCGCGATCGCCCAGGGCCTCAGCTATCCGTTGCTCAGCTTCATCCTGCAGCGCCAGGGCGTCTCGCCGAGCATGATTGGGCTTTCGGCGGCCATGACGCCGATCGGCTTCATCGTATCGTCGCCGCTCATCCCGGCGCTGGCGCGGCGGTTTGGCGCCGGCCGCACCGCGCTGAGCTGTGCCGCCTTGTCGGCCTTGCTGCTCGCGCTGATCGGCTGGACCCAGGACGTCTATGCCTGGTTTCCGCTGCGCTTCCTGATCGGCGTCGCCACCAACCCGCTCTATGTGCTGAGCGAAATCTGGATGATCGCGCTGGCGCCGCCGGCCCGCCGCGGCCGTATCATGGGTGTCTATACGTCGATCATCTCGGCGGGCTTTGCCGCCGGCCCGCTGTGCCTGCTCGTCGTCGGCACGCATGGCTGGCCGCCGTTCCTGGTCGGCGTATCGGCCTTCGTGATTTGTGGCGTCTGCCTCGCTTCGGTGCTCAACCAATTGCCCAAGGTTGACGAGGCCGGCCACCGCGTTTCGGTGCTGGGCTTCGTGCCGCTGGCATGGTTGCTGCTGTTCGCCGTCGTGGTTGCCGCCGGGTTCGAGCAGGGCATACTGGCGCTGCTGCCCGTCTACGGCACCTACTACGCTATCGCCGAGGCCAGGATGTCGGCGCTGCTGTCGCTGATGATCGCCGGCAACATTACCTTGCAGATCCCGCTCGGGCTGCTGGCGGAGCGGTTCACGGCACGGAGGATCCGTTTCGTCTGCGTCTCGGCCACCATGCTCGGCTGCGCGCTGCTGCCGGCGCTCATCGAGACGCCGCTGATCTGGCCGATGGTGTTCCTGTGGGGCGCCGTCTCCTATGGCATCTACACCATGACGCTGATCGAGCTCGGTGAGCGCTTCTCCGGTTCCATGCTGATCGCCGGCAACGCCGCCTTCTCGCTGATGTGGGGCCTTGGCGGCATCGCCGTGCCGCCGGCGGCGGGCGCGGCGCTGGACCTGGTCGGTGCGCAAGGGCTGCCCATCACGCTCGGACTGCTCTGCCTGGTGCTGGCGGTTGCGAGCGTTGTCCGCAGGCGGGCCTGGTGAAGAGCCTTTCGGTAGACCCAGGCACCTTACGTTGCCCCCCTCTGTCCTGCCGGACATCTCCCCCACAGGTGGGGAGATCGGCCGGCCGCGCTATTTTCGCCAATCTTCGATTTTCAAGATCGTGCGAAGAGGTTGATGACAGCCAATCTCCCCACCTGTGGGGGAGCTGTCCGGCAGGACAGAAGGGGGCGCGAAGGAATGCGATTGATCGCCCTTGTACCTCCGCCATTAATCTGGTGGAGTCGTTCGATGGCGCTCTTCCTTCAGATGCTCGGCAGGCTCGACATCGCCGTGACGCCGTCCTCGCGGACGCGGCACGCCGAGCTGCTGCGGCTGTGCGCGCGCATTGGCTATTCGCCGCCGACCTTCCACTGAATCCGCCCCGGCGGTTGCCGGATTGATTCAAAAGGAAGGTCCAAATCCATGACATATCAGAACTATTCGCTGAAGCAGCTTCAGCAGATCGATGCCGCGCATCACCTCCATCCCTTCACCGACCATCGCGAATTGCGCGAGGCCGGGTCGCGGATCATCACGCGCGCCGAGGGCCCGTTCATCTACGATTCCGAGGACAACCAACTGCTCGATGGCATGGCCGGCCTGTGGTGCGTCAATATCGGCTACGGCCGCCACGAGCTTGCCGAGGCCGCGGCAGCGCAGATGAACGAGCTGCCCTACTACAATTCGTTCTTCCGCTGCTCGACGCCGACGCCGGTGCTGCTTGCCCAGAAGATCGCCGAGATCGCGCCCGACAACATGAACCAGGTGTTCTTCGGCTCGTCGGGGTCGGAGGCCAACGACACGGCGCTGCGCCTGGTGCGCCATTACTGGGCGCTCGAAGGCAAGCCCGAGAAGAACCGCATCATCTCGCGCAACATGGCCTATCACGGCTCGACCGTGACCGGCGCTTCGCTCGGCGGCATGGCCAGTATGCATAAGCAGCTCGGCGGTGCCGTCCCCAACATCGTGCATGTCATGATGCCCTACGCCTATGAGCTCGCGCTGCCGGGCGAGAGCGACCATGATTTCGGCGTGCGCGCCGCAAAGGCCGTCGAGGACGCCATCCTCGAGGCCGGAGCGGACAAGGTCGCGGCCTTTATCGGCGAGCCGATCCAGGGGGCGGGCGGCGTCAAAATCCCGCCCGCAAGCTATTGGCCGGAAATCCAGCGCATCTGCCGGCAGTACGACGTGCTGCTTATGCTCGACGAGGTCATCACCGGCTATGGCCGCACCGGCGAATGGTTCGCCGCGCAGTCGCTCGGCATCGAGGCCGACACGATCACCACGGCCAAGGCGCTGACCTCAGGCTACCAGCCGCTGTCGGCACTGCTGGTCGGCGACCGCATCGCCGCGACTGTGGTCGAGAAGGGCGGCGAGTTCTATCACGGCTACACCTATTCCGGTCATCCGGTGGCCTGCGCGGTGGCGCTGAAGAACCTCGAGATCATCGAGCGGGAAGGCATGATCGAGCGCGTCAGGACCGACACCGGCCCCTATTTCGCGCAAGTGCTGCGCGAGAAAATCGCCGGCCATCCGCTGGTCGGCGAGGTCAGGACGTTCGGCTTGCTCGGCGGCATCGAGATCGTCAAGGACAAGGCGACAAAGGAGCGGTTTGCGCCGGCCGGCTCGGCGGCCGTTGTGGTGCGCGACCACGCGATCGCCAACGGCATGATGCTGCGTGCCACCGGTGACACGATGATCCTGTCGCCGCCATTGATCTGGACGCGCGACACGATCGACCTCGCCTGCGAACGCATCGGCAAGGCGCTCGACTTGGCCGAGCGCGATCTGCGCTGACCATTTCGCTGGAGGGCGGCGAATCCCCCTCCAGCCTGTTGAGCGCGCCGGTAATTCCGCGCAACAGCTGTTCGGGAAACGCTCCCTGAAAAGTCAGAATGAACGGAATGTTCGCAGCCGCGTTCTATATGGCCTGGGACATTTCGCACCAGGGTTCAGGACATTCCGTCCGCAGGGGTTATCGTTCATGAGCAAGCGTTCCAGTCGGGTCCGGCCCGGCGTCGAGACTGCGTCGATCGCCGGCGATCTGATGCTGGCGCCGATGGTTGCGCTGATGCGCTTGCCGCTTATGGCGACCGAGACGCAGCACGGCGCCGCCTTGCGTACGGAAACCAACCGCGCGGTCTCCGAAAAGCTGGTCGCGGTCGCCGAGGGCGTGATGTCCGCTCAAATATCCGTCATGCAGTCGGCGCTGCGCTTCTGGCCCGAGATCCTGGCGGGCCGCGTCCCGTCGGTGCTGACAGGCGTCGCCATCGAACGCTCCGTGCATGCCGCGCTCAAGCCGGCGAGCCGGCGCGTCAAGGCGAATTACAAGCGGCTGTCTGGAGCGCAACGCTCTACCGGTTGAGCGATCCCCTAAAACGGCAAAAACCGTATTCCCGAAGGAACACGGTTTTGCCATTCGAAACGCATGGCGAACGCTTACGCGATAACCTGGCGAAATGTATGGCTCCGGTACGCGAGACCTGATCCGGAGCGTTGGGCGGATTCGAATAACCGCCTCGTTCTCCGTTCTAGTCTCACATCGTTACCGTGCGGTTATCGAGAGCTTAAGCAAACCTAAATTTGCGGCTTTTTTGACTTAACTCGGGAAGCCGTTGCGGGACGCGTTCAGGCCGTCTTTCCGCGCAGGAAATTAATGATGCCGGAAAAATCGTCGCCGGCGTGGCCGAACGCGTTGAACAGGGCGTAGAGCTGTGTCGCCTCGGCGCCGAGCGGGGTCGCCGCACCGGCCGCTTGTGCCGCCTCCTGGCTGAGCTTCAGGTCCTTCAGCATCAAAGCTGCCGCGAAGCCCGGCTGGTAGCCGCGATTGGCTGGCGAATTGGGGACCGGACCAGGAACCGGGCAGTAGCTGGTCAGCGACCAGCATTGGCCTGACGAGGTCGAGGCCACGTCGAACAGTGCCTGATGCGACAGGCCAAGCTTTTCGGCGAGCACGAACGCTTCGCCGACCGCGATCATCGAGACACCGAGGATCATGTTGTTGCAGATTTTCGCTGCCTGGCCGGCGCCGGCGTCGCCGCAATGGACGATGCGGCCGGCCATCGGCTTGAGAACAGGTTCGGCCTGGGCGAAGGCGTCGGCGCTGCCGCCGGCCATGAAGGTGAGGGTGCCGGCGGTGGCGCCGCCGGTGCCGCCCGATACCGGCGCATCGATCGACAGAAGGCCATGCTTGCCCGCGATCTGATGCGCCTTACGCGCCGATTCGACGTCGATGGTGGAGGAATCGATCAGCAGCGCGCCCCTGGCGGCTTTCGGCGCGATATCTTCGTAGACGGACAGCACATGCTTGCCGGCCGGCAGCATGGTGATCACGATCTCGGCGTCCTTCACCGCGGCCGGCGCGTTGGCCATGATGACGACGCCATGGTCCTTGGCGACCTTCAGGTTCTCGGGAACCAGGTCGAATCCGTGCAGGGCGTGCCCGGCCTTGACCAGATTGGCGGCCATCGGGTTGCCCATATTGCCAAGGCCGATGAAGGCGATCGTCGCCATGCTTTGTTCCTCCAGAGTTAGGGCAGTAGGCCAGTACCCGCCCCTACCGCCCGATCAGATGGCGCGCGATGATGACGCGCATGATCTCATTGGTGCCTTCGAGGATCTGGTGAACGCGCAGATCGCGCACCAGCTTCTCGACGCCGTAATCATGCAAATAGCCGTAGCCGCCGAACAACTGCAGCGCGTCGTTGGCCACAGTGAAGCCGGTGTCGGTGACGAAGCGCTTGGCCATCGCCGACCATTTGCCCGCATCATGCGCCTTGCGATCAAGCTTGGAGGCAGCAGTATAGAGCAGCAAGCGTGCCGCTTGCAGCTCGGTCTCCATGTCGGCCAGTTTGAACTGCAGCGCCTGGAACTGGTTGATCGCCTTGCCGAACGCCTTGCGCTCGCCGGCATAGGCCAGTGCCTTTTCGAGCGCCGACTGGGCGCCGCCCAACGAGCAGGCGGCGATGTTGAGGCGGCCGCCATCGAGCCCGGCCATGGCGATGCCGAAGCCCGCGCCTTCGTCGGAAAGCCGGTTTTCGGCTGGCACGCGGCAGTCAGTGAAAATCACCTGCCGGGTCGACTGCATGTGCCAGCCCATCTTGTGCTCGTTGGCGCCGAAGGCGAGGCCCGGCGCGTCTTTCGGCACGACGAGAGCCGAAATGCCTTTCGGCCCGTCCTCGCCTGTCCTCACCAGGCTGACGTAGATGTCGCTGTCGCCGGCGCCGGAGATGAACTGCTTGGCACCGTTCAGCACGTAGTGATCGCCGTCGCGCACGGCGCGTGTCTTGAGCGCCGCCGCGTCCGAGCCCGAGCCCGGCTCGGTCAGGCAATAGCTGGCCAGCCATTCCATCGAGGTCAGCCTGGGCAGGAAGCGATTGCGCTGCTCGTCATTGCCGAAGCGGTCGATCATCCACGACGCCATGTTGTGGATCGAGATGAATGCGGCAAAGCCGGGACAGGCGCGCGACAACGCCTCGAACACCAGCACCGCGTCGAGCCTTGCCAGCCCTGAACCGCCGACGTCGTCGCGGACATAGATGCCGCCGAAGCCGAGCGGGCCGGTCTCGCGGATCACATCGGCCGGGAAATGCCGGTTGCGGTCCCATTCCAGTGCATTCGGCGCGACGCGCTCGTTGGCAAACGCCTCTGCCATCTCGCGGATGGCGCGCTGGTCCTCGCTGAGCTCGAACTGGTCTGAGCCAGCATCGATGGCTGCGTCCATGGCGTTCTCCCCATGTCTTTTCTTGTTGCGGCCAGCAATTTAGAGCAATGACGGGTTCGCGCAATCCGGCCCTTGCCGAAAGCCCGAAAAGGAGTCTTGCAGATGACGGCTGCCGTCACCGAGCTGCTGGCGGCTTGCCGCGCCTATCTCGAATCGCAGGACGACCCGACCGCACGCGACTTCACAACAGCGATCGACTGGACGATGCCGGCGCGGACGCTCGAGCCCGCCGGGCTTTCCTGTCTCGGCCATCTCGATCGCGCGGTCGGTCTTGCGCCAGCGGCCGAGCGGCCGCTGGTCGAGTTGCTGGCGCGGTATCGCAACGAATGGCGCTGGGGCCAGACGTATAGCGAGGCCGATTTCGGCCAGCACTTCATGGACAATTACGGCTGGGTCGAGCTGTTCGGCACGCGTGGCCACTTTGCCAATGACCAGCTGGCGGCAGGCTTCCTGCTGCTCGGCCCTGGTATCACCTATCCGGACCACCACCACATCGCCGAGGAGCTGTATGTGCCGCTGACCGGCGGCACCGAATGGCGCAAGGGTGAGAGCGGTTTCGTGGCCCGCCGCGCGGGCGAAATCATCTACCATCCGTCCAATGTCAGCCACGCCATGCGCACTGGGGTCGAGCCGCTGGTCGCGCTCTATGTCTGGCGTGGCGGGCCTCTGGCGCAGAAATCGACGATCGGCGTGGGCGGCTGATCACTCGCCGGGATCGTCGGCCTTTGGCCAGTACGTGCCGAACGACCAGATATTGCCTTCGGGGTCGGCGCACACGAAGTCACGGCTGCCATAGTCGCGGTTGGTCGGCTCTTCGAGGATTTTCGCGCCAGCCGCCTTGGCCCGTGCGTAGACTGCGTCGGTGTCGTCGACGGCGACATAGGTCGACTTGCCACCCGGGGCGGGGCCTCCGACCATCTTGCCGTAGTCGTCGTCGCGGACATTGCCGAGCATAATCATCGAGGAGCCGAGCGTGAGTTGCGCGTGGTGGACGTCGTCGCCATCGCCATAGCGGACATGCAGGGCGAACCCGAACGCCTGCTGCAGCCAGTCGATCATTTTGGCGGCGTTGCGGTAGCGGAATGTCGGGTAGATGCGTGGCGCTTCGATTGCTGCTGCGGGCATGGTCGTGTCCTCCGGACGCGTTTCGATGGCGCACTCTGCCGCGATCCGATGCGCCCGTCTTGAAGGAATGTTACCTCCGGCACAGCGTAGCTCTTGCGCTGGCAGAGCGTAGCTCCTGCCTTGGCTTATCCCGCGCGCGCCTGCCGGCCGGTCGGTGTGGCGCCTGCGAATTCGCCGAACTCGCGCGTCAGATGTGCCTGGTCGGCATAGCCGCATTCGGCGGCGAGGCCGGCCCAATCCGGCTGTTCGGCCCGGTTTGCCAGGTCGAGCGCCCGGTTGAACCGCATCATCCGGGCGAGCGACTTCGGCGACAGGCCGACCTCGTCCTGAAAGCGCTGCGACAGATGCTTGCGGCTCCAGCCGAGCCGGGTGGCGATCGCCTCGATGCGGATGTTACCGTGGCAGAAAGCCAGCTCGCGATAGGCCGAGACGACACCCCGGCTAAGCTGCGGTCCGCGCCGCAGCCGCTCCAGCACGAACGTCTCCGCAAGATCGAGCCTGTCGTTCCAGTCGTCGGCGTCTTCCAGCCGGCGGCGCAGCTCGGTGATCTCACGGTCGGCCAGATCGTCGAGCCCGACCATGCGGCTCGACAATTCGCGCATCGGCAAGCCGAAGAACCGGTAGGCGCCGAGTGGTGTGAAGTCGACCTGCACGCAAGCGCAGTCACCGCCCGAATTCATCACGACGTGCCCGGCATAAAGGCCGGCCGCGAAACTGGCGTGGCCGTCGCCGGCGACCGGGCTGCGCCCCAGTGCGATCGAGAACGGCGCGCCGAAGCTGATAATCAGTGGCACGATCAGCGAGGCCATCTCGACGGCCCCGGTCAGGCGCCAGCCATTCTCCTGGTAGCCGGTCATGCGCGCGACTGCGCCGAAAAGCTCGGGACGCGGCGATCGCTGCAGCCAGAAAGGCTGGTCCGGCTCCGATGCTTGCAGGGTCGACGACATCTGGGTTTCCGACATTTGCGCCACAGGATAGGCCGAAACGGACATTTCAGAAAGGACGATGGTCCATGCAACCCTTGCGCAAGCCGTGTTTCGCGATAGGCTTAGGCCTTCCGTGGGGTGAGGCAATTCATGCTGCAGGGACTGCTCGGTAATGTCATAGCGGTGTTCGAGGGCGACCCCGGCGTGCGCAAGGTCGCCGACGACCCGGTGCTGTCGGCGGAACTGCTGCTGTTGTTCCGCATGATCCTTGCCGATGGCGCGGTCAGCGAATCGGAGATGGCGGTATTTCGGCGCATCTGCCGAGAATCGTTTTCGATTCCGGAGCGCAGCATTGACGGCGTCATCGAGTACCTCAACGAGTTCGGCTACGAGACCAATGCCTCTCAGGCGATCGCCATGTTCCGCGACCTCGGCCATGATAGGCGCGTCGCGCTTGCCCGCCACATGGCCGAGATTGCCAAGGCCGACTCAAAACTGGTCGATGAAGAATTGCGAATGCTGAAGCGCATCCTCGAGATGCTGCATCTCGACAGCAAGGATCTGGTGCCGGCAGCAGGGTAGGGCTGTTGGTTTTGCCCTCGGTCCAATCGGACATCTCTGCCCTTTGAGGCAACGCTATCGCAGTTGGCCGTCAGCCCTGCTCCTGCAACCGGCGGGCGATCGCCCGGTGCAGATCGGGTGCTGCCGCGACCAACGCTTTTGCCGCATCAGACTGCGGACGGTCGAGCACATCGGCCGTCCTGCCGGTCTCGACGATGCGGCCTTCCTCCATCACCATGACGTCGTCGGTGATAGCGCGCGCCACCGTGAGATCGTGGGTGATGAAGAGATAGGCGACGCCGAGCCGGTCGTTCAGATCGGCGAACAGGTCGAGGATCTGGGCACGGATCGAGACGTCCAGCGCCGAGACCGGCTCGTCGGCAACGATCAGCTTCGGCCTGGTGATCAGCGCGCGCGCGATCGACAGCCGCTGGCGCTGCCCGCCGGAGAATTCGTGCGGGTATTTGTCGATATCCTCCGGCCTTAGCCCGACCTCGTGCAGCGCGGCGATGACCAGTTTGCGGCGCTCGGCTGCGTCGGGCTTGGTGTCGAGCAGATGCAGCGGCTCGGCCACCAGCCGCTCGACCTTGTGGCGCGGGTTGAACGAGCCGTACGGGTCCTGGAACACGACCTGCATATTGCGCCGTGCGCCGCGCAACTCGGAACCTTCCTTGCCGGTCAGCGTCTCGCCGAGGAAGCGGATCGAGCCCGAATTAGGCCGGTCGAGCGCCAGCACCATCCGCGCCAGGGTCGACTTGCCGCAACCGGAACGGCCGACCAGCGCCGTCGACTGGCCCGGTCTGATCGAGAAGGAGACGTCGTTGACGGCGTGGATCGGCTGACCGGGCGTGAGCAACGACAATCGCCGGCCGGGATAAAGGCGCGAGACGTTGGCGACGTCGAGCAATGGACCGGCCGGATGCGGCGCCGCCCGGCGCGCCCTTGCCGGCACGTGCATCGACGCCTGCGCCAATTGCCGCGTGTAGGGATGCGACTGCGCCGACAGCGTTTGTGCCGTCTCGCCTTCCTCCATGACCGCACCGCCGCGCAGGATGGTGACGCGGTCGGTCATGTCGGCGACGACGGCAAGATCGTGCGAGATCAGCAGCAGCCCCATGCGCTTCTCGTCGACGAGGTCGCGCAGCAATTCGAGGATCTGTTTCTGCAGCACGACGTCGAGCGCCGTGGTCGGCTCGTCGGCGATCAGCAGCTTGGGCTTCAGCGCACAGGCGATGGCGATGACCACGCGCTGGCGCTGGCCGCCCGAAAGCTCGTGCGGATAGCGCGACAGCGGGAACTTCTGCTGCGGTAGCCCGACGCGGTCGAGCATCTTTCGCGCCCGGTCCTCTGCTTCGCGGCGATTGGCGCCGGTGTGCCAGCGGATGCCTTCGGCGACCTGCTCGCCGATCGTCTTGACCGGGTTCAGCGCGGTCATCGGCTCCTGGAAGACCATGCCGATGTCGTCACCGCGCAGGGCGCACATCTGGTCTTCCGTTGCGCTGAGAATATCGATGCCGTCGAAGCGCACGCTGCCCGAGGCGCGCGCCGCATCGGGCAGCAGCCGCATGATGGTCAGCGCCGTCATCGATTTGCCCGAGCCGGATTCGCCGACCAGCCCCATGATCTCGCCGGCGCCGATCGACAGGTCGACGCCATTCAGGATCGGCGTGCCGCCGATCTCGACGAAAAGCTTGTCGATCTCGAGCAGGCTCACCGGGCGCGTCTCAGCTTCGGATCGAGCGTGTCCGAAAGGCCGTCGCCGAGCAGGTTCAGGCCAAGCACTGTGAGAATGATGGCAAAGCCCGGAAACAGCGCGAGATAGGGCGCAATGATCATGCGCGTCTGGGCATCGAACAGCATGCGGCCCCAGCTCGGCATCGGCGGCTGCGCACCGAGCCCGACATAGGACAGCCCGGCCTCGGCGAGGATGCCCAGCGCAAACTGGATGGTGCCCTGCACCAGGAGCAGGCTCGCGATGTTGGGCAGGATGTGCTCGACGGTGATCAAGACCTTGCCCTTGCCGGCGGCGCGCGCCGCCAGGATGAACTCGCGTGGCCACAGCGCCAGCGCGCCGGCACGCGCCACGCGCGCGAACACCGGTATGTTGAAGATGCCGATGGCGATGATGGCGTTGATGGCGCCCGGCCCGAAGATCGCCGTGATCATGATCGCCGACAGCAGGGCAGGGAAGGCAAACACCACGTCGTTGAGCCGCATCAATGCTTCGTCGAACAGGCCGCCGCGCGCCGCAGCCCAGGCGCCGAGCGGCACGCCGATGCCCATGCCGATGCCGACCGCGACCAGCGCCACGGCGATCGAGTTGCGCGCGCCGATCATCACCATCGACAGGATGTCGCGCCCGAAATGATCGGTGCCGAACCAATGGATGGCGGAGGGCGGCTGCAGCTTGTCGGAGACGATCAGCCGGGTGATGTCGTAGGGCGTCCAGACATAGGAGACCAGCGCCATCGCCACGATCGCCAAGGTGATCAGGAAGCCGATGAGGAACGACCTGCTTGCAAACAGTTTTGCGGTGAAGCTCGCCCCGGTTTCCTTTGACGGTGCAGCCGGCGCGCTCATCGCGCGATCCTCAGCCGCGGGTCGACAATTGCGTAAGAGATGTCGACCAGTATGTTGACGATGATGACGGCGGCAACCAGCAGCATCACCACGCTTTCGACGACAATCAGGTCGCGCTGGGTGATCGCCTGGAACACCAGCCGCCCCAGGCCGGGCAGGTAGAACACGTTCTCGATGATGATCGTGCCGGCGAGCAGGAAGGCAAATTGCAGGCCGAGGATGGTCAGCACCGGGATCATGGCGTTCCTCAGCGCGTGCCGCCACAGCACCGCGCGGCGCGGCATGCCCTTGGCGCGGGCGGTGCGGATATAGTCCTCGCCTAGCACTTCGAGCAGCGCCGAGCGGGTGACGCGGGCGAGGATTGCCGCTTGCGGCAGCGCCAGCGCGATGGCCGGCAGGATCAGCCCCTTGAAGGCCGGCCAGATGCCGGCGCTCCAGCCGGGAAAGCCGCCGGCCGGGACCAGGCGCAGCCACACCGCAAAGACATAGATGAGGATCAGCGCGAACCAGAAATTGGGCACGGCGACGCCAAGCTGGGCGACACCCATGGTGAGCGTATCGGCTGCCCGGCCGCGCCGCTCGGCCGAAAAGATGCCGACCGGGATGGCGATCGCCGTCGACAGGATCAACGCCATGATTGCAAGCGGCAGCGACACGACAAGGCGCTCGCGCACCAGGTCGATGACCGGCACGGAATAGGTGTAGGAGCGGCCGAAATCGAGCGTCAGCATGCCGCCGATCCAGCTGAGGTAACGCCACAGCACCGGCTGGTCGAGCCCCA
>JADMIO011430622.1_pt1 | contig 14765 bp, 12 predicted proteins | sample 8958161 | NCBI WGS metagenome assembly JADMIO01 (sample SAMN16585339, study PRJNA669376) | soil metagenome | isolation source: Crop rotation soil | place: USA: Cullars Rotation, Alabama | collected 2011 | reverse complement strand
CCTCCACCGCTTCGCGGTCCCCCTCCCCCAACGGGGGAGGACTTCAATTTGGCCGCCCGATGTAGTTGCCGGCTGATCAGCGCAGCGGCTTCGGCTTGATGGCGTGCAGCTTCGGCAGCACCTCCTCGCCGACCCACTGGATGTTGTCGAGGAACGCAGCGCGGCTGGGCTGCGGCACGCCGCAGGAGGTCCAGTTGACCCCCATCTCGGCGAGCTTGGCGACCTCCTCCGCGTAGCGCTCGGCCTCACTTTTCGTCAGCGCCTGCATGCCCTTCGGCGGCGAGATGTTGAGGTCGAAGGGCCGGGTGCGGCCGACCTTGTCGAGCTGCGCGCGCAGGGTGTCGAGCTTGGCCGCCAGATCCTCCAGCGTGGTCATCTCGTCGGTGCCGGCCCGCTCGCTCATCGCCTTGGCGGCGAAGAACGGCGACCAGCCGTCGCAGAGCTCGGCGGCGCGGCGCACCGCCCGGTCGCTGTTGCCGCCGCCCCAGATCGGCGGGTGCGGCTGCTGGATCGGCCGCGGGCGGGCGATGTTGCCCACCGCCTTGAAGTCGCGGCCTTCGAAGACGACGTCCTCTTCCGCCCAGGCCACCTTCATGGCCTTCAGCGCCTGGTCCATCAGCGCGCCGCGGGCCGCGAAGTCGACGCCCAGCGCGTCGTACTCGCCCTTCAGGTAGCCGACGCCGACGCCCATGATCAGACGGCCGGCCGACAGCACGTCGACGCTGGCCGCCGACTTGGCGGTGAGGAACGGGTTCTTGTAGGGCAGCACCACCAGGTTGGTGTGCAGCCGAAGCTTCGTCGTCACCGCCGCCACGAAGGCCAGGGCCGCGAACGGGTCCAGCGCATCGTGGCCGTTCGGCCGGCGCCACTCCGTGGTCGGGATCGGGTGCTCGGTGATGTAGCAGGCGTCGACGCCGGCCTTCTCCATGGCCTGGGCCATCTCGATGATCGCCGCCGGGTTCTGGAACTCGACCTGATCGTCGACGTCCATGGGAATGCGCATGGAGATCTTCATCGCCCTCGTCCTCTCCTGATCCTGATTTTGCGCGCACCTCCCGGATGCGCCCCGCGCCGTTCGCGGCTAGGACAAGTCAACGCCACCCCGCGCGCGCGGGCAAGACGGCTTAAGGGAAGGAACGCCGGATGGATCTGCAGGTCAGGGACAAGGTCTACGCCTTCGTCGGCGGCACGGCCGGCATGGGCTTCGGCGCCGCGCGCCTCCTGGCCTGCGAAGGCGCCCGCATCGCACTGATCGGCCGCTCGGTGGAAAAGGGCGAGGCGCGGGCCCGGGCCTTGGCCGAGGAGAGCGGCGCGGACGTGCGCATGGTGGCCGGCGACGGGGCGGTCGAGGGCTCCATGGACCAAGCGATCGCCGAGGTGATCGGAGCGTTCGGGCGCCTGGACGGCCTGGCGGTGACCGCCGGCTCGCTGCAGACCCGCAAGACCCTGACCGAGCACACCGACGCGGAATGGGAGCAGAACTTCCAGGTCCACCTGATGATGACGGTGCGGTCCTGCCGGGCGGCGATGCCGCACCTGATCGCCAGCGGCGCGGGCACCATCGTCAACGTCGCGGCCTATTCGATCCGCGCCCAGAAGCCGCCGCTCTTGAGCTACGCCACCATGAAGGGGGCGATCGCCAGCGTGACCAAGAACATCGCCCTGACCTACGGGCCGCAGAACGTGCGGGCCAACACCGTCTGCCCGGGGTTCATCGCCACCGAGGGCGCGCAGAGCGCCGTCGACGCGGCGGTGAAGAAGTACGGCCTGCCGCCGCTGGAGGCGATCAGCAAGGCGATGGCCGAGGACTACAACATGAAGGTGGCGCTGGGCCGGGTCGGACGGACCGAGGAGCTCGCCGAACTGATCGCCTTCCTCTTGTCGCCCAGGGCCGGCTACCTGACCGGGGCGGTGATCAACGCCGACGGCGGGACGCAGTTCTGACGGCGATCAGGAAAGCAGCTTCGGCGCGCCGGCCGCCTGCTGGCGGAACCTGAGCGGCGAGACCCCGCAGGCGCGCCGGAAGGCCACCGAGAAGCCGCCGGGATCGGCGAACCCCAGCCGGGCGGAGATCTCCTTCAGGGCGACATCGTCCTCTGCCAGCATCCGCTTGGCCTTGTCGGTCCAGACGTCGGTGGCGTGCTCGTAGATCGTGCGGTTGGTGGTGGCCTTGAAGAGCCGGCGCAGGTGCCGCTCGCCGACGCCGCAGAGCGTCGCCACCTCGCCCAGGTCCGGCGCATAGGTGTCGAGATTGTCGAAGTAGTGGGTGATGCGGCGCATCTGCCAGGGCAGCAGCCGCAGGCCGTCGGAGCGGGCCCGGTCGCTGGCGCTGCGCAGGCGCCTGGCGAGCTCGATGGCGGTCTGCGTGCCCAGCGCCTCGGCGAACTTTTCGCTGGCCAGGCCCGGGGCCATGGCCTCCTGGGCGAGGCGGGAGACCAGCTCGGCCACGCGGCTGTCGCCCACGTCGATGCAGGCGGCCAGCATGTGGGCGTCCCAGTCCCGCCCCAGGCCGGTGACGTCCTCGAACCAGTCGCGCTCGAACAGGCAAAAGACGCTGCGCGAGTTGATCGGCTGGGCGCGCCCCTGGATGCGCACGTCGGCAGGGATCAGGAAGAGCCGCCCCAGCCGGGCGAACATCCCGGAATCCTGCCCCTCGTCCTCATATCGGACGTGCGCCGGGACCAGGTCGGCCGACAAGGTCAGGCCGAGCGAATAGCGCGACAGCCGCTGGTCGGCGCTGTGCGCCTGCGGCCAGTGGAAGGTCGAGACCTGGACGCTGACGCCAGGCGCTTCGAGCTTCGCCTCCAGGGTCGAGGTGTAAAGGGTCATCGTCAGTCTGCAGTCTCCGCGGATTGGCGCACTTTTCCGCCGGTTTGACTGAGAATGTCCATATCTGTCGAATCATTTGTGTTCCAATGAATTCGCGCTCGCCCTAGCCCTCCCCGCCTCGGGAGGAACTTGATGGGCAGTTCGGATGGAGACGCCGCAAAGGGCGTCGGGCGGCGCGCGGTCATTCGCGGCGCCGCCGAGTTGGCGGCGGCCGCCGCCGCGATTCCGACCCTCGGCGCCGCCGCCACGACAGCGGGCGGCCCGCAAGCTCCCGACGGGCTGCACCTCGGCCCGCGCACCATCCCGACGCCCAAGACCGTGAGCCCGCAGGCGCAGGCGTTCCTCGCCGAGGCTGCGGCCAGGGTGAACGCCATCCAGTCGGGCGCCGTCCCCGAGATGGGCTCGCCGCCCGCCAGCGACGTCGCCGCCTGGAAGGCGCGCATCGCCGGGATCGAGAAGGCCTTCGAGCCGCAGGCCGCCCGTATGCAGCAGGCGGCGGCCAAGGTGGAGTGGACGACCGTCAGCGGCGTCAAGGTGGCGATCGGCCGGCCGGACGTGGTGCGCCACGCCGACCGGGTTCGCCTGCAGATCCACGGCGGCGGCTTCCTCTATCTCGGCGGCGCCTACGTGGCGGGCCAAGCCGCGCAGATCGCCGCCTCCGCCGGCTGCGACGTCTATTCGGTCGACTACCGGCGCGCGCCCGACCATCCGCATCCGGCCGCGCTGGACGACTGCGTCGCGGTCTATCGCGAGCTCCTCAAGCGTTATCCGCCGAAGAAGATCGCCATCGCCGGCGAGTCCGCGGGCGGCAACCTGACCGGGGCGGTGGCCCTGAAGATCCGCGAGTTCGGCCTGCCGACGCCGGGCGCCATCGGCATGCTGACGCCGGTCACCGACATGACCCGCGAGAGCGACACCCAGCAGACCAACTTCGGCGTCGACGTGGTGCTGAGCCAGTCGCGCAGCCAGCATTCCGGCGCAGAACCGCTGGCCGCGGTCTATGCGCCGGGCTTCGATCTCAAGGACCCCTACCTGTCGCCGCTGTTCGGCGACTTTTCCAAGGGGTTCCCGCCCACGTTCCTGCAGTCCGGCACGCGCGACATCCTGCTCTCCGACACCGTTCGGATGCACCGCGCGCTGCTGAAGGCCGGCGTCGAGGCGGAGCTGCATGTCTGGGAGGCCATGCCGCATGGCGGCTTTGGCCAATTCACGCCCGAAGACGAAGAAATCCGACAGCAATTCAACAAGTTCGTCGACAAGCACGCCGCTTGAGCGGCCGGCGACGAGAAGGGGAACTACCAAGATGACCAAGCACAACAGTCTCATGCACAGCGCCGCTGCAGCCGCCCTAATCGCCGGGGCCGCGCTGGCCGCCGCGCCCGCCTTCGCGCAGGAGAGCGGCGCCCAGCTCGAGGAGATCGTGGTCACCGCGCAAAAGCGCGAGCAGAACCTGCAGGACGTGCCGATCGCGGTCACCGCGATCAGCCAGACCGCGCTGCAGACCAACCGCGTCGTCGACGTGCGCGACCTGAACGCGCTGGCCCCTAACCTGTCGGTGCGGGTGGCCTCCGGCGGCGCCTCGATCCCCACCTATTCGATGCGCGGCCTGGTCACCGGCGGCGGCTCGCTGGGCTCGGACCGCGGCATCTCGGTCTATATCGACGGCGTCTACGTGCAGTCGGCGACCGGCTCGATCTTCCAGTTCGCCGACCTGCAGCGCATCGAGGTGCTGCGCGGCCCGCAAGGCACCCTGTTCGGCCGCAACGCCACCGGCGGGGCGATCAGCATGGTCACCCGCGATCCCTCGGGCGAATTCGGCGTCCACCAGGAGCTGAGCTACGGCAACTACAACCAGTTCCGCTCGAAGACCCGCCTCGACCTGCCGAAGTTCGGGCCGTTCAGCGCCTCGGTGACCTACGTCCGCGCCCAGCGCGACGGCGACATCAAGAACCTGGGCGCCGGCACGATCTGGAACTACGCCAACGCCGGCCTGGGCCTGAAGATGTCGCCCAAGCGGCTGGGCGATTCCAACGTCAACGCCGTGCTGGCGGCGGTGAAGTTCGAGCCGTCCGACAAGTTCAACGCCACCTACAAGTTCGACTACGCCGAGGACCACTTCACGCCGGAAGGCCAGGGCATCGCCTTCTACGACATCGTCGCCCCGTCGATCGCCGGCATCGTCAGCAGCCAGCCCAATCCGGCGATCCTGACGCCGGTCACCAACAAGCGGCCCGACGCGGTGAACGACTGGTTCGCCACGCCCAGCTACGTGAAGAGCTGGGGCCACGCGCTGACCGCGCGCTACGAGGTGAACGACCAGATCTCGCTGAAGAACATCCTCTCGGCCCGCAAGTCCTATGTCTCCTCGAGCTACCAGCTCGACGGGCTGGGCGGCCTGAAGGTGGCCGGCCTCCCGTTCCTGCTCCTGGCCAACACCGGCGAGGAGACCGACAAGCAGTGGAGCGACGAGGCCCAGGTCAACTGGAACCACAAGTTCTTCACCCTGACCGCCGGCTACATCCACTTCGAGAACAAGTCGATCGGCGGCGGCTACGAGGGCGTGGCCAACGCCATCACCTTTTCGACCATGCCGAACTTCACCCTGCCGGCGGTGGCCAACTTCCACTCGATCGTGAAGCTGAAGTCCGACGCCGCCTATGTGCAGCTTGAAGGGCACGTGAGCTCGCAGATCGACGTCATCGGCGGCTGGCGCATCACCCGGGACAAGAAGAGCGGCGTCGACCGCACGGTCATCGGCCTCAGCCAGCCGATCCACTACGAGAAGAGCCGGCCGACCTACCTGGCGGGCGTGAACTTCCGGCCGATGGACGGCGTGCTCACCTACGCCAAGTACTCCACCGGCTTCATCTCCGGCGGCTTCCTGGCGAGCCGGTCCTATCTGCCGGAGATCGCTAAGTCCTACGAAGCCGGCATCAAGGCCGACCTGTTCGACCGGCGGCTGCGCACCAACTTGGCGGTGTTCGACGCCAAGTACACGAACCTGCAGCTCACCACCTCCGGCGCCAACCTGACGCCGCCGAACCCGGCCGGCGTGGTGCTGATCAACGCCGCCGACGCCAAGTCCAAGGGCTTCGAGTGGGAGAACACCTTCGTTCCCCTGCAAGGCGTGACGCTCGGCGCCAACGTCGGCTACACCGACTTCAAATATACCCGCGTCGACCGGCTGATCGGCACGCTGCAGAGCTACCTGCCGCTCAACCGGCCGAAGTGGACCGGCCAGCTCTCCGCCCAGTACGAAGGCGAGGAGATCTTCCGCGGCGGCCACCTGGTGCTGCGGCTGGACGCCAACTATCGCGGCAAAACCCAGCTGGGCTACACCCGCATCGGCGGCAACCCGGCGGCGATCCCGGCGCTCCAGACCAACAACACCTGGATCGTCAACGGCCGCGCGGCGCTGGCCGACTTCGACATCGGCGGCGGCAAGGGCCAGGTGGCGCTGTGGGCCCGCAACCTGTTCAACGACAAGAGCCTGGCCAACGTCAGCTCGCTCAACCTGGGCGCCCTGGGCTCGATCTTCCCGGCCAGCTACGAGCGCGCCCGCACCTACGGCGTCGACGTGTCGGTCGACTTCTAGCGACGGACCAAAAGCCAGAAATCGGCGAGGCCCCGGCGTTCTGCGCCGGGGCCTTTCCACGTCAGGACGGCCGTTTCTTCAGATTTCCCAAAGGCTGCGCCGCCATCCTATGGCCACAACCCCTCGCCAAGCCCCTGCGCGAGGGACGAGACGCCTTTGAGGGTACCAGTATGCGCAAGTACATCATCGCCGCGGCGCTGGCCGTGACCGCAACGCCCGCCCTCGCCGATCCGCCGCCCTGGGCCCCGGCGCACGGCTACCGGGAGCATCACCGAGAGTACGACGACCGCGGCCGCTACTACGAGCCGCGCCGCATCCGCGAGGACGACCGCGTCTGGCGCGGCCGCGACGGCCGCTACTACTGCCGCCGCGGCAATGGCACCACCGGCCTGGTGATTGGCGGCGTTGCGGGCGCCCTGGTCGGCCGCGAGATCGACGGCGGCCGCGACCGCACCGCCGGCACCCTGCTCGGCGCGGCCGGCGGCGCCCTCCTGGGCCGCGAGATCGACCGCAGCAACTCGCGCTGCCGCTAGGCCGAACGTGACGGCGTGGCGCTCTGCGCTACGCCGCGCGCTTGTCGAAGCCGAGCTTCAGCTCGCTGAAGCCGTCCATGAAGATGGAGCGGGCGTGCCTGGGCTCGGCCAAGAGCCGCAGGTTGTCCATCCGGCTGGCGATCTCGCCCAGCATCACCGTCAGGTTCATCCGCGCCTGGTGCAGTCCTAGGCAGAAGTGCGCTCCGCCGCCGAAGGTGCGGTAGCGGCGGCGCGTGTCGCCGGGGTCGCGGCGAATGTCGAAGTCGTCCGGCCGCGCGAAATTCTCCGCGTCGCGGTTGGGCGAGCCCAGCAGCACCAGCACCTTGCCGCCCTTGGGGATCTTCTGGCCGGCCAGTTCCACGTCCTGGGTGGCGGTGCGGCGCAGATAGACCACCGGGTTGCGATAGCGGAGGATCTCCTCCACCGCGCCCGGCAGCAGCGACGGATCGGCCTGCAGCGCCCGGTACTGGTCGGGATGGCGCACGAACTCGACCATCGCCCAGGACAGGGTGTTGCGGGTGGTGTCGAGCCCGCCGCTGATCACGTTGGTGAACAGGGCGCCGAACTCCTGGTCGTTGAGCTTGCGGCCCTCGCGCTCGGCCTCCAGCACCTCCATGGTGATCGAGTGGCGCGGATTGGCCCGATGGTCGGCCGCCAGGGCCGCGCCGAAATCGTCGAGGGTGTTCTTGGCGTCGAAGCCCGCCTTGCGGCTGGAGGCGTACCTGGGATCGTCGCCGAACAGGGTGGCGTTGGTCAGGTCCACCACCCGCTGCTCGTCCTCGGGCTTCACGCCCAAGAGGTAGAACATCACCCGCATCGGCAGGCGGATCGCCACGTCGTCGACGAACTCGCACTCGCCGCGGTCGATCACCGTGTCGATGATCTGGCGGGCGAAGTCGCGCATCATCGGCTCGCGCTCCTTCAGGAGCCCCGGGCGGAAGGCGTACTCCACCAGCGAGCGGTACTGCCGGTGGGCCGGCGGATCCATCAGGTTGATGCTCAGCCGCTTGGGGTCGAGCAGGTTCTCCGGCATGTCCTCCAGGAACGGCCCGCGGCTGGAGGTGAACAGCTCCGGCGTGTGCAGCACCTGGTCGATGTCCTCCTGCCGGAACACCAGGTAGTGGCCGCCGGTGGTGAATTCGTCCGGCTCGAAGAGCACCCGGTGCTCGGCGCGCAGTTCGCTGATCCGGTCGTGCGGGATGCCGTGCGCGAAATTATCGAAGTCGAGCAGCGGCTTGTAGGGGCACTGCGACATGCGCTTCCTCCGGTCGTCTGTACGCGAGGATATCTCCGCAGGCGCCGATCGCGCCAACCCCTAGCTGGGGAGCGGCGACCGCGGCGGGCCGGCCAGGTGCCCGCCGTCCACCACCAGGGAGGTCCCGGTGCAATAGCTGCTCTCGTCGGAGGCGAAGAACAGCACGGCGTTGGCCACCTCCTCCGGCTTGCCGAAGCGCGGGATCGGCTGGGTGGAGACGGTCTGCAGCATCCGGGCCATGCCGGCCTCGTTGGCCCCCATGACCAGCGGCGTGCCGATCACGCCCGGATGCACCGAATTGACCCGCACCCCGTCCTTGCCGGCCTCCAGGGCGACGGTCTTGGTGATGCCGGTGACGGCGAACTTGGCCGCCGCATAGCTGGTCATCGCCGCCACGCCGGCGATCCCGTCGATGGACGAGATGTTGACGATCGAGCCGCCGCCCTTGGCCCGCATCGCCGGCAGGGCGGCGCGGATGCCGTGCCAGGTGGAGGTGACGTTGAGGTCCATGACCAGGCGATGCCAGTCGAGGGTCTCGTCCTCGATGTAGGCCACGCCCGGCGAGCCGCCGACGTTGTTCACCAGGATATCGAGGCCGCCGAGGTCCTTGGCCGCGGCGATCAGCTTGTCCCATTCGGGACCTTGCGTGACGTCGGCCTTCACGAACACCGCGCCCGGCAGCTCGGCGGCGACCTTGGCGCCGGCCTCGTTGATGTCGGTCAGCACCACCTTGGCGCCCTCGCCCGCCAGCCGGCGCGCAAACGCCTCGCCCATGCCGCGCGCCGCCCCGGTGACGATCGCCACCTTGCCTTCGACCCGTCCGCCCATCTGCTCTCTCCTCTTTGTTAGCGACTGCGCGGCAGGCCGAGGCCGTTCTCGGCCACCATCGAGCGCTGCACCTCGCTGGTCCCGCCGTAGATGGTGCCGATCTGCGCCAGCCGGTGCTGGATCTCGATCTCGCCCAGGTCGAAGCGGCCGTGGAACAGGCTGTCGGGCGCAGTCAGGTCGATCAGGTCGGTCATGTCGTCCTGCATGGTCTCGGTGCCGAACACCTTGGTCATCGGGCCGAAGGCCGTGCGCCGCCCGGGATAGGTCACCGCGTAATAGACCACCCGCGTCGACATCAGGTCCTTCAGGATGGCGTGCGTCTTCACCCTGGCGATGCGGCGCAGCACGTCGGAATCCTCGATCGCCGGCCGGCCGCCGCGCTCCGTGCGCCTGGCCCAATCCGCGGCGATCTCGGCCAGGTTATGGGCGCCTTTGCGGAACACCCCGCCCTGCTCCAGGACCAGCGCCTCGCCCAGCACCTTCAGGCCGCCGTTCACCTCGCCGACCCGGTAGAGATCGGAGATCCGCACGTCGGTGTAGAAGGTGGCGTTGGTGCGCTCCTCCTGCATGGTGTGCACCGGGTGCACCTCGATACCGGGCGTGTCCATCGGCACCAGGAACATGGTGATGCCCGAGTGCTTGGCCGCCTCGCCGTCGGTGCGGGTGAGCAGGAACACGTAGTTGGTCATCTCCGCTCCGGAGGTGAACATCTTCTGGCCGTTGATCACCCATTCCTGGGCGGCCTCGTCCCAGACCGCGCGGGTCTTGGCCGCGAAGATGTCGGAGCCCGAGCTGGGTTCGGAATAGCCCAGCGCGCAGTGGGCGAGGCCCTGGCCCATGGCCGGCAGCACCTTCTCGCGCAGCAACTCCTGGCCGGCGTGCATGATCACCGAGGCCACGAAGTTGGTGGTCGACTGCGGGTGAGTGGCGACCTTGAAGTCCGGCCAGGTGGAGTGGGCCAGCGCCGCCGCATAGGGGTGGGCGGCCCGACCGCCCCATTCCACCGGCCAGCCAGGCTGATAGAGGCCGCGCTCGCCGAGCTGGCGGGCCACCTCCGGATCGAAGCCTTCGAAGGAGTTGTAGGCGGCCGCGCGCCCGCCGGGGGTGGAGATCTTCGAGAGCAACGCCCGCGTCTCGTTGGCCAGCGCCTCGGCCTCGGGCCCGAACTCGAAGTCGAGGCCGGGATCGCCGGCCTCCGGCAGCGGCGCCTTGGCCCCCAGCCACAGCCGCCGACCGCCCTCCGCCAGCTGCTCGCTCGGGTCGCCCAGCACCAGCGGCCAGCCCTTGGCCCGCCGGAAGAAGAGCTGCAGGTCGTACTCCAGGGTGACGCCATAGCCGCCGTAGGTGTGGATCGCGCGGCGGGTGGTCTCGTCGGCGGTCTTGCAGCTCCACCAGTAGGACATGGCCACCGCCGCGGCGGCGTCGGGCTTGCCCTCGGCGATCTGCTGGATGGTCCACCAGGTGAACAGCTGCGCGGCGTCCACGTCGATCGCCCGGTCGGCCAGCGGGTGGGCGATCGCCTGGTAGGAGCCGATCGCCCTTCCGAACTGGATGCGCTCCTTGGCGTAGTCCACCGCCTGCTCCAGCGCCCGGCGCGACAGGCCGTTCAGCTGGGCGGCGGTCAACAGCTTCCACTCCTCGACCCCGCCGAGGAACGCCGCCCGCGCCTCAGGCCCCTTGGCCAGCGCGATCGTCTCGCCCTCGGCCCCTTCGCCCGACAGCACGATCTTGGCGATCGGCTGCGAGCCGTGGTTGGGCAGCGCCTGGTTGCGGCGCGGGATCGCCACCAGCGAGACCTGGTCGCCCTCCAGGGTCAGCACCCCGTCGGCCACCGCGCCACCTGGGATCATCTGCGCCTGGCCGGGGACCACCTCATGCAACGCCAGGGTCACCACCTTCTCGCCGGTCAGCACGCCGTCCAGCCAGCCTTGCGCCTTCTCCCCGTTCAGCTCGGCCAGCAGCCGCGCGGCCACGATGCTCTCCGACAAAGGCGCCGAGGCCATGTGCCGCCCGGCCTGCTCGGCCAGCAGCACCGCGTCCATCAGCCCGGCGCCGGAGCCGCCGGCCGCTTCCGGCGTGCGGATGCCAATCGCGCCCATCTCGCCCAGCGAGGTCTGCAGCGCCGCATCGAAGCCCAAAGGCTCGGCCGCCCGCACCCGCGCGATCGACGACTCTTCCTCGAAGAAGCGGCCGAAGCTGTCGCTCAGGAGCCTGTGGTCTTCACCGAACTCGAGCCTGAGCATCCGAACCTCCCGCCGCGGCGGCGCGCGTTCGCGTCCGCTCCATCCCGGGCATTCAAGGTTCGACCGCGGACGCGCACAACCCCCGGCGGCGGATTTCCGCTCGTGCGAACGAAAATTCCGGCTAGCGCCCCACCTGCGCCCCGAGCCAGCGGTCGGAGCGGTGCATGATGAAGGAATAGACCTTCCAGCCGTCCGCCCCCTTGAACAGGTGGTAGGCGCCGGCCTGCTCGGTGATCACCTGGTCCTTGTCGTCCAGGCGCTGGAAGATCACCGCCGCCGCGGCGGTGTCGTCGTCGAGCGGGAAGACCTTCAGGCCGGCGATGCGGCCGTGGCTGATCCCCTGCCCGGCCATCTTCTGCTTGGTGCCGCCCCAGTGGCTGACGAACTTCTCCGGCGTGTCGAGATAGAGCACGCGGCCAAAGCTGATCAGGGTGCAGGGGATGGCGAAGTACCTCAGGCAACCCTCGATGTCGCCGGCGCTGAAGGACTTGCGGTAGTTATCGAACAGCTCGGTGATCTCAGCTTCCGTGTCGCCCGCCATGCAGGTCTCCTTGTTTCTCAGTATCCGGCCTGTGCGGCGGCCGGCGCCTGCCGCCCCTTGAAGAAGTCGGGGATCTGCTCGGCCAGGCTGCGCTTGGCCACCGAGGCCCGCTGCAGGCGCCTCGGCCGGATCCCGGCCACGTCTGGGCGGGCGTGCTGCAGGGCGAGGTTGTCCCAAAGGACGATGTCGCCGTTCTTCCAGACGTGCTCGAAGACGTGGGCCGGCGAATAGAGGTGGTCGAAGAGCGCGCTCAGCAAGGCGTGGCTCTCGGCGAGGCCGCCGTCGGCCATCCGGTCGACGTGGTTCTCGTTGACGAACAGCATCACCTCGTTGGTCACCGGGTGGCTCATCAACACCGGCAGGGCGCGCGTCACGGGCGCGTGCTGGCCCTGGACGTCGATCTGCCGCGTGGTGGGGCTGAGCGGCTGGACGTACAGCGCCTCGCGCCCCTCGGCCTTGGCGCGCAGCTCGGGCGCCAAGGTGGCGGCGGCCAGTACGCTGTCGGCGAACAGGGTGGAGGTGCGCCCCTCGGCCACGTCGACGGCGTGCAGCGAGAGCGCGGTGAACGGCTCCGGCGCGAAGGTCAGGTCCGAATGCCAGGCGAGCCGGGCCTCGTTGAGGATGCCGTCGTCCGGCGAGATCTCCGCCAGGCCGCGCGAGCCGCGCAGCACCGGGCCGATGTAGCCGGCCAGGTCCTGCTGCTGCTCCAGGCTCAGGGCCTGGCCGCGGGCGAGGATCATCCGCCTGGCGAACAACAGCGCCCTAAAGCCGGCGCGCTCCACCGCGTCCAGCGGCTCACGGAAGTCGAACTCCACCTCGGCCCCGAACGGCTCGAGCCTGCGCCACGCCAACCGTCCGATGCGGCCTTCGTCCATGGCTTCCTCCCCGTCTTGGGTCGAACCTAGCTAGGAAGGGCGACCGGCGCGCGTGCGCCTAGGTCCGAAAGCGACGGGCCGTGCGCCAATTTCTGACTGGCGACTCAGCCCGCCCGCAGCACCCGCAGGTCGGTGATGCGCCGCTCGCCGCCGGCGCGGCCGAGCTGCACCACCACGTCGACCACCGAGCGGACGTAGTCGATGGTCTCGGTGCGCGGCAACCGCCAGCCGGCCTGCATGACCATCAGGGCGATCTGCTCCAGCGCGCCTTCCGGGGAGTTGGCGTGGACGGTGGTGAAGGAGCCCGGGTGGCCGGTGTTGATGGCGCGCAGGAAGGTGGCCGCCTCGCTCCCGCGGATCTCGCCCACGATGATCCGGTCGGGCCTGAGGCGCAGCGAGGCCTGCAAGAGGTCGTCGATGGTGATCCGCGCCTCGCCGAGGTCGCCCTTCACGGCGCTGAGCGCCACGACATTGGGCTGGCGGGCGGCGATCTCGGGGGTGTCCTCCACCAGCACGATCCGCTCCTCGGCCGGGACCAGCTTCAGGAGGCTGTTGAGGAACGTGGTCTTGCCCGAGGAGGTGCCGCCGGAGATCAGCACCGTGCGGCGGGCCCGCACCGCCGCGGTGAGGAAGCCGACGGGGTCGGCGCGCGCGGCGTCCTCCGCCTCGCCGAGGCTGCGGGCCGGGGCTGAGCGGACCAGCGGGCCGCGGTCGTAGGCGCAGAGCTCCAGGTCGGTGGTCAAGTGCCGGCGGATGGCCATCGCCCAGTGCGGGGCGGCGGGCGGCCCGGCCATCTGCACCCGCTCGCCGCCCGGCAGGGTGGCGGCCAGGAGCGGGCTCTCGCGGTTCACCGCCTGATGGCCGGCGCGGGCGATCTGGGCGGCCAGCCGGCCCATCAGCTCGCCGGTGACCTCAGGGGCCTCGATGCGCGCCATCCGCGGCTGGCCGTGCGCCTCGATCCACACCTCGCCCGGCCGGTTGACCAGGATCTCGGTGACGTCCGCCCGCTCCAGCCATTCGGCGAACGGCCGCAGGTAGGTGCGCAGGTAGACGCCTTCGAAGGGCACGGCGGCCTCGGTCATCTCAGCGGGTCCCGAAGTCGAGGTCGCGGGCGGCGAACACCTGGATCGGCGTGCCCAGCGGCACGCGGATGGTGGGCGAGATCCGCGCGTCGGCGCCCAGCGCCTCCGACGCCGCGCCCTGCGCGCCGGAGCCGGAGTTGATCACCAGCGCCGTCGAGCTGCCGCCGATCAGCGCGCTCGGCAGGGCGCTGACGACGGAAAGCAGCATCGCCCCGCCGAACCGCTGCAGGAAGTGGCGGTCGACCTTGCCGCCCAGGCCCGTCTCGCCCTTCTCGTCCATCACCGGCGAGCCCAGCTGGATGGAGACGCCGTCGGGGCGGATCAGCCGGGTCCAGACCACGAAGGCGCGGCTCTGGCCGGCGGACAGCCCGCTCTTGTACTGGCCGATCAGCCGGCTGCCGCGCGGGATCGCCACTTCCGTTCCATCGAAGCCGCGCACGTCGCGGCTGACGATGGCCCGCGCATACCCCGGCAGGTCGGAGTTGAGCGCCGTCTCCAGCACCGCCGGGATCAGCGCGCCCTGCATTACCGTGTGGGTCGGGTCGGCCAGCGCCTGGGCCTCCGCTGTGCCGGAGTTTCCGCCGATCCGGGCGGAGAACTGCTCGTCGGCGGACAGCAGTTGCGACGCCTGGGGCGCGGTGGGCGGGGCCCCAGGCGTCGCGCCGGCGGCGTTGGGAGGTACAGGGGCGCCGCCGCCGGTGTTGTCGACAATCAGCGGGTTGGCCCGCGACTGGTTGGGATCGATCATGTTCGCCGCCAACTGCATCGGCTGGGCTGGGGCCAGGGCGGGCGCCGCGACCACCGCCGTCGACACCTTGGCGGCCTTCAGCGGCGTCGCCGCCGCGGGCGCCACCTCGGCCCTGGCCTTCGGTGGACCGGACATGGCGAACAGCGTCACCCCGCCCAGCGCCAGGGCGCCCAGGACGCCCGCCGCCAGCCCCAGGTCGAGGCCTCCGGCCGGCCGGCCCACCTGCGGTGCGGCGG
>JADMIO011281695.1_pt1 | contig 14765 bp, 9 predicted proteins | sample 8958161 | NCBI WGS metagenome assembly JADMIO01 (sample SAMN16585339, study PRJNA669376) | soil metagenome | isolation source: Crop rotation soil | place: USA: Cullars Rotation, Alabama | collected 2011 | reverse complement strand
CGCGACTTCAAGTCACGTGAATTCCAAGCTTCGGATCCCACTGTGCTGGAAAGTCCTTGAGCTGCGCCGAGAGCAGCCCGTACAGCTGCGCGTAGCTCGCCGAGCGCGACATCATCAGCGAGTACGGACCGCCGCCGACGCTGAGCGCCGCGCGGTCCAGGTTCGGGCTGATGCTGAGCATCGTCACGCCGAAGATCGACCCCTGGCTGATGCCGTAGTACGAGAGCTTGGCCGGGTCGTACAAAAGCTTGCCGAACCGCTTCAGCTCCGGCGCCTGGGTGAGCGGCCCCTTGAGCGCGTAGGTGAGCGCGATCATGTTGGCCATCGCCTGGTGCAGCCGGTCGACGAAGTCGAAGGCGGCGCCGGGCTTGGACAGGCCGCCCGAGATGAGGCCGAGCAGGTCCGGCTCGCTCATGCCCCACCAGTCCACGGCCGCGGTGACGGTGCGCTGCTCGTTCGAGAAGCCGCGCATGAAGCCGTAGTTGATCTCTTCGCGCAGGCCGAAGAAGCCGTGGCCGTACTGCAGGATGCGGGCGGGCTCGAAGGTGGCGAGCGTGGGGTTGGCGCTCTGCGGGACCTGGAGCGTGAAGGGGACCTCGGCCTCGCCGTTCTGCGTCACCTTGCCGCTCGGGTCACGGTGCAGGGATGCGCCGACGTCGGCGCTGGTCAGGTACAGCGGCACGCGCAGGGTGCCCTCGATGCGGAGCCAGATGTTTTCGTTTTCGGCCTTGGTCTGCTCGGTGACCTTGGTGATGGTGACGGCGGGCGGCTTGGCCTCGAGCTTGGGGATCAGGTCGGCGCGCAGGTCGAGCAGGTCGCGGGTGTTTACTGCCTCGCTGCTGGTCGTAAAGTCCCACGCGAGCTGGAGCTTGCCGCGCTCGATGCCGAAGCGCGTGAGGGCGGGGAAGACCTCCTGCTCGTAGCGCTGGGAGAGCGGTGCCAGGACCGGGTCGGTGCCGGCGCGCTGATCGCGGAGCCGCGCGAAGCCCTCGGGCGCCTTGACCGGGCCGCTGCCGTCGAGCGCGGTCAGGTCCTGGAGCGCGACGATGTAGCGCTTGGAATTCTGCAGCCGCACGAACGGCCGGATGATGAAGGCCTGGTCCGTGGGCTCTTCGGTGCTCATGTCGAGCTCGGCCCAGACCGGGACCGGCTGGCCGGTGTCGGCCTCGAGCAGCACGACCTTGCTGTCGGGGCGCAGGCTGCGCTCGGGGTAGCCGGTGTGGAACAGGACGTCTTCGGTGCGCACGCCCTGCGGGAAGTACGCGAGGATCGGCTGGTGGTGCGAGAAGCCGTCGACCGGGTGCGTGGTGGTGAAGTCGAACGGCTCGTCGCGCCGGGTGCGCGGCTTGGCCGCGTCGGTGAGCTGCAGGCGCTTGCCGCTCGGCATGGACGCGTCGCCGACCAGGAAGAAGTCGGACGGGTAGGGCAGGAGGCAGTCGTGCTCGGACGCCAGGGGGTTGCAGCCCTGGGGGATCGACAGCGGCGGCGGGTCCATGGCCTGCATGCCCGGATCCTCCGCGGACGCGCAGCCAGACAGGGACAGGAGCAGACTCGGGAGGGCCAGCGTGCGGAGGGCAGATCGCATCGGACTCACGGGGGTGAAGGGGTCAGGGTGAAGCGGCTGCGCGGCGCCGCCGGCGGGTCAGGACGAACACGGCGGCCAGGATCGGCACGGCGAGCAGCGTGAGCACGCGCCCGATGGCAAACGAGCGCGGCGCGTAGCGGACGGTCACGACGTGGCGGCCCGGGGGCAGGGCGCGCAGGTCCACGGCCAGGCGGCCCGCGGCTTTGTGGATCACGGCGGGCGGGGACGCGACGAAGTGCTCGTTCCAGTTCGAGTTCAGGAGCAAGAGCCCGCCGGGCTGGAGCAGATCGATCGTGATCTCGCGGACGTTCGGGGTGACGTGGCTTGTGAGCACGGTGCCCGCGGCGGGGTCGGCGAAGCGGGCCTGCGGCACGTCGCCCTCGTCGATCAGCTCGGCGCGCTGGAGCGGGGCCTCTTCGTCGCAGCCGAGGACGCCGTGGCCCTCGAAGATGAGCTCGCGCATGACCTGCCAGTGGCCCTTGAGGTGGTAAAACGGCACCGGACCGGGCGGGGTCGACAGCTGCACCGTGAAGCCGCCGCGCATGCGCACCGCGAAGTACGCCCCGGCATCGACCGCGCAGCCGACGAAGAGCACGACGCACAGGGCCTGCACGAGCTTCTGACCGCGGGCGCCCGCGAGCCGGCCGCGCAGCCAGCCGAGCAGGACCTGCGCCCCGAGCCCGCCGGCCAGCGCCAGCCACAGCGTCACCAGGACCAGGTGCCGCGACGGCACGCGCAGGTCGCGCAGGACCGGCAGCCGCTGCAAGAGCGACCACGGCGCCACGGACGCGAAGTTGCCCATCGACAGGAGCGCGCCCAGGAGCGCGAGCCCCGCGAGCCGGTGCAAGAGCGCCTTCTGCGTACGCTCCAGGCGGCGATACAGCACGACGACGCCGATGAGCAGCGGCGCGAGCAGGAGCGGCAGCCGCGCCGTGTACTCGTGCGACCAGTACTTGCGCCCGCGCAGCCCGCCGAAGTCGCGCCAGTTCCATAGATCGAAGAAGATCTGCAGCGGCGTGCTGGTGTCCGGGGTGCGGCGGAACAGCGGCCGCGGGTGGTCGGTGATGAACTCGAGCGCCGGCAGCATGCGGACTGCGCTGACCAGGAGCGCCACGGCGCCCGCCGCACCGAGCAGCAGCAGCACGCGCGCGAGCCGGCCGGGGAGGCGCGGCGCTGTCGGCTCGCCGCTTCCCGCCGGCAGCGGCGCCAGCACCGACCACGCCGCCCACATCGCGAGCAGCTCTGCGGCCACGGCCGGCGTGAACGTCCCGCCGAGCACCGCGATCCACGCGGCGATGGCGCCGGCCGGGATCGCCCACTCCCAGCGCCGCAGCGAGCGATCGAAGAAGAGCACGAGGTACGGGTACAGCGACACGCCGGCGAAGTTGATGTGCCCGACCGACAGGTGCATCGCCTGGTAGCCCGACAGGCCGTAGCAGACCGCGGCCACCGCGCTGCCGGCGCGCCCGATGTGAAGGTGCCGCGCCAGGCGGTAGGTGCCATCGAGCGCCATCAGTAGATAGGCGAACAGCGCCAGCTTGAAGCCGACGGCGGTGCCCAGCAGCAGCGTGAACAGGAACGTCGGGGCCGCGCTCATCGACTGCGGGTTGGCCAGGTCGACCTCGCCGCCGCACGAGTACGGGTTCCACAGCGGCGCCTGCCCGAACCACACCACCGAGCGCCGCGCCACCTCGGCCATGGACTCGAAGTAGCGCCAGTCGTAGCGGCTCGACAGCGAGGTCAGGGACGCGAGCGCCGGGGCCAGCGCGAGCGCCACGGCCAGGACGAACCCGACGCGGATCAGGAGCTCGATCCGCCCGGACGCGGGCCTGGCGCCGCGGGGGAGCGGGCCCGGCGCCTCGGGACGCGCTGGCGCTGAGGCCGGCACGTCGGGCGGCTGCGGCGGGTCCGTCCCCGCGGTCATCTCTGCCTAGCCCTCGACCGCGGTGATGCCGCTGGTGACCTCGCCCGGGCCGTAGCCGAACTTGGTGAGCGGCAGGCCCGCGGCGCGCAGCACCGTGAACAGCGCCTTGCTGGCGTTCTCTTTGCTGGGCGAGCGGTAGTGGACGCCGCCGCGCAGCTTGCCGCCGGCCTTGCCCGCGAGCAGCACCGGGAACTCGTCGTTGGTGTGGGTGTTGCCCTCGGACAGCTCGGTGGTGCACAGGATCGCCGAGTGATCGAGCAGGTTGCCGCCGAGCTCGGGCGTGTCGCGCAGCTTCTGCAGGAAGTACGCGAGCTGCTGCATCGTGAACACGACCGCCTTGTGCACGATGGGCTGGGGGCTCGGCTCGTCGTGGCAGGTCTGGTGCAGGCCGTTCGACGCGCCGGCCGGCCACACCACGACGCCCGATCCGGCGCAGCTGAACATCACCGAGAACACGCGCGACAGGTCGCACGACAGCGCCACGGCGAGCAGGTCGGACATGGCGCGGTTCTTCTGCTCGATCTGCTCGCGCCCCATCTGGTCCGGGTAGTCGCTGGCCGCGGGCGGCGCCTGGCACGCCATGGCGTCCTCGGCGAGCCGCTTCTCGATGGCGCGGATGCTGCTCAGGTGCTGATCGAGGCGTACGCGATCGTGCGCGGACACGGTCCCCGACAGGCCCTTGATCTGCTGCGTCACCGCGTCCAGCACCGAGCGGCGCGCGCGGTTGTCGCGCGGCGCCGGCAGCGCCCCGAACAGCCGCTTGAACACGCTCACCGGCGAGTAGTCGGACGGGTTGACGTTGTTCGGGCCGTTGTGCGAGAGGTGCTGGAACGTGGTCCCCTCGTCGGTGCCGCGGAACGTGCAGACGCCAAGCTCGAGCGAGCGGTACGGCGTCTGCTTGCCGATGTGCTCGGCCGCGACCTGATCGACCGACGGGTACGCGAACGACGACACGATGGTGTCGCGGGTGATCCCGTTCTGGTGGTAGCGCGCGCCGGTCATGATCCCGGCCATGCCCGAGTGGTGCGGGTGCGTCGCGGTCTTGATCTCGAGGCCGGTGATCACCGAGACGTACGGGCGCACGCCCATGAGCGGCTGCAGCTCCTCGGGCGCGGCCCAGTCGGGCGCGGTGCTCGACGGGATCCAGTGGGCGCGGCGCACGCCGTTGCCCCAGAACCACACGCCGAAGCGCCGCGGCGCCTCGGGGCCGGCCCACGCGAGCGGCGGGCTCATGGTCTCGAGCAGCGGCAGACCGACAGAGACCGCGGCGCCCCCAATGAGACCGCGCAGCACCGTCCGACGCGACAGAACCTGGCGCTTCATCACATCCCCTCCGTGTGCGGGTTTGGCGCGGGCGAGCCGTCGCCGGCGGGTGCTGCGGGCGCCTCGGCGAAGCGGAAGCCATCGCTCATGACGAGCTGGACGAGCAGCGAGCGGAAGCGGAAGCCGTCCTGCGCCAGCGCCACGCCCAGGCGCGCGATCTGCGCCTGCTCGCCCTCGACCTCGAGGTGACCGGTGGTGTAGCGGTAGAGCTGGCGGGCCACGCAGTCGGCCAGGCCCGGGTGATCACGCAAGAGCTTGCCGAGCGTGCGGCCACCGGTGAAGTCGACGCCGTCCAGGCTGGCGCTGGCGTCGATCGGCAGATCGTCCTCGGTGGTGCGGAAGGCGCCGATGGGGTCGAAGTTCTCGAGCGAGAGCCCGAGCGGATCCATGAGCTGGTGGCAGCCGCGGCAGGCGGGATCCTGGCGGTGCTGCTCCAGGCGCTGGCGCAGCGTGGTCTTCTGCGGCATGCCCGTCGGCGGCGACAGCGACGTGACGACACCAGGCGGCGGCGGCGGGATGTCCTGGCACAGCAGCACCTCGCGGATGAAGCGCCCGCGCAGCGTCGGCGAGGTCAGCGTCTGGTGGGCGTTGAGCGTCAGGAACCCGGCCGTGGTCAGGATGCCGCCGCGCGGCCCGTCCGCAGGCAGCGTGACGCGGCGCCACTCGCCGGGCTGGAAGTCCTTCTCGGGCAGCGAGTAGAGCTTCGCCAGGTCGGCGTTGACGAACGTGTGGTCCGCGGACAGAAGGTCGCGCAGATCGGCGTCCGGGGTCAGCGACAGATCCGCGGTGACGCGCTCGATCTCGCCGCGCATCGCCTGGAGCAGCGCGGGCGTGAGCTGCGGGAACAGCTGCTTGTCCTTGCTGACCGTCTCGAGCCGGTCGAGCTTGAGGTACTCGCCGAAGAAGCGCCCGATGCCGGCCTGGGCGCGCTTGCCCGCGGCGCTGTCCGGCGCGCCTTCGAGCATGCGCTGCGCCTGCAGCCGCACGCCCGCTTCGGTCAAAAGCTCGTCCCGCGCCGCTGCGGCGAGCAGCTCGTCGTCGGGCGGCCCGCCCCACAGCGCGTACGACAGGCGGCTGGCCATCTCCCACGAGGTGTAGCGCAGCCGGGCCGGTGCGCCGGGCCACAAAGACGGCTCCGGCTCGCCGCGCTCGACGCGGAACAGGAAGTGCGGCGACTGCAGCACCGCGGCCAGCGTGTACTCGAGCGCCGGCCACGCCCCGCCGAGCTCCTTGCCCAGCGACGTAGCCAGCGTGAGGTAGGTCAGCTGCTCGTCGGCCGTGAGCGGCCGTCGGAACGCGCGCAGGCCGATGCGGGTGACAAAGTCCTGCACGCAGCCGTCTTCGGCCAGCTTGTCGACCGTCGCCTGCGGGGCGCAGCCGACGAGCTTCTCGCGCCGCACGCCGTCCGTGAACACCTGGTGCGCAAGGTCGAGCGCCGCGGCCTCCAGCTGCTCGGCGGCGCGCGGCGAGACGGTCAGCTCCGAGCCCGCGACCGTGGTGAAGCCGTGCAGCACGGTGTCCACCTCGAGATCCGTCGGCATGCGCAGCCCGGGACCGGCCGGCGCGAGCAGCGCCTCGATCGTGCGCAGGTACTCGCTGCGCGTCAGGCGGTGCAGCGTCGCCGGGGCGCCGCGCTCGCTGTCGGCGGGCTGGGACGGCACCATGCTGCTGCACGCCGAGAGGCTCAAGAGGCCCGCGAGCGAGCCGAGCGTCAGCCCGCGTACGATCGTCCCGGCCGATTTGACCGATTTTGCCGATTTGACCGATTTTGGCGCTCCCGAGCCAGCTCGCCCGGGCTGCCGCTGGCTCCGCGATGACTCCGGTGCTCTCGACGACGGCCCTGCGCGGCGGTGGCTCATGGGGGACTCCTTCGTGGGCGGTGGCAGCTGAAACGGTGCGGGCCGGCAGCCCTTCGGAGCGAGGCCAGGCGGTGCAGCCAGGCGGTGCAGAAAGCTCCCCGGGACCGCGGCGCGTGCCACAGGTCCGCGGTGAAGGGCGCACGGATGCCGCACGCTATCACGCGATGTGCGCAAGTTCGCACGGTGTGAAGAAAAAAACCGAGCCGCTGCGCGGGCTTATGTCGATATGTGGAAACCGCGTTGGTCCGGCTATGCGGCAATGAGACAATCCTCCCGTTACATGCACCGACACCACCCTACTGCGATGCAGCGGAGAGAGCCGCGCCAGCGCTGATGCCACCGGACCCCTTGTCACCCCCCGTGATCCTCCTGGCGACGGATCGTCCCGCTGGGGCCGCGCTCCTCTCCGGGGCGCTGCACCGGGCTGGCGTCCGCGCCGAGCTTGCCGTGGCCGCGACCCGGGCCGAGCTGACCGCGCTTCTGGAACGTCCCGCGCTGGCGGCCGTGGTCGCCGCGCTGGACCCGCTGCCCGTGGACGGCGGCTCAAGCGGGCTGCCGCCGCTGGCCGCGCTGGAGCTGCTCCGACGCCATCGCCCCGAGCTGCCGCTGCTGCTCGTCGAGCGCGGGGCCGGCGGGGGCCTGGAAGGGCCGGCGTACCTGGTGAGCCCGCTCCTGGGCGATGGCGCGGGCGATGCGCAAGACCTGGGCGCCGCGGTAAACGCCGTGATCCAGGCGCGGTGCGCACGCAGCGACCGAGCACCGAGCGCCGAGCCCGAGCCCGCAGCCCCGCCCGCGTCGCCGCCCGTCCAGGAGCCGCTGCAGGTGCGTGCGCAGATCCTGTCCGCGCTGATCCACGACACCGCCGATCAGCGCGACCTGCCCGGCCTGTTCCAGGATCTGCTGCGCCGGCTGGTGGACGACTTCGGCGCGGACTTCGCCTGCATGGCCGAGGTCGAAGGCGGACCGGGCGTCGGCAAACATATCAAAACAGAGCGCCTGCCCAATATCGAGTTAACGCAGCGCCGGACCAAGAACGACAACGTCGAGATCGTCATTAACGCGATGTACACGCGGGACCCGCAGATCCTGGCGGATCTGGGTGTCTCGGCGAGCGAGCCGGGGTCGCGCTTCCCGATGGATCCGGACGTGCTCGGGCGGTGCCTGGGCGGTCGCACGATCTACCAGGCCGATGCCCAGAGCGGCACGGGCGTCGCCTGCCGGCGCTTCGCCGAGGCGCGGCTGCGCGCGATGGTGGCGGTGCCGCTGCGGGTGCGGGATCGGGCGCTCGGGGTGCTGCAGGTGGCGCGGCGGGCGCCGCTGTCGTTCGATGGCGAGGAGCGCAAGTTCCTGCAGCAGCTCGCGGACGCGCTGGTCCTGGCCGTCCACCAGCACCTGATGCAGCGCAACCTGCAGGACGCCCACGACGAGCTGCACGCGGCGCAGCAGGCGATGATGCAGCAGGAGCGCCTCAAGGCCGTCGGCCAGATGGCCAGCGGCATCGCGCACGACATCAACAACGCGCTGGCGCCGATCACGATGTACTCGGAGCTGATGCTGGCGGTCGAGCCGAACCTGAGCCCGGACTCGCGGCGGCTGCTGCAGCTGATCCTGTCGGCGAGCCTGGACATCTCGCACACCACGCAGCGGCTGTCGGACTTTTACCGGCAGCGCGGGCCGATGCGCGAGCCGGTGCCGCTCGACGTGAACCAGCTCATCACGCAGGTCGTCGAGCTGACGCGGCCGCGCTGGCGCGACATGCCGCTGCGTCGGGGCGTGGTCATCGGCATCGAGACCGACCTGGCGCTGCGGCTGCCGCCGGTCCTGGGCAGCGCCAGCGAGCTGCGCGAGGCGCTGACCAACCTGGTGTTCAACGCCGTCGACGCCATGCCGTACGGCGGCCGGCTGATGCTGCGCACCGAGGCGCAGGGCCAGATCGCGGTCATCACCGTCGCCGACACCGGCATCGGCATGAGCGCGGCGACGCGGGCGCGCTGCTTCGAGCCGTTCTTCACCACCAAGGGCGACGAGGGCTCGGGCCTGGGGCTGCCCATGGTCTACGGCATCATCAAGGCGCACGGCGGCGACATCTTCGTCACCAGCGAGCCGGGGCAGGGCGCGCGCTTCGTGCTGTCGCTGCCCGGGCAGCCGGTGCAGCCCGACGCGCGGCCCGCGCAGGAGCCGGCGCCGGCGGTGTGGACCGACGCGACCCGAGACCCCGGCGGCGGCCTGCGCGTCCTGTGCGTCGACGACGAGCCGCTGGTGCTGGAGGTGCTGAGCCACACGCTCCAGCTCGACGGGCACGAGGTGCTCTCGGCGGACAGCGCGCGGGCGGCGCTCTTGGCGTTCGCGGCGGCCAAGGCGCGCGGCGCGCCGGTCGATCTGGTCATCACGGACCTGTCGATGCCGCACATGGACGGCCGCGAGCTGGCGCTGCAGCTCCAGCAGGAAGCGCCCGCGCTCAAGGTCGTGCTCATCAGCGGCTGGGGCGAGGGCCGCGGCTTCGATCCGGGCGCTGCGGACGCGGACGGCCCGCCCGGGCCGGTGATCGAGACGGTGCTGACCAAGCCGCTGTCCTTCGACGAGCTGCGGCAGGTGGTCCGGCGCTACCAGCGGCGCGCGCCGGGCGTGTGACGGTCCGCGCCGCGGGAATATAAGCGCTTGCTTATATTTGGCGCCGCGGCGGAAATATAAGTCTTTATTTACATTTCCGCCGCGGGCCCGCTACTCGGCGCCGTGGATGTGGGCCAGGATGCGGGCGCGCTCGGTGAGCAGGGCGGCGCGCTGGTGCCGCAGCTCGGCCTGCCAGCGGGCGCACTCGGCCAGCTCGGTCTCGACGCTGTTGAGCTCGAGCTTGAGGCGGATGAGCCCGAGCCGGCAGCCGGCGCCGCGCTCGGCCGCGGACTCGGCCTCGGCGACGCGGATCATCAGGCGCTGGCGGTCGGCCCAGGTGACCTTGCGGGCGGCCTCGCCCTGCATGCGGGAACAGCTGGTGCGGCAGCCGGCGCGCTGGCCGTGGCTCTTCCACAGGCCGGCGCCGACCAGGCCCGCCAGGCTCAGGCCGGTGGCGATGAGCACCGCGCCCAGGCCCTGGCGGCCCAGGAGCCCGGGGCCGGGGGGCAGCGCCGAGCGGGACGCGTCGAACAAGCTCTTGTCCATGGGACTCCCTCGCAGATGAAGGTGAAGACGGATCTTCTCAGAGCGTATCAGAGGCCCTGCGCGGCGGCCGGTGCGCTGCGAGAAGCCGAGCCTTCCCAGGTGCTTACGCGGCGCGGGTCGCAGGATGTGGGCGCAAGCCCATCAGGCAACTAAAGAAAAGCCTAGTTTTCGCTGCAGTGCTTGCTTCTGGCACTTCGATAAAACATCCATGAACATGCGTGTTCAGCAGGGTCGGCTGCGCAGCACGGACAGCCGGCCGCTGCCGATTCCGCAGCGCGGTCAGGCGGCCGCGCAGGCAGGGCGTTCCGAGAAGCGCCCAAAGAGAGGGGACGTATCGCCGCGCTGGGAGCGTCGCGTGACGCGCAGCAAGCCGCGCCAGGAAAGAGGCAGCAGATGAAAGCAGACAGTCAGTCCCTGGCGCAGCCGCCGGCCCCGCCGCTTTCGATGGACAGCGGCGACGCGCGGTTCCGGATGCTGGTGGAGTCGATCAAGGACTACGCCATCTTCATGCTCGATCCGCAGGGCCGGATCGTCAGCTGGAACCTCGGCGCGCAGCAGATCAAGGGCTACAAGGCCGAGGAGATCCGCGGCAAGCACTTCTCGTGCTTCTACCCGGCCGAGGCCGTGGCGCGCGGCTGGCCCGCGCACGAGCTCGAGGTCGCGCGCAACGAGGGCCGCTTCGAGGACGAAGGCTGGCGCATCCGCAAGGACGGCTCGCGCTTCTGGGCCAACGTGGTCATCACGGCGCTGTACGAACCGGACGGCGTGCTGTACGGCTTCGCCAAGGTCACGCGCGACCTGACCGAGCGCAAGCGGATCGCGGAGCTCGAAGCGTCCGACCGGCGCATGCAGCGGTTTCTGACCATGCTCGCGCACGAGCTGCGCAACCCGCTCGCGCCGATCCGCAACGCCATCAGCATCCTGCGGCGGCGCCCGGTCAAGGACCCGGAGCTGACCCGGTTCGAGGAGATCATCGAGCGCCAGGTCGCGCACATGGCGCGCCTCATCGACGATCTGCTCGACGTCGGCCGCATCACGACCGGCAAGCTGACGCTGCACCGGGAGCCGCTGGAGCTGGCGACGCTGGTGTCCGGGGCGATCGAGGCGAGCAAGCCGCTCATGGACGCGCGCCGGCAGTCGCTGGAGGTGGATCTGCCGGCGCAGCCGGTGCGGATCGAAGGCGACGCGACGCGCCTGTCGCAGGTCCTTTTGAGCCTGCTCAACAACGCCGCCAAGTTCTCGCCGCCCCAGGGGCGCATCCGCCTGGTGGCGACCGCGCGGGGCGGCTACGTCGAGCTGCGGGTGCAGGACTTTGGCACGGGCATCGAGCCGGGGCTTTTGCCGCGCATCTTCGATCTGTTCGTGCAGGGCGACGCGTCGCTGGACCGGTCGAGCGGGGGCCTGGGCATCGGGCTCACGCTGGCCAAAGAGATCATCAGCCTGCACGGCGGCAGCATCGAGGCCCGGAGCCCGGGGCCCAGCCAGGGCAGCGAGTTCATCGTCCGGGTGCCGCGCACGGCGCCCGCCCGCCCGCCCGAGTCCGAGACCGCCCAGGCCGCGTCTGTACCGGTGGCGGCACCTGCACCTGCGGCGGCACCTGCACCTGCGGCGGCACCTGCACCTGCGGCGGCACCATCACCGGCCCCGGCCCCGGCACCAGCCCCGGCCCCGGCCCCCGCATCCCCCAGCGAGCGGCGGGTCCTGCTGGTGGACGACAACCGCGACGCCGCCGACTCGATGGCGACGCTGCTCGGGCTGGCCGGCTACACGACCCGCTGCGCGTACGACGGACCGTCGGCGCTGCACGTCGCCGAGGCGTTCTCGCCCGAGGTGGTGCTGCTGGATCTGGGGCTGCCCGGGCTGACCGGGTTCGAGGTCGCGCAGCGCCTGCGCAGCCGGCCGCTCGGGCAGCGGCTCAAGCTGGTCGCGATGACCGGCTACGGCCAGGCCGAGGACCGCCAGAAGACGCAGGCCGCCGGGTTCGATCACCACCTGGTCAAGCCGGTCGAGTTCTCGGCGCTGATGCAGCTCCTGGCGCAGGAGCGCGCAGCGCCGAAGTGACGGGCACGGGGTTGTATTGATAGATAACGGGATTTATTTATATAAATAAAACGGTTTATTTATATAAATAAGAGATGCGGCCTGGGACTATGTCGATATGCGACGCGGACCTCAGCCCTCGCTGAAGTCCTTGCCGGCCTTGACCTTGGCCTCGGGGCCCGGGTTGTAGTCGGGGATGCCGGCCAGGTCCTTGCGGCCGACGCGCGAGATCAGGCGGCCCATGTCTTCCAGCTCCAGGGCCGCGGCGCGGCGGAGCATGCCCATGTGGATCGGCACGCCCTCCTGGGCCGCGAGGAAGGCGGCGCGCAGCGCGACGTTCTTGATGTAGCCGCCGGTCAGCTCGTACTCCTTGGCCAGGGCCTTGAAGTTGATGTTGCGGGCCGACGGCGCCTTGGTCGGCATCATCGAGCGCCACAGCCGCTCGCGCTCGCCCGCCTCGGGGACCTCCAGGTGCAGGTGCAGCGACAAGCGGCGCTGGAGCGCCTCGTCGAGCGAGGCCTCTTTGTTGGTGGTCATGACGACGACGCCGCTGTACTGCTCCAGGCGCTGGAGCAGGTAGTTGACCGCGAGGTTGCCGTAGCGGTCGTTGGACGACTTGACCTCGGTGCGCTTGGCGAACAGCGAGTCGGCCTCGTCGAACAGCAGCACGGCGTGGGCGCGCTCGGCCTGATCGAAGACCTTGCCGAGCTGCTTCTCGGTCTCGCCGACCCACTTGGAGACGACCTGCGCCAGATCGACCTGGTAGACGTCCAGGTCCAGCTCCTTGGCGATGATGCCGGCGAGCATGGTCTTGCCGGTACCGGGCGGGCCCGAGAACAGCGCGATCATGCCCTTGCCGTAGCCGATGCGCTGACCGAAGCCCCACTCGGTGAAGACGCGGTGCGCGTACTTGCTGCGGCCGATGAACTCGAGGACGCGATCGATGTCCTCCTGCGGCAGGATCAGGTCGTCCCACTTGGCCGAGACGTGGATGCGGCGCGCCATCTCGCCGAGCTCGTTGCGCAGGCGGCGGTCGATGCCGCGGCGCAGCTCCTCGTGCATGATCAGGCCGGCCTTGGTGACCTGGGCCAGCTCGCCGGCCTCGCGGGCCGTGTCCTTGATCTCGCCGGGCGTCAGGTGGAACGCGCGCGCGATGGACACCAGCGACAGATCCGGACCGCGCAGGCTCTGCGGCACGGCGCGCTCCCACAGCTGCAGGCGCGTCGGCTCGGCCGGCATCGTGATCTCGATCTCCTGCATCGAGTGCTCGACGCGGACGCGCGGCGGCTGCATGGTCTCGACGCCCAGGATGAGCAGCGACGGATAGTCCTGGATGCGCCGGCCGAGCTCGCGGGCGTTGTCGTCGAGGAGCGCGCCGCGCAGCGGGCCGATGTACAAGACCGCGCCGCGCAAGAGCGCCTCGCGCATCGCCCGCCGCAGCATGTCGTCGAGCGTGCCCTGCTCGGGGACGTTCGGATCGAAGGTGAACAGCTGCCGCCCGGTGTACGCCGCGACGCGCCGGGACAGCTCGGTCTTGCCGGCGCCGCGCGCGCCCCAGAACAAGAGCCACGGCATCTCGGCGACCTGGCCCTTGCGCTTGGACTCCTCGGCCTGCTCGCACAGGGTGGTGATGCGCGGCCCGAGCTTGTCGTCGAGCGCAAGGTCCGACAGCGTCGGCGGGCTGCGCAGAAGCTGCGCCTGCTTGGCCAGCGCCGGCGTCAGATCGCCGCGGCCGCACAGCACCGACAGCACGTCGAAGGTCGGCATCAGCGCGCGGTAGTTGACCGACGCGAACGACTCGTACGAGTCGGCTGGCTGGACCTGGATCATGCGCCACGAGAGCAGCGGCCGCTCCGGATCGATCGAGTCGAGCAGCTGGAGCCGCTCGCTGCGCTTGAGCTGGTACAGCTGCGCGATCAGCGCCAGATCGACGCCGCGGCGGTTCGGCGAGCCGCGCAGGAGCGTGAATACGTCCGACAGCGGCGCGTCGATGTGCGGCGCCATGGCGACGATGAGCGTCTCGATCTCGAGCGCCGTGAGCTTGAGGTTCTCGACCATGCGCCCGACCGGCGCGGCCTTGCGCAGCGCCTGGATGTTGGCCTCGACCTCGGCGAGCGCGCGCCCGATCTCGGCCTCGTCCATGGGGCCGCTGCTGGTGCCGCCGCGGGCCGCGCGCCGGGCCGTGAAGATGCCCTCGATCTCGGCCAGCGCGGGGTTGTCCGGCAGCGGACGCAGCTGCGCGCGCTGGAACTGGCGCAGGCAGCGCTCCGCCACCAGCCACATGCGGTTGAGCTCCGCGCTCAGCCACTGCTCGGCGAGCTGGCGGTCGACTTCGTTTACAGACTGGGCCGCGATGGTGCTCATGTGCGCGATCAATCCCCGTTAAAAAGTGCGCGTGGTGGAAAGGTCGGAAAGACGCCGGGATCGGCTCAGGTGGTGTCGCTCTCAGCGTCGCTCGGGGGCGGCAGCGGCTCGGTCCCGGGCAGCGGCTCGATGCCCTCGGACGTCCGCCCGAGCAGCGAGACCTCGCGCCGCAGCGCCAGCACCGCGTCCGCGCCGCCGCGCCCGCCGTAGCCCGAGCGCTTGGTGCCGCCAAACGGCATGCGCCCCGACGGCGACGACGTGCCGCGGTTCCACATCACGCTGCCGACGCGGACCTCTTCGGCGAAGCGCTTCCAGCGCAGCGGCGACTGCGTGAACAGCGCCGCGCACAGCCCGAACGGCCCGCTGTCGCAGAGCTGCAGCGCGTCGTCCAGGTCCGTCACCGGGTAGACCGCCAGATCCGGCCCCAAGAGCTCGTCGCGCTGGTACGGCGCATCGGGCCTTTCCAGCACATTGGGATCCTAAGCTTAGAATTCCACGTGGACAAGTTGTCGCG
>JADMIO011201772.1_pt1 | contig 14765 bp, 14 predicted proteins | sample 8958161 | NCBI WGS metagenome assembly JADMIO01 (sample SAMN16585339, study PRJNA669376) | soil metagenome | isolation source: Crop rotation soil | place: USA: Cullars Rotation, Alabama | collected 2011 | reverse complement strand
GCCGCGACTTCAAGTCACGTGAATTCCAAGCTTCGGATCCCACTGTGCTGGAAAGAGGGCCATGAGCATCATGCATAATCCCAACGCCAGAAGGATAGCATTACGCAGGGTTTTCGGATAGGACTGACGCAGGTCATAAGCACCGTACGATTTGTTTCGAAACTGGAAGACAATATCATCCAGGCTGGCTTCCTGAAGCTGAGCATCAGTCAGCCGCAATTCCTGCTGATAGCGCTCGCGCAAGTTCCGCATGGTTCCACTGTCGGCTTCACGCACGGCCTGCGCCATGGCTAACTCAAACGAAAAACCTTTCCATAAATAGTATTCAACGTCGCACGCAAGGTGATCGATGAGTTCGTCGATGAGCGCATCGCTGGCCCCCATCTGAATCAGATACGCATGCAATTGGGCAAACTGTTGTGTAGTTAGCTTTTTCATGAGTACAAGAGGTTTAGTTATTTACCGATAGTCAGCAGAGAAGTTGAGGGTAACAGATCGCGCATCAGTTCGACAAAACGGGAGAATTCTGATGCCTTTTGGCCAGCCGTTTCGCTACCGCTGGGCGTTAATGAATAGTATTTACGCAGTCGCCCTTCGACCTCTACGGATTCTGTCAGTAACAGGCCTTCCTGCTCCAGCTTGTGCAGAACGGGATACAGCGCCCCGAACGTTAAGACCAACTCGCCCTGCGTACGTTCTTTCACCGACTGGGTGATCTCGTAGCCGTACATTCTCCCCTGCTCCGTCAGCAGGCTCAACACGATCGTTTTCAGAGTTCCGCGCAGGAACTCAGAGTTTGTTTGTTCCATAGATCAGTCGCAGACAATAAGCTATGGTAAATATAAAAGAAAACTGTATATACTGCGAAATTCTTAGTTTATTTTTTGGGATACAGTCTGCCTTTTTTCCCGGTGGCTCCTACCCGAGCGGATGGCTATAAACGTAAGGAATCCAAAGAATACGGGTATAAGGAAGCGCACGTACTCAGGCGAAAAATCGACCGACATAAAATCGTTGACCGACGCGTCGTAGAAGGCGGTTAGCGAACTACCGGGCTTCAGGGTGTCAAAATCGTCTTCGCTGATCGGAATGACGCGTTCCTGCTGTTGATAACGGATGGTTGCTTCATAATCGTACCAGTTCGTTGAGGAATGCGAGTGATTTCCCCGATGCCCAATCCGTTCGGTATCCAGCACCCTGACGCTCACTTCATGACCCTTTGTTTTGAGATGTTGATAATAGTGGTAATACGTCCAGGTATCGTAGGCAAAGAAAACCGTACTGGCAAACAGGGCAACGATAAGCACCAACCGGGCTATATCCTGCAGAAACGGTACGGGAATAAACGTCACGATAACGCCCGTACTCAGGAAGAAGGAAGCAATAGACAGCAATAAGCACAGGAAGAGTAATCGGTTTTCATCGTTAAAATCAAAAACCGTACTCCAGCCAATCAGGCGCGACTTTCGTGTGGATCGGTCAAAACGAACGGTTGGACCCGGCTGGCGAAACGCATCTTTTTCGGGTAGATAAAGTAGTTTAATCCGATCGCCACTGTTCACGAAAGAACTATCCCGGACAAACCGGACGGAATAGTCTTTGCCCCGATAATCGACAGTCAGGTATTCCATGTTGCCGATTATATCCCGCCACGACCGTTGTTTCAGGTCGATGTCCTTTACGGTTACTGGAATGAGCTGACCTTCCTGGCCAAATTGGTTCTGTAGTCTCACATCGGCATAAAACTCCCAGCTATACCAGGTAGCCACGCATAAAACCAGAGCAACGACAATCGAGATTGCGTGGTTATAGAGTCGGCCTAACGTAGTGAACAGTTGCTTAAGCATCAGCGGAGTGCATTAGGATATCGAATCGCCATTGATTCTATAAAATTAGTCGAAAAGGATAATTCGTGGGGAAACGGTGATCATGAATGGTTACCAAAAACAAGGCACGCGAACAGGGCGAATGAACACAAATTTTATCTGCATTCATCCGCCCTGTTTGCGTGCCTTGTTTTTAGTGTGGGAGTCTCTGCTCAAATAAACTGCTTAGCCTGCCACCGTATTCCAGAGCAAATACCCATTCAGCGTAATGATAATCACGGCCACTACCCACGACGTAATTTTCACCCAGCCGGGATTGACAAAACGACCCATTTTCAGTTTGTCGTTCGTAAATTGTACCAGTGGCACAACCGCAAAGCTGAGTTGCAGCGATAAAACCACCTGGCTAAACACGAGCAATTCGCTGGTGCCGCGCTCACCGTACAAAATCGCTACAATCAGCGCCGGAACAATGGCGACTAACCGCGTAATGAGCCGGCGTATCCACGGTTTAACACGCAGATTTAGAAATCCTTCCATCACGATCTGGCCCGCCAGCGTGCCGGTCAGTGTGGAGTTTTGGCCAGAAGCCAGCAACGCCACCGCAAACAGAATGCCCGCAAACTTAACGCCCAGAACCGGGTCAAGGAGTCGATGGGCGTCGGTAATGTCGGCCACCGTCTGATTGCCGGAGAAATGGAAAGCAGCCGCCGACAGAATCAAAATGGCCGCGTTGATGAAGAAGGCCAGAAAAAGCGAAATGGTCGAATCGATCGTTGCGAATTTAATGGCCGATTTCCTTCCGACATCGTCGCGGCTGAAGTCACGGGTTTGTACGATGCTCGAATGCAGGTAAAGATTGTGTGGCATGACGGTAGCGCCCAGAATCCCAATCGCGATGTACAGCATACTGGGATTCGTTATGATTTCCGTTCGTGGAATCAAGCCCGATACGATGTCGGCAACGGCCGGTTGAGAAACCAGCAATTCGTAACCAAAGCAGCCAATGATCAGGAAAATCAGGCTGGCAACGATGCGTTCGATCAACCGAAACCCTTTATTCTGTAAAAATAGCAGCAGCAGCACATCCAAAGCCGTGATCAGAATACCGACCGTGAGCGGTAAGCCAAACAATAGGTTAAGGGCAATGGCCGAACCGATTACTTCGGCTAGATCGGTGGCGGCAATGGCGATTTCAGCCAGCGCCCACAACCCAGTAGCGACCGGACGACTGAAGTGATCCCGGCAGGCCTGCGCCAAATCCCGACCCGTAGCGATACCTAATTTGAGCGACAAATGCTGAAGCAGGATAGCAAACAGGTTAGAGATCAGCACGACCGACAACAGTCGGTACCCAAACTGAGCGCCCCCGGCAATATCAGTGGCCCAATTGCCGGGGTCCATGTATCCAACGGCTACCATCAGACCGGGGCCAAAATAAGCCATTAACGTCCTAAAAAAACCACTATTAGGGGGTACGTGGACTGAACTATGAACGTCGGACAGCGAATTCTCCGTGCTTTCCTGCCGCCATGAATTTATCTTTGTATTCGTTGCTTCCATTATTCTGCGACTATCTTCTCAGGTTGTTGAGTCTCGACCTTCCCTCATAAGTCTTGCCTACGATTGACACATTGGCAAGGCCCTTACTCTAATAACGCTACAAACATAAGGATTGTTGAAATATTTTTTTAGGGTAGCCTAAATTTTTAGAAAGTTTAACATAAAAACTACCTTTGTCGACAAACTGTTTTAGCTTACTTAGCCGTTCTACAGAGTAGCACAGCCTTATGCAGTCGTTCACCGAAGAAAATTATTTGAAAACGATTTATTACCTGGCCGCCCGACAAGAGGGCGAAGTCAGTACGAATGCGTTGGCAGAAATGACGGCGACAAAAGCCGCTTCGGTAACGGATATGCTGCGCAAACTAGCTGATAAACAGCTCATTCACTATAAAAAATACCAGGGTGTTCGGCTGACTGACGAAGGCGAACGGCTGGCTTTACAGGTCATCCGGCGGCACCGGCTCTGGGAAGTATTTCTGGTAGAGAAGCTCGGTTTTGGCTGGGATGCCGTTCATGAAATTGCCGAGGAATTAGAGCATGTCCGGTCGGCAGAGCTGGTAGCCCGTCTGGATTCGTTTCTGGAATATCCGCAATTCGATCCGCACGGCGATCCAATTCCGACGTCTGGAGGGCAGATGCCCGCAATGGGTTTTCGGAAACTGGCCGACGTGACTGCCGGTGAATGTGTTCAACTAAGAGCAGTTCTGGAGCATTCGACAGAATTTCTGCAACACCTCGACCACTCGAATCTAACGTTGGGCTGCGCCGTAACAGTCTCTGAAATCAACAGTTTCGACAAATCGGTACTCGTGCAGGTCGAAACTGGCCGGACCGTTTTTGTCAGCTATGAAGTTGCCAAAAATTTACTGGTAGATTAATTACTTGCGTGGAGTTGGGGCCGCCCGCACGGTTCTTAAAACCGACTCACGAAACGGCTCAACGTGTCGAAAAATCGACACCACAAAAAATGAAACTACTCGATTGGTATATACTCAAGCGCTTTTTACAGACCTACATTTTTGTGGTGCTGGTGATTGTTCTGGTGGTGGTGATGATTGATTACACCGAGAAAGTCGACAACTTTCATCACCACAAAGCGCCCGGCGACAAGATTCTGTTCGATTACTACCTCAATTTCATTCCGTACTGGGCCAACTACATCAGTCCGCTGATGGTCTTTATCGCGACGGTATTTTTAACCTCGCGGCTGGCGGCTCGTACCGAAATTATTGCGATTCTGAGCAGTGGCGTTAGCTTTATCCGGCTGCTGTACCCCTATGTGCTGGGTGCAACGGTGCTGGCCGTGGCGACTTATTTCATGGTCAATTACATTATTCCGAAGGCGAACAAAACCCGGATTGCGTTCGAGGTGGCCTACATCAACGACGCCTATACGTACTCGGGCCGAAATGTCCATTTGAAGATTGCGCCCAACACGTACGCCTATCTGGAAAGCTACAACAACCTGAGCAACACCGGTTATAAGTTCACGCTGGAACGGGTAGAGGGCAATGAACTCAAGCAAAAACTCACGGCCGACCATATCGAGTGGGACACCAAGAAAAAGAAGTGGGCAGTCTATGATTACAAAATCCGGAGTATCAACGGACTGCGCGAAACACTCACACCCGGCACTCGACTCGACACCACGCTGAACCTGAAGCCCGACGACTTTAGCTCAGATTTCAATCTCTACGAAACGCTTACCCGACCCGAGCTTAATAAACGAATCGACCTGCTGCGAAGCCGTGGGGCCGATGGGCTCGAGATATATCTGCTCGAAAAATACAGCCGCGATACCCGTCCGTTTGCCATCATTATTCTGACCGTAATTGGCGTGATCATGTCAGCCCGTAAGAGCCGCCGGGGCGTAGGCTGGCAGGTAGCATTGGGCTTCTTTCTGGCGTTTACGTACCTGCTGTTTTTCATGCTGGCCAAAGGCATCGCCGAATCGGGCAACCTAAACCCGATAGTGGCAGTCTGGCTACCAAACGCTATTTTTGCGGCCATCGGCGTGTTGTTGTACAATACGATACCGAGGTAAGTAACGCGGGTGGAAACCCGCGCGCACTCAAGCACGGGTTTCCACCCGCGTTATTACATGTCGCAGAAGCCCACCCTTACAGATTATCTCCAACTCCACTTTATCGTTCTGATCTGGGGCTTTACGGCTATTCTGGGCAAATTACTGGCGCCCCTCGACTCGTCGGCGGTTGTTCTTTACCGTACCCTGCTGGCTGTTCTGGGTTTGCTGATCGTTCTGATGGTTCGGAAGCAAAGCCTGCGTGTTGCGCCCGTCGACCGTTGGCGGCTCCTGGCTACGGGCGCTATCATTGCGCTGCATTGGACGCTGTTTTTTCTGGCAACCCGGATCGCCAATGTGTCGGTTTGCCTGGCAGGCATGGCCACAAGTTCGCTTTGGGCGAGTGTGCTGGAACCCCTCCTGCTGCGTCGTCGGATACGGCCAATCGAGGTGCTATTGGGCATGGTCATGATGGCCGGGCTCTACCTGATCTTTCGGTTTGAATTCGATAAAGTAGTTGGCTTGGCGGTAGCGGTATTTTCGGCCATGCTGTCGTCGCTATTCACCATTATCAACAGCCGGTTCGCCCAGCGCTATAACGCACTCGTCATCTCGCTCTACGAAATGAGTGGCGCATTTCTGGGTTCGGCGGTGTTTGTTGGTGCGCTTATCGCCGTCGATACGACAGCCTCCGTTACGACGCTGATTCCTCAAACTGGATTCCAGTGGCTGTGGCTCAGCCTATTGTCGTTTATTTGTACCGTGTATGCCTATACTGTCGGCATTCAGCTATTGCGAAAATTTTCGCCGTACATGGCTGTGTTAACCGTAAATTTGGAGCCGGTTTACGGAATTTTGCTGGCTGTACTGATTTTCGGGAACGCCGAACGCATGACGACGGGCTTTTATATCGGCACGCTGATCATTCTGGTCGCCGTACTGGCGTACCCATTTTTAAACAAAGAACCCAAAACAACCACGCCCACCGGGGGTGATTTGGAGATAGACTTGAATTAATGAATTGGTTTGTGATATATCCACAAATCAGGCACATCACTGCATGAAACATCCGTTCCTTAACCGGCTGGCGACCGTAATCGCTGTTCTCTTGTTTTTACTGGCGTACGTGCCATTGTTGCTGCTTTCCTTTCACAATCATCCGTCGGCGGCCGACGATTATTGTTTTGCCGATACGGCGCTACGCTATGGCTTCTGGCAGGCCCAAAAGTTCTATTATGACGGCTGGACGGGGCGCTATTTCTCCAATATGCTGGTACACGGCAGCCCGTTGGTGTGGGGCTGGTACGATGGTTACCGATTTATTCCGATACTGGCCGTCACGGCTCTACTGGCCTCTTTATATAACTTATTGAGCGAACTACTCCGGGGCGAATCCCTACAAACCCGCCTGTTAACAACGGGCGTTCTGTTTTTTCTGATCGTACTGGCTCTGCAAAGCACCGTCGAAGCGTTTTTCTGGACAGCCGCCATTGCTACCTACACCGTTCCGACCGTATTGACCATCTACCTGCTGGCCGTCATTATCCGCTGGTATGGGTTACCCTCCGGCATAATTAAATGGTTGACCGCCTTGTGGGCAGGCTTCCTGGTTTTTGCCAGTATTGGCTCCGGCGAAACAAACCTGATTCTTTTGCTTTTGGTCTTATTGGCAATAGCAGGCTACCGACTGGTGTTTCTTCGCCGGTTCGATCCGTTGCTGGCCTGGCTGGTGCTGGTCGCCCTGGTGTCGGCCTGGCTGTTGTTTCGCGCACCGGGTAATGTCATTCGGATGGGCGGCAACCCGCACAGTGGTGAGCTCATTAAATCCATGATCTCGTCGTTTGGGTGGCTGGCGCGCTGGATAGGCATCTGGTTGCTGAAAACCCCCATTCTGCCCCTTTCCATCCTCTTTTTACCCGTGGCTCAACGGCTGGTCCGTTCCAGCAGTCGCGTCCGCTACCTGTTTCTGCTCCCGGCGGGTTTGTTAACCATCGTTTATCTGGCCATCCTGGCCGCTACGATTTTCCCTTCTTATTACGGTATCGGCATTCCACCCTTCGCCCGCAACATGAATGTGTTGTTTATTTTCTTTGCGCTGGGCTGGTTCTACGTTCTGACGGTTTGGGTAGCCTGGTTCGAACAGCGGGGGCGTCTAAACAGCGCGGTGTCCCAATCGATGCCGGCACTGCTGGTAGCTGGTGTTTGGATCGCGGCCAGTATCGTGTTCAGCCCGTCGATCAAGCAGTTATACCGGGACTGGTTTAGTGGGAACGCAGCTACGTACGATCGTGAGATGAGCGAGCGCCACCGCCAGTTGTCGGCGCCGGGCGATACGCTTCGGCTCGGCCCCATCAGCGTTTATCCGCCCAGTCTGTTTGTGGAAGACATTAAGATTGACCAGAAACACTGGTGGAATCGTTGCCAGTCGGGCTACTATGGCCATAAAGTGATTATTCTTGATTCTACTCTCACCGCAACCGCCCATCGCTAACGTCCGTATGTCGTCAGTCTGCATCATTGTTCCCTGCTATAACGAAGAGACTCGGCTGCCGGTCGATGTGTTTCTGGCGTACGTTCGGCGGGTACAGGGCGTCAATTTCTGCTTCGTAGACGACGGCAGCAGCGACCGTACGAAGGTTGTGCTGGAACAGTTACAGGCGCAGCAGCCCGACCGGATCGAAGCATTGATACTGCCTCGTAATCAGGGGAAAGCGGGTGCCGTACGGGCTGGCATGCTCCATAACGCGGCCAAATCGTTCGATTACCTCGGTTTTTTCGACGCGGATCTGGCGACCCCACTCGACGCCATTGCCGACCTCACCGCCGTACTCGACAAAAATCCCGCGCTCGACCTGGTCATGGGTTCCCGAATCCAGCACCTCGGCGCCAATATACAGCGCAAGTTGTTTCGGCACTACACGGGCCGCGTAGTGGCAACGTTCATCAGCGTCGTGCTGAAATTACCGGTTTACGACACCCAGTGCGGAGCGAAAGTAGTGCGGAACCGGGCAGTGAGTACGCTGTTTGGCGAAGCATTTATTAGTCCCTGGCTGTTCGATGTCGAATTGCTGGCCCGCCTGATCCGGCAATATGGCCGTGCGGGAGTGCTGAGCCGAGTGGTCGAGCAACCGCTCCGGGAATGGATTGAGCAAAGTGGTTCGCGCATCAGTTCGAGCTACGTGTTCAAAATGTGGTATGAACTGTACCGAATTCATCAGACGTATAAATGAGCAGTTCCAACTGAAGCTCAGAACGAATTAGCGTAATTATGATAAAACTGTATCGACTGCTGGGAGTTCGTCCGCTGACGTTGACAGTACTGCTGTTGCCCATTGCCGTTTTTTTTATTTACTTTTTTGCCCTCAGTCATAATATTCCCTTTCTGGACGAATACGAGAGTATTCCTTATTTCCTCAACCGGTTTCTGACGGCGTCTTCGTTCCGCGAGGCCATGGCCGCTTTGCTGAGACCCAACAACGAACACCGGGTCGTTTACGGGCGGCTGATCGTGCTGGGGCAGTATTTTCTGACGGGTGGACTGAATTTCACCAACCTGATGCTTTGGGGAAACGGTGCTTTAGTCGTCATCTTCTTCGTCTTATACCAGGCATTACGCCAGGCTGAAAACCCGCAATCCGACGCTTTTTCGACGCGCTATCTGGGTGATAAAGCTTTGATTGGGATGGTGGCGGCACCGTTGCTGCTCTTCATGGCGCAGAATTACCTGCTGACGTTCATGGCGATGAACACGCTGCAATACCTGTCGCTCATCATGCTTGTGTTCATCACATTCTTCGTCTTAGCCACCGACCGACCGCTGAATCTAGCAATGGCGCTGCCCCTGGGCGTATTCGCTACGTTCAGCATGGGTAACGGGCTGCTGCTATGGCCTGCGGGAGCGGGAATGCTCCTGATTCAACGGCGCTGGGTGGCCCTGGGCATCTGGCTGGTCGTTGGAGCGGTGAGCATCTATCTGTATTTTCTGGGCTATCCGGTGCAGCAGGGCAATGCGGAAGGATTTGACTATGTCGTGCAGCATCCGCTAAAAACGGTGGCTGGGTTTCTGATTTTTGCCGGAAGCGTTTTCGATTTGTTTCCGGCCTTACCGTTCGAGAATCGTGTTTACCTGCCGTTCATAGCAGGCACGGTCCTGATTGCTGGCTTGGCTTACTGGCTCATTCGTACGTTGTTTACGGCCAAAAAAAACACGTCGTTTTTTGAGACATTTATGTTCGGTTGCCTGCTGTTTTTACTGGCTAGCATTACGCTGGTGGCTGTTTTCCGGCTGCGGATTTATTTCAGTATCGTACTTCACACCTCCTACCGGACCAACGCAATGGTATTGTGGGCCGTAGCCAGTGTGCTGCTCTTCAGCCAGTTGTCCGAGCAAAAACGAGTGCTATTCTGGCCGATTGTCTGGCTGTTATTCTTGGGCGTAAACGTGCTCACTTATTTTACGTACGTGCCCGAAGTAATCGAACGAAAGAAGCATCTGCAAGGCCTGACGTTCAATCAGATCCACAGCGATATCGGTTTGGGTGGCAGCCGGAATACAAATCTGGCGCGTTTCATTTCGGAGCAGTTGACGCTCATGCGTAAGCGCGGCTGGTACCAACTGCCTGATCCGGCCATTACGCCCGACGAACATAAGCTGATCGACTCGGTCCGCACAACGGTTCCGACGGTACCCCTACGTATCCAGCAAAAACCAGACTATATTGTCGTGGAAAGCGATGAACCAGACTACACGGCCGGGCTTACGACCGGCACGTATCTGATTATGAAATCCGACCGCTATACGTATCTGATGTTTGCCAACAAGAAACTCATAAAAGGGCGAAATCCGTGGAACAGACCGCCGGGTTTTTCGGCGGCCATGCCGGTATACATGATCCAGGGTGGTCGGTACCGACTTGGTTTGTTTCGCACCTATCCCGATCATAGTGACATTCAGTATACCAATCAGTTTGTGGATGTACCGGCGGGTACGGGTTGGCCAACGCAGAATTTTTAACATAAGCCGACAGTCGGTATCGACTACTGATCACTGTTTACGGTTCGCTGCCCACGGAAAAGATGCTTTTTAATTCGCTTCAATTTTTACTGTTTTTCATTGTCGTTACCCTTAGCTACTTCAGCCTGAAGTGGCAGGGACGGTGGCTATTGCTGCTAGTGGCCAGTTGTTATTTCTACATGGTCTTTAAGCCTCAGTATTTCCTGATTCTGCTTTTTACCATCATTATCGATTACATCGCGGGCATCTGGATTGAGAAAACAAACGGACCAGCCCGCAAATGGTTGCTTATTATTTCTCTGATTTCGAATATTGGCATTCTGGCATTTTTCAAATACCTGGGCTTTTTCACCGAAAACCTATCCTTATTATTCGAGAAACTGAGTATGCCGCACGTGGCCAGTGAGATCATGTATCAGGGCAACCGACTTTTCATTAAAGTATTACATTTTTTCGGGCAACATGATGTGAAGTCATTTAAGGAAAATGTGATCAGTATTCTGCCCGTCGGCCTGTCGTTCCACACGTTTCAGGCTATGAGCTACACCATCGAGGTCTACCGCCGTAATCAGAAAGCCGAGCGGCATTTTGGGATTTACGCGCTCTACGTGATGTTTTATCCTCAACTGGTGGCGGGCCCGATTGAGCGGCCTCAGAACGTACTCTGGCAGTTTCACTCGTATTTCAAGTACGATGCCGACAACGTCAGAGCCGGTTTGATGCAGATGGCATTCGGATTGTTCAAGAAGCTGGTCATCGCCGACCGGCTGGCAATGCTCGTCGATTATGCCTACGGTAATCCGTCTTCGCACAACGGACTGACGCTGTTGGCCGCCACGTTTTTCTATACTTTCCAGATTTACTGCGACTTTTCAGGCTATTCCGATGTAGCTATCGGGGCTGCGCGCGTGATGGGGTTTGATTTGATGGAAAACTTCAAGACCCCCTACATTGCGCAATCCGTCTCCGAGTTCTGGCGACGCTGGCATATTTCCTTGTCGACCTGGTTTCGGGATTACCTTTACATTCCGCTGGGTGGCAACCGCAAGGGCGAATTCCGGCAGTACCTGAATATGCTGATTGTGTTTCTGGCCAGTGGGCTCTGGCACGGACCAAACTGGACGTATGTCATCTGGGGGGGGCTGAATGGCCTCTATCAGGTGCTGGCCGTATTGCGTGACAAGTTGTTAGCCCGGCTGGGTTTCTCCAGCACACCCTCCCGCATGATCACGTCGCCGGTGCATGATGCTGCCAGTCGAAAATCACCCTTTCGCGTAGTAGTGAATGTGCTCATTACGTTCGTATTGATTATGCTGACGTGGGTATTTTTCCGCGCCCGCAACCTGGGCGACGCGTTCACTATCCTGCAACGAATCGCGACCTTATCGATCAGCGACCATATCGACAGCCCGATGAATACCGTGGAAATGGGATTCAGCGTCTTCCTGATTGCGTTCCTGCTGGTGAAAGAATATTTCTTCCTTACGATTCCAACGCGCAACTCCTTCCGGTTCGGCCTGCTGTTCGTGCTAATTACCTTCGCGACCTACCTGTTCGGCGTCTTCTCTTCCAACCAGTTCATTTATTTTCAGTTCTGAGGATCGTTCTGGCTCACAATATTCTGCCATATTTTGATAATGCGCTGCGTTCGCCGACTTGCCGTACTAGGCTCTAGTTGAGCGTAGATGTTTTCATCGACGTTTGGATCAACGAGCAACTTATTTATCTCTGCTTGTAAAAAAGACTGGATTGTATCTGGACTCTGGATAATTTCATGCATAAGCTCATTCCGATTATCGAATAGATAAACAATATCTTCAAAATCAGAATTTGTACGCGGGTCCTGGCCGTGTCGAAAGGAGTTGAATGCTTCCAGTTTTGTGGCAATAAAATAAGGAGCTGAAAAGATGCGGATAGACTGCTGCTCATCTAATCGATACACAATCGATTGCCTAACGCCGTCTTTATACCAGCGATTACTGAACCCTAACACATCAGAATCAGTCGGCATAACGTCAACAATAAGACCCTGAATTCTATAACGACAGATAATTCCTGATTCTATATCATTCGCAAAACCTAATTGGCGCAAGCGTTCGTCAATTTGATTGCTGAATTCAGCATAGGTGGCTACTTCAATTACCACATCGATGTCCTCAGTTGGCCTTGGCTCGGCTGCCGCCGAATCAGTTGCATACAAGCTAACCGTTGCGCCACCTACAAACACGACTTTTTCGTTTAACTCAGATAGCGCAATTGCTACAGCCCGCAGTCGTATCAGATTTGTATGATGATTCATTTGGTCAGCAATAGACGTTTACTAAGTTCTTCGACCGCCAGGCTTACCTCTCTGGTTTTACCAACTCGTATTGCATCCACTAATGCCAGCATTTCGTACAGGAGTGGGTCGTTTTCAACAGCCTGCACCACAGTTGGATAAAGCGGCTCAATCGACTGCCCTCGCACACTACCATCAGCACTCGCCCATACGTAGGGTTCATCCGACTGAATGAAATCGGATAGTGGTTTAGCCGAATGAGCCGTAGGAATACCCCGAACCAAGGCTCCAGGTTGTTGTGGGAAAACGTATTTTATTCCGTATTGTAGAAACTCGAATAAAGCACGCGACATAACTCTTTTTCGGTCTGGATCATACAAACCCGCAAATGCCGACCGAGCCAGAGATTCAGTAATTTCGGATGGACTGATCCCTAACTGTATTGCAATATTTTTTTGTAATAATGGTCTACTTATACGTATAGATCCCTTTATATTATTCCGCCAATGGGCTCCAATCTTCAGCAAGATTAATACATCTTGAGGCCGCATCCCGCTGTGTTTTTTCATAATTCTCGATTCGCAAATTGCGAATTTCCAAAAGTAATGAAAAGAACGGTTATTGATAATTGATCTTTATTGATTCTTCGGCGCAAACGTCAACGCCACGCCATTCATACAATAGCGCAATCCGGTGGGGTCAGGGCCATCATTGAAAACATGCCCCAGATGTGCATCACACACCGAACAGCGCACTTCCGTTCGGTTGCCGTCAGCTTCGTTATAGACCGCATTCCGCACGATAGGCGCGTAGAAGCTGGGCCAGCCTGTATGGGAATCAAACTTGGTTTCGGAGGAGAAGAGCGGATTGTGGCAGCATACGCAGGCGTAAACACCCCGACCGTGTTCATGGGTCAGTTCGCTGCTGCCGGGCCACTCGGTACCGCTCGCACGCGTAATATTGTACTGCGACCGTGTCAGAAGGGCTTTCCATTCGGCATCGGTTTTTTCCACCCGTCGATTACCAGGCGAGGTGGTTCCGGCGGGTGGATGGTGGGGCGGCTTGGGTTTGGCGACATAGGTACCATAAACCCATAGTCCTCCGGCGACCAACGCGGCTATCAGTAAAAACAATTGAGTTGATTTCATCGGTGTAAAAGCTTCTCCACCAAAACACCAAATCGAGTGTCGGCCGTTCACAGGGCTTACCGCCCAATCGCTACTTTCCGCAGAATTGAATCGATTACCTGAAGCGTCGTCACGCCGTCGGCTTCGGCCTCGTAGTTGAGCATGATCCGGTGGTTGAATACGTCCGGGGCTACTTCTTTAATGTCTTCCGGCAGCACATAATCGCGCCGATCGAAATACGCTAAGGCTTTGGCCGCCAGATTAAGATTGATGCTGGCGCGGGGCGACACCCCAAATTGAATGTACCGGGCTTCGTCGCGGAGGTTGTATTCCATCGGTCGGCGAGTTGCGAATACGAGTTCGATGATGTACTGTTCGAGCGTTTCCGAAATGGTGATTCCGTTGATTTCGTTGCGAATAGCCGACAGTTCTTCCTTACCCAGTACCGGTTGCACCTCGTAGTCGAAGTTCATGTTCGACATTCGGCGCATGACCGCCAGCTCGTCGTCTTTGCTCAGGTAATCCACAAAGACTTTCATCATGAAACGGTCCACCTGCGCTTCGGGAAGCGGATAGGTTCCCTCCTGTTCTACCGGGTTCTGCGTAGCCAGCACCAGAAATGGCCGGTCCAACACGAACGTTTCCTCGCCGATGGTCACCTGTTTTTCCTGCATGGCTTCGAGCAGGGCCGCCTGCACTTTCGCCGGGGAGCGGTTGACCTCATCGGCCAGAATCAGGTTAGCGAAAATAGGCCCTTGTTTTACCTCGAACTCGGCTGTTTTCTGATTAAAAATCATAGTGCCGATCAGGTCGGCGGGCAGTAAGTCGGGCGTGAACTGAATGCGCTGAAAGTCCAGCTCCAGCACTTTAGCCAGTGTATTGATCGTCAGCGTCTTGGCTAAACCCGGAACGCCTTCAAGCAGAATATGAC
>JADMIO010941462.1_pt1 | contig 14767 bp, 14 predicted proteins | sample 8958161 | NCBI WGS metagenome assembly JADMIO01 (sample SAMN16585339, study PRJNA669376) | soil metagenome | isolation source: Crop rotation soil | place: USA: Cullars Rotation, Alabama | collected 2011 | reverse complement strand
CGCGATGCCCTTCTGCACCGCATCTTCGAAGCCCTTGGGTGATGTCGCGCTGATTTCGGAGACCTTGGCTACTGACATGTGTTTTCCTCCAGAGTCGATTATCCCGTCTCGTCTCGATTATCTTCTAGACTGATACGGCCAACTCAGAGGAACGATGAGAACCGTCGTCGCGCGAACCGCGTCCCTCCTGATGATCCTCACCGTTGCAAGACCGGGGTTTGCCCAACGCAGCCCTCTCGAGCAGGCCTTCCCACCGAAGAACACGCATGACGCCACGAACGCGGTTGCCGACGCCCTGGTCGACGCCGGAAAGACGAACAGATACGTGCTGCTCAATTTCGGCGCGAACTGGTGCCCCGAGTGTCGCGTGCTGGACCAAACGTTCGCTGATCCGTCAGTCTCGAGTTTTCTAAAGGCGAATTTTGTGGTCGTGGCCGTGCCGGTGGGACAAATGGTTGGCACCAACTACGCCGAGGAGAACATCGGGCTCGTCAAGAAATACGGCGTGTTCACGACGAATGAAAACGCTGGAATCCCGAGCATCGTGATTCTTGATTCGAGCGGAAAGGTCGTTGCGCGCACGGACGCGGGCGAATGGCGTAAAGGTGAGGCTGTTCTGCCCGAAAACGTGATTCGAGATTTGAAGCGTTGGGCACCGAAACGCTGACGCTGCGCGCACAACCCTGATTGGACGTGCTCGACAAGCCCGCATAAACTGTTGATTCCACTCACTGGCCTGATCGAGCAATCCATGGCCTGCCCTGAGCGAGCACAGCGAGTCGAAGGGGAGAGATGTCCGAGTGGTTGAAGGAGCACGCTTGGAAAGCGTGTGTAGGGGAAACTCTACCGTGGGTTCGAATCCCACTCTCTCCGCCATTTTTTTTGGTCCATTCCGGGGACATGGGTAACACTTCATTCCGGAGACATGGGTGACACCATGGGACCAAACGGGTCGGTAATGGGCTCCAGCCGACAGGTCTGATCGTCGAAGTACCCCAAATCGTAATGCATGAAGGAGACGAGCCAGATGTGCTCCGTCTCTTGCCGCACGCCGACATCTTGGCCGGCAAAAACCTGGCTGAGATTGATCTTGCGGTGATCGAAACAGATCCGCCCGCAGTGCGTGACGGTCGCGGTCCAATCGTGCCAGGGATATGACACCGCCGGGAGCCCGCGATAGGGGCGCGCCGAGCGCGTATATATCGTGCTCGGCGTCTGCATCTGCAGGGCCTGATGGGGCCGGACCTGATTGAATTGCGTGACGAAGGCATCGAAGCGGGCCTGTTGCTGCAGCAGATTGGCGGCGGCCGGTTTGGTCGCTTCGCGCTTGAGCGTGAGATGCATGCGCTCGTGCCGGCCGTTTTGCTCGGGATGGCCCGGCCGAATCCGCTCGAGCCGTAGGCCGAGCCGGAGCCACCAGACGGCGAGTTTGCTCAAGCCGTAGAGCGCATTGCCCGAGCCAAAGGGCGCGCCATTGTCGGTGCGGATGGCTCGCGGCAACCCGAATTCCTGAAACAGCTGCTCAAAGATCGGCACCGCCGACACGGTTTGCGTACTCGTCAGCGCTTCGCAGCCGAGCAGATACCGCGACGAAAAATCGGTGACGGTGAGCGGATAGCAATACCGGCGATCGGCCAGCATGAACTCGCCCTTGTAATCGGCGCACCACAGATCATTCGGCTGGGTCGGCTCGGAGAGCGACGTGCCCTCGAGCGGCGGCTGCCCGCGGCGGCGCCGCGTCACCAAGCCGTGCCGATCGAGCACGGCGTGGACCGTGCTCGTCGCCGGGCACGTCACCTCCGGACAGCGCTTCCGCAGCCGCTCGCGAATTTTGGGGGCGCCCCAGTGCGGATACTCCTTTTTGAGCCGGACGATCCACTCCTCGACCGCGGCGGGCAGTTGCTTCGCGTGGCGATACGGCCGCCGACTCCGATCCGTCAGCCCCTGCAGCCCGGCCGTCTTGTAGCGACTGAAGATCTTGTAGCCCGTCTTGCGGGAGATCCCGAATTCCTGACACAGCGTGGCCATCGCCTCGCCATCCAACAACCGGGCCACAAATCGCACACGCTCGTCCGCCACGTGACACTCCTTCCACGGCATACCCCCTCCTTTGGAGGGGGAGAGTGTCACCCATGTCTCCGGAAGAATCTGTTACCTATGTCTCAGGAAGGACCTTTCGTGAGGTTCTCGGCACTGCCGGTCGTGCTGCCTCGTTTTTCGGGAACTCAGCCGTCACTGGCGTCCAAACCGCCCAACGTGCTCTTGTCAAGCCAAGACGATGGCGTGGCTCACCGCCACCCGAGTTCCGGAGCGACGTACTCGAGGATGCTGCCGAGGACGTGAGCGTTGTAGTCGACGCCGAGCTGGTTCGGGATGGTGAGCAGCAGCGTATCGGCGGCCGCAATCGCCTCGTCCGCCGCGAGCTGTTTGACGAGCGCGCCAGGTTCGTCCGCGTAGGAGCGACCGAAGATCGCCCGCATGTTGTCGATGAACCCCACCTGATCCTGATCGCGGGCTCCGCGTCCGAAGTACTCACGGTCGCGATCGTCGACGAGCGGAAAGATGCTGCGGCTGACGGACACGCGCGGCTGCCGCGTGTGCCCGGCTGCCTTCCAGGCCTGACGATAGGCTTCGATCTGCTTGCGTTGCTGCACATGCAGCGGCTCGAAGGACTCATCCTCCTTGAGCGTCGAGCTCTGGAGGTTCATTCCTTGCTCCGCGGCCCAGACGGACGTGGCGTTGGAGGCCGCCCCCCACCAGACGCGCTCGCGCAGACCGGGCGAGTGGGGCTCCAGACGGAGCAATCCCGGCGGATTCGGAAACATCGGCCGCGGACTCGGCGCGGCGAATCCTTCGCCCTTCAGAATCTCGAGGAACGCTCGCGCGTGCCGGCGCGCCATGTCGGCGTCCGTCTCACCTTCCCGCGGGATGTGGCCGAAATGCCGCCAGCCGTCAATCACCTGTTCCGGCGAGCCACGGCTGATGCCGAGCTGCAGCCGGCCACCCGCGATGAGATCCGCCGCGCCCGCGTCCTCCGCCATGTACATCGGGTTCTCGTAGCGCATATCGATGACCGCCGTCCCGATTTCGATCGACCGCGTCCGCGCACCAATCGCGGCCAGCAGTGGGAACGGCGATCCAAGCTGCCGCGCAAAGTGATGCACGCGGAAGTACGCGCCGTCGATGCCCAGCGCCTCGGCAGCGACGGCAAGGTCGATCGACTGGAGGAGGACGTCTGACGCCGAACGCGCACCCGAATCAGGCGCCGGCGTCCAGTGACCGAAGGACAAGAACCCGATCTTTTTCACGCCTGGCGCTCCTTGCAGTGAAGTCTACTGGCATGACACTCGAGCGATCGAACAGACGAGCCACCAAAAGAACGCACGCGTATCAGCGGCCGACATCACCGAGAGAGTGCATCTCGCCCACCTCCGGTGTGCTACCGGTCAGCCAGCCTTTCGCGACTTCGAACAAGACGATGGGCATGGGTTTGTGTACCTCCATGAACACCGCGCCCTGGATCTCGACGCCGATCAAGACAAACCGCGGGTCTTCAGGTGTCCCGTGGCGAGGGTCGTCGCCTTTCGGGAACCACGCCTTCCAATCTGGCGCGTAGAGTTCATGAATCTTCGCGCGATCGCGTGAGATCGTCGCCATCCCCGAGACCGAGATCCATTCCATCGTGCGGTCTTTGAAGAACGACAGATTGACGTGCGGATCCGCCTCGATCTCGGCGGTCTTGAACGACTCGTCGGACGTGACGAACCACAAGTCGGCGCCGGCGGCGCGTCGCTGCGTCGCCATCGGTCGCGACACCAAATGTCCGTCCGGCCGGCGTGTCGTGAGCATGGCGATCTTGATGTCGTCGACCAGGTCGTAGAACTTCGCGAGTTCGGATTTCATGATCCCTCCGCGCGTCCGGATGCCGAATATGGGACGCGATGTGCCGTACTCGGCCGCGCGCGCGCTGACCGCGAACACGATCGAGGCGTTACGAGAAGTCCTTTCAAAAGCCGCGCCGTACTCCCGTGACAAATGCGGCATACCTGTGGCCGCATGGTCCTACTGCATCTTCCCGGTTGTTCGTCCTCAGGGCGCTGCTCGGCGTGTTGAGCGTCGCCGGCGCACGGCATCGTGCCGCAAACCTTGTGGTGGGTGAAGCCGAAACGGTCGACCGGCGGCAAACCGAGGTTTCTGCCGTACACTTTGTGCGGCGCTCGGAGGAAGCTCACATGTCATTCACGGAATGGACGATGCAGGGTGTGGAGTTCGCGAATTGCAATTGCGCCTGGGGCTGCCCATGCCAGTTCAACCAACTGCCGACGCACGGCCATTGCCGCGCGCACACATTCGTCCAGATCGACCACGGGCGATTTGGTGACGTGACGCTCGATGGGTTGCGCTGGGGGATTCTGGGCGCGTGGCCCGGCCCCATCCACAAGGGCAGCGGCACGTTCCAGGCGATCGTCGACGCGCGCGCGACACCGGCGCAGCGCCATGCGCTCGAATCAGTCGCGCACGGCAAGGACACCGAACCGGGGACGCTCATCTGGCAAGTCTTCTCGACCACCGTCACGAATCTCCTGCCGACGGTCTTCGCGCCTATCGATCTGGAAATTGACGTCGATGCGCGCACGGCGCGGCTGCACGTGCCCGGCGTCGTCGACGGGACGGCGACGCCGCACTGGAATCAGATGACGAAAAAGCCGTCGCGCGCACGCGTGACGCTGCCGGCCGGCTTCGAGTTCACCGAAGCGGAATTCGCGAGCGGCCGCGCCATCGCCCCGGGACCGATCACTCTCGATTTTCAGGACACACACGCGCATCTCGCACGGATCCACTGGAGCACGCACGGCGTCGTGCGGCACTGACGATCACGCCTCCTCCTTCACGACTCGAGCGTTTGCTCGACCACGACCGCGCGTTCGTCATCGCGGGGCTCGTGATCGTCTCAGTCGCCGCCTGGGCGTGGATCGTCCCGCTCGGCCGCGACATGTACGGATCGATGAACGGCCCGTCGGCGTGGATGATGACGTCCGAGTGGGACGCGTCGCATCTCGCCCTGCTCGTCGCCATGTGGATCGCGATGATGACCGGCATGATGCTGCCGTCGGCGGCCCCCGCGCTCCTTCTGTACGCGAATGTCGTGCGGAAAAGCGCCGATGCCGATGCAGCGACGGCCCGCGCCTATGCGTTCGGGGCCGGCTATCTCGTGGTGTGGGCCGGCTTCAGCGTCGCGGCGACGGCACTACAGCGGCTGCTCAGCACCTGGCTCGTCGTGACGCCGATGATGGAAGCCGCGACGCCGTTCATTTCCGGCGTGCTTCTCATCATCGCCGGCGTGTATCAACTCACGCCGCTGAAACGCGCGTGTCTCGACTCGTGCCGGTCACCGGCCGCCTTCATCGCGACGCGGTGGAAGAAGGGCCAAGGCGGCGCGTTCCGTCTTGGCCTCGAGCACGGTTGGTTCTGCCTCGGCTGTTGCTGGGCACTGATGCTCCTGCTCTTCGCCGGCGGCGTGATGAATCTCTGGACGATTGGCGCGATCACCGCGTTCGTTCTGGTCGAGAAGATCGCGCCCTTCGGTGCCGCGGCCGGTCGCGTGAGCGGCCTGCTGCTCGTGGCCGCGGGCCTCTGGTCGATGACGACGGGACGGTGAATGGTGGCAAACCGAGCGAACGTCAACGACGATGGGACAGACTCGCCACCGCGTCCCGTACGATGGCGGCAATTCGATCCGGCCGCTGATTCAGCGCGAAATGCCCGGTGTCGGCGATCGTCGTGAGCGTGACGTCAGGACAGCTCTCGAGCGCTGCTCGTTCGTGATCCTCTAGGCCGATGTCGTCGTGCTGACCGAACACCACCCATGCGCGCGCTTTCGACTCGCACAGGCGAGGGGCGAGCGACGCGTGGCGATTCAGGTACTCAAGGTAGCTGCGCGTCTGCTTTCGAAGAAAACGTGGATCGTTGTTGCGTAGTTCCGTGATGAGCGCGTCGCGGCGGTGCGGCGGCAGGCTGCTGCTGATGGCCGGGCCGATCAGCTTCATCATCAGCGCGTACGGCAAGTGGCCGAATACGCGGCTCAGGCCATCGAGAACGCGAGGGAACTTGGACTCGTCCTGGAGCGAAAAGCTCGGCGAGAGCAAAACGAGCGGCCCGTGGAATTGGCCCGACGCCGCCATCTCGAGCGCGATGTTGGCGCCAAGACTGTGACCGACGACGACTTCGCAGCCGAAATCAGTCGCGAGCGTGCCGGCGACGTTGGCATAGTTCTCGATGCTGAGATCGTGGGGCACAGGAGTACGACCGAATCCTGGTAGCGTCGTGGCCACGAATCGGATCGACGAGTCGGAGAGCGCCGGTTCTGCCAGCATGTCATCGAAGAAGACCGCCGACGCGAGCGCACCCGGCAGCAGAAGCACCGCGCGCTCCGCACGAGGACTCCCGGATTCGCGCACCACCCAGCCGAGGTGTTCGCGAATGCTCGAGTTCATGGCTGCAGTTCCCTGACCCAGATATTGCGGAAACTGATCGGCTCGCTCCGATCGCCGTGCGCCTGCAATTTGATGGGCGCGCGATCGTATTTCTTGTACGCCGGCTGACCGACGTAGACCGTTTCGCCCTTCAGTTCGAAATGGTTCTGCACCAGCACGCCATTGAACAGCACGGTGACGTACGCCGCCGTTTTCAGCGATCCATCCGAAGCAAAGACGGGCGCGGTCCAGACGACGTCGTACGTCTGCCATTCGCCGGGCTTCCGGTTGGCATTCACGAGCGGCACGCTCTGCTTGTAGATGCTCGCGGCCTGGCCGTTCACATACGTCTTGTTGTTGTAGGAATCGAGAATCTGGAGCTCGTAGCCGGCGTCGCCGCCGCCGGTTGAGGCAAGAAAGACGCCGCTGTTCCCGCGTGCCTGATCGGTGCCGGTAATGTTGGCGGGAATCTTCCATTCGAGGTGCAGCTGGAAGTTGCGAAACGATCGCTTCGTTTCGATGTTGCCAACACCTTGCGCTTTGTTGACGACCATCTCGCCGTTGGCCACCGTCCAACGCGCCGGCGACTTGTCGCGTGTGAGCACCCACTCGTCGAGGTTCTTGCCATCGAACAACACGATGGCATCAGAGGGCGCGGCGCTGTCGGTCGCGCCCGGCGTCACCACCGCCGGCACCGGCTCATAGAACTCGGTATCTTCGTGTCTTGGCGCAGGCGTACCGGCCGGCCGTGGCGGATTCTGCGCATAGAGCGCGGCGGCCGCGGCGACGAACATGATGACGAACAATGGTTTGCGCATGGTCGCGATTCTATCGCGCCGCTTCAACAGTCCGGACCGTACGTCCACGTGACGTCGATGCGGTACTTGACCCGCCGCACAGAGTCGCCAACCGCCCAGATCTTGTATGTGGTTGGCGGATACGCGTGGATACGATCCACCCGACTTTTCCCTGGCCAGTACCCGATAAACGGCGGCCCGAAGTCCTGCGGTGGTGGGCCGCGCCCGACGTGAAGTTTGTGCCACTCGGAATCGGTCGATACCAGCACCTCACACGCCGGCACCGTTCCGTCTGCGTTCCGTGGTGGGATCGCCACCGTGCTCAGGGTTGCGCCGAGCACCCTGGGGGTGCCCGGCGGAGGTGGCGTGAAGTCGGTGCAGGTCGATCGTGTTGCGAAGAACCGGAGCTGTGGTCCGCCACGTGACCGCCTGCCCTCCCACTCTACGGTCGTGAAGTGTGAGAACTCACCGAAGTCGCCGAGCGAAACCATGTGGGAGACCACCTGATTGGGCGCAAGCTCGGCGTTGATGGTCGTGACTCGACCGTGCTCCTGATGCGGGCACACGATGCCACCGAGCAACGCGCAGCCGCTGCACGTCAGGATCAGGAACATCAGCCCGCAGCGCGCGGACCACGAAGCGAACCCAACCTTTGTCTCCGGCAGGAACATCACTCCCCGCTACTTCGGATACGTGATTCGCAGCCTCTTCAGACCCGCCGCCATGTCGCTCGTGATCCACTGGTTCTTGTTCGTGCTCACGTGATGCTCACCGGCGCCATCGGTCGTCTGCACGTCGACGCCGCCGTACTTGGTGCTGAACGGGAACATCTTGAACACATTCTCGAAGCCCGACAGCTTGGTGGATAGCGTGATGTCGAACGTGTTCTTGTCGACGCTGTTCACTTTGTACCGCGCATTTCTGCCCATCAAGACCGGGCCGCGGTAGATCAGATTGGCCATCCCGTAGTGGTTGCCTTTGATCGACGCCTTCAGCGAGATGACGCCGTTCTGATCCGCAAGATCCACTGGGCTGATCGGGAAATCCTTGGTCTTGAAACGCGCGAGCTTGCCAGGGGCCGCGTATGACTTGCCGGACGTTCCGTTCAGCGCGATCTGGAAATCTTCCGTGACGTCGCTTTGCTGCGTGCGCTTGATGCTGAAGTAGGACACATCGACGTCCATCGTGTCCGCGAATTCCAGGATCCCCTGGATGAACCAGACGTTCTCGTCGTTGGGTGCCGTGTACGTGCCCGTCACGGTTTCCTCTTTCGTGCCGAACGTGTGCGACACCACTTCCTGTGAGCTGCCGGCGAGCGTGCTGTACTGCGACTTGGTCCCCCAATCGCTGCAGCTCATCGTCAGCTTGAACCGCGCGTTCCCAGAACGCGCTTTCGCTTTCATCGTCACGGTGTAGGAGCCACCCGGCGCGGCGGCTGGCGTCGTGCCGACGGCGAACATGCGATACGGCGGCCCTCCGTGTCCATCGTGACAGTAACGATCCCACTCGTGCTTGGGAGGAAACGTGATCGTATGCGGCCCCTTGACCGTCATGCCCGGCGAATTCGCCGTCACTTTGGTCGTGAGATCGTCGTCGAATCCGAGAAGGTTCTCGTTCGTGTGAATCCCCTTCGTCTCCATTTTCGGATCGTAGAAGAGCTCGACTGGACCAGTGCCCACCAATTGCAGCGTGGTGTTTGCGGACAACACTTTCATGTCCGTCTGCTGGGTTTCGCCGTCCTGAATGAGGAACGGAAAGCTGTACCAGTCTTCAGCCTTTGGATCGAATGTGGTCGGTGTCACCCACGTCTGATCGAATCCGGCGCACCACTTGCCGCGCGTCCCGTCCTGCTTCCAGGCCTTCGCGGTAATGAACCTCGAAGAGATCGTGAAGATGACGGTCGCATCGACGAGGTTGTAGTCGGTGATCCAACTCATCCCCGGAAACGGAGAGGCAAAGACCATCTCGTGCCCGAACTTCTGCACGGGCCGGCTGAACCCGCTGCTCTCGCTGCCTTGATACCAGGCGGCCATGTGATTGTGGCCGTGGAGAAACATTTTGATCTGCGGATTGCGTTGGAACAGACTCGCCCAGAAACTTTGATCCTGTTGCCCGCGATAGGAATCCTGCGCGCCATCGGCCGGCGTCGTGTCCTCGATGGCCTGATGCGACAAGAGGATCGTCGTCGCGTTGTGGTACTGCGTCGTCATGAACTCCAACCACTCGCAGGTGGCGGGACGCGTCCACGGCTCGCCGTCCGTCTCCGGCAAGGCCAGAAACAGGATGCCGTTGCGCATGAACGCATATGGATAGTTGTTGAGTTCTGTTTCGTTGATATACGTCTTCATCAACACGAACGGATCGTTGTCGTGTCCCGCAACGCTCGGGAGGATATGGCTGTAGTCGGTGAGATCGATGTTGCCGCCGACATAGTGCAGGGGCAAGTTCAGGTGACTGAACAGGAAGTCTTTGAGATTGTTCTTGTAGTTCGACTTCAGATTGTCCGGTAACCCGACGCCGTTCACGAAGGCCGTGCTGTTGAACGCGCCGTCACCCAGATGCACGACGAACTCGCACGGAAGCGCGCGTTCCATGATGTCGTCGGCGAGCTTGTCGAGGTACTGCGCATAGTCCCAGTTGGGCGAACGCATCTGCTGACCGACGTGCGTGTCGGTGAACGCGGCGAAATTCATCGACGGTTCGGTCGCCGGTACAGGATCGAAATTTCGAACGAAGCGCGAGGCAGGCCTCGGCGCGGGCGTCTGCGGCGGTTGTCCCTGCGCCGGCGGCGGTTGGAGGGGTGGCGTCTGCCCGGCTTGATCGAGCGCGACCGTTTCGGGCGCGACCTGCGCTTGTCCTGCGGCGCCGGCTGCAAGTGCCGCCGCCCCGAGCCCGCTGACTCTGATGAACTTGCGACGGCCCAGCTGGCGCTTCTTCGTTTGTTCGTCGGTCTCGCGGCTGTTCATGCCGAACAGTCTAGCCTTCTCTCAACCCCATCCATGGCGCTGATGAACCCATAATCGAGTGGCAAGCGCGACGTCGCTTGCCGAGGTCGCTCACGTCTACTTCCGGATGACGAGCCCGCCCATCAGAACCGTGCCACGAATCTTTAGTTTCGACGGAGCCGCGGCGCCTGCCGCTGCGTCGGCAGTCGCACCCGATGCACCAGGCGTCGATCGCGACGAGGTCTTGCTCCGCTCATCCTTGGTGCCGCCGAAAATCGTGGTGGTGCCGACTTCGACGATCCATGTTTCTGGCACACGCAGCACGACGCCTCCCATCAGCACGTCCACGTCGACGGTGGCTTCGGTGCCCGGCGCGATCGTGGCGTTGCGCAAATCCACACTCGCGCCACCCATGACGCTCGTGATGGCGGCGTGTTTGAACGACGTCGACTGGCTCACGACCTGCGACGGTCCCATGACGGACGAGACGGTCAGATCGTCAGCCGAATCGGTCCCGCGCAGATTCACAGACCGGCTGGTCGCTTGAACCGCTACCGAACCGACGATCAGCACAAAGATGAGCAGTCCCCAGGGCAGCCTGCCGTCGGCTTCGGCGTTTCTATTCAGCACACCACGCAATACGACGATGACCCCGGCCGCGACGATGCCCAGCGGCCAGAACTTTCTCAGAAAATCTGGCGGCAGCAGATGGTTGGTCTGAAGCATCAGGAAGGCGCCCACGAGCACCAGAACCACCCCAAACAGAACCGTCGTTGCACTGACGCGGCGACCAACGTTTTGACCGTCGAGAGCCATTTGAATTTCTCCTCGAAGGAAGATTACGGCGCTTCGGCGGCTCGCGCCCGGAGGACTCGGCGAACGGCGAACAGGACCCGGCGAACGGTTGTTCGCTCGGAGCGTTACCATCAGACCTTCTCTGGCGACACTCGGTCACGAGGCAGGCAAGCCGGATCGACCTGGTCTGTTCGCTCGAGGGGAAGTCCAGGAGGTCGGACACTGAAATGAAACAGCTACTGTTGGCCGCCATCACTGCTAGCGCGATCGTTGGCGCGCCGGCGCAGGTACCCGCGCACCTCGCGGACGTCACGCCGCTCATGGCTCGGTTTCTCGGCGACAGCGGTGTCGTCGGCGTCTCCGTCGGTGTCGAACGCGGCAGCGACGTCATCGTCCGCGGCGGGTGGGGACTGGCGGACCGCGGAACCGGCCGGAAGGCCACCGCGGAAACCGTCTACCGCCTTGGATCGAGCAGCAAACAGTTCACCGCGGCCCTGATCATGAGACTCGTTGAACGCGGAGCCGTCGGCCTGGACGACCCCGTCGATCGACACCTGCCGGAGATGCCCCGCAAGTGGCTCGGCATCACCGTCCGACAGTTGCTCAATCACACGTCGGGCGTACCCAACTTCACCGACAGCAATGCCAGCAACGGGTCGAAGAAGCTGCCGCCGGCGGGACTCTTGGCGCTCGTCAGCGGTCGCGGCCTGCCGTTTCCGGCCGGGTCGAAGTTCGCGTACAGCAACACCAACTACGTCATGCTCGGCCAGATCGCGGAGCGCCACTATGGCAAACCGTTCGCGCACATCCTCGCGGAGGAATTGTTCGGCCCGCTGAACATGAGATCGACGCGCTTCTGTGAGGACGAGTTCGGCGCGAATGGTCAGGCCATGCCGTACGAGCGCGTCGGCGATCGCGTGGACGACGCTTCGTACTGGAGCGTCACGCACGGGTTTGGCTCGGGCGGCATCTGCTCGACCGTCGGGGACGTCGCCGTGTGGAATCGCGCGCTGCATGGCGGCAAGGTGGTCAGCGCGTCGTCGTACGCCCAGATGACGACTCCCGAGGGCGCGGCAGCGCCGCAACGATTCGGCTTCGGTCTGATGACGCAGGATGTGGCCGGGCGGCCGGCAGTGCTTCAAGGCGGAACGGTTCCGGGTTTTATCGCGATGCCGGTCTGGCTTCCGGCCGAACAGTTGTCAATCGTCATCCTGATGAACACGCGCCCGACACCACACACGCCATTCCTGTTGCGCGATCTCGCCCGACTTGCGCTCGGCGAACCTGTGACGATCGTGCCGGTGCAGACGGGAGCGCCGCCTGATGCCGCCGCACTCAAATCATTGGCCGGCACCTATGTCATCAAAGTCCCTGGCCATCCGTTCGAGATCAAGTTCTGGGTCGATGGCAACACGCTCATGAGTCAGACGGCCGGTCGGGACCGTGTCCCGTTGCGAGCGGCCGGTCCGCACGCGTTCGGCGCTGCATTCGACTGGTCCGTTCGCTACACATTCAACGTCGTCAACGGCGCAGCCAACGGTCTGACGTTCGAGCAAGGCGGCTCGACGTTCGCCGGACTACGGACACGCTAAGAGCGATGACCGTTCTACTGCGGTCGCACGCGAATCGACGAGACGCAATCGTTCAACCCGGTCTTCGGGCAATCGTGCTGCGTGAACGTCTGGAGATTCCCGGCGTCCGCCGTCAGCACGACGGAATCGTCCTTGTAGCCTGTGGCGCGGTACAGCGTGGCCGTCCATCCGGCCGCGACCCTCACTGACGAGATGCAGTCGTTCCAGTCGTAGAACGTCCCTCCCTCGTCATCATCGTGCGCGCAGGGGCCGTTGAACTTGCTCAGGTCTGCGATGTCGCCAGTCACGTGAGCGGACGCCCCCGAGAAATTGGCGTGTTCGTAGACGATCACGCCGCTCGTGAGCTCCGAGGGGGCCATCGGAAGATCTGTGAGCTGCGTGCAGCCCGGACCCATCAGCGCCGCGATGACCACACCTCGAACGACGAGCGATCGATTCGTCATGACAGATCTCCGGACCGGCAGGGCTGGCGCAATCATTCTACGCCAGAGCCGCTTCCATCGCTAGACGATGGGGGTTGACTCGGCGCCCCGCACCTGCGACACTCCCATCGTTAAACGATAGGAGACACGTGATGTCGTCGATCCCCGATCTGCTACCGGGCACACTGGACATGCTGATCCTGCGTCTGCTCACCGCCGATTCGATGCACGGCTACGGATTGGCGCAGCGGCTGAAACTGCTCTCCAGAGACGTGCTACAGGTCGGCGAAAGCTCGCTGTATCCCGCGCTCCAACGACTGCTGCTCAACGGGTACGTCGACGCCGAATGGGCGCCGAGCGAGAACAACCGCAAAGCGCGCTACTACACGATCACCAAAGCCGGCCGGAAGCAGCTGGCCGCCGAGCGCAAGGAGTTCGCTCAGATCATCGGTGCGATTCAGCGCGTCCTCGAGATCGCGTGACCATGCCGGCCTTCTTTCGCCGCCTGCGCGCGCGCGTCAAGTACTGGAACAACGCCGAGGAACTCAAGAAGGAGATCGACGCCCATCGCGAACTGGCGAGCGCGTCATTTGCCGCTGACGGCGTCCCGGATCGCGAATCGCGGTGGAAGGCCGCGCGTCTTCTCGGCAATACGACGATGGCCCGTGAGGACGCGCGCGCGGTGTGGATCGCGCAGTGGGTCGAGCACGTCATCCAGGACACGCGGTACACGCTCAGGTCTTTGCGGCGCGAGTGGGCGTTTGCGATCACGGCATCGATCACGCTGGCAGTGGGTCTCGGCGTTCTCGTGGGCGTATTCACGGTGTTCAACGCGATCTTCTTGCGGCCCTGGCCCGTGCGGGCGCCGTCGGAGGTCTTTGGCGTGCTTACGGGGTTGATCGATCCGCTGCCCAAGGACGGCAATGGAGCCAAGCTTCGAATCTCGTACGCGGTCTGGCGAGACATCCGGCCGCAGATACGCAGCGCGGATCTGGCCGTGAAGTACGACCTGAATCAAACGTTTCGGCCGGCTTCGTCAGGGCCCGGGCGGGCGCTCCGGTTCGCGTTCGTCAACGCTGAGTTTCTCGACACGATCGGCATCGGATTTCAGGTCGGATCGCTGCCCGACGGGGGAAACGTACCGGGAATCGCGATCACCGATGAGATCTGGCGATCCACCTATGGAAGCGATCCTGCCGTCGCCGGTAAAAACGCGTGGCTGGGCGAACTTCCTGTGGTGATCACCGGCGTGCTGGATGCGAAGTTCGCCGGATTTCCACCGATGGTTCACGGTGGCGTGTTGCTACTCAATGACCAGGCGCGCGGATGGCTTACAAAGAACCCTGGAATGCTGACGGATCCGAAGCAGTGCTGCGTGGAGGTGTTCGGCCGGCGCCGGGCGCCATTTACGTTTGCCCAAATCGGCGAAGAGATCACGCTTCGCGTCAACGCGGTTCACGAGGCAGCGGGATTGCCGCGGGTGACGGTTGATATCTGGGACACCGCGATGGCCAGCAAACCAGGCGGCGTAAAACGCACCGTCCCGACGCTGTTTGCGCTCCTTTTCACAGGCTGCGCGATCGTCACGCTTCTTGCGTGCGCGAATATCGGCAATCTTCAACTGGCCCGTGGACTTCGCCGTTCCCGGGAGGTCGCGGTTCGTCTCTCGATCGGTGCGAGCCGGAGCCGCGTCATCAGGCAGTTTTTGACTGAAAGCATGGTGATCACGGCGATCGGCGCGCT
>JADMIO011367265.1_pt1 | contig 14770 bp, 13 predicted proteins | sample 8958161 | NCBI WGS metagenome assembly JADMIO01 (sample SAMN16585339, study PRJNA669376) | soil metagenome | isolation source: Crop rotation soil | place: USA: Cullars Rotation, Alabama | collected 2011 | reverse complement strand
GGTGGTCAGCTTCACCAGCCAATACGTCACCTTGCTGCCGGGCGATGTGATCTACACCGGCACACCGGGCGCAACCACCGCGATGAAGCCAGGCGACATCGTCGAAGTTGACATCGAAGGCATCGGCGTGTTGCGCAACAAGATTGCCGGCGCTTGAGCAATACCAATGAACAGGCGTATTTTTCTACGACAATCCATCGCGGCAACCGGCGTGGCAACCAGCGTGCTGTCCACGCCGGGCACGGTCAGCCGTAAGCTCACTCTGGCAGATGAACAGCCGCGCGCCGCACAACTCATTCGTGAATACGATCAACAGGGCATTCATCGCACCGGCACGACTGTGGATGAACGATCAGCGCGCTGGCTGGCCGATCAGGTGCGGCGCTGCGGCCTCACACCTTCGCTCGATCCGTTCACGCTCAGTCGCGTTGATCCGCGCTCGTGTTATCTGCAAATCGGCGGCAAGCGTATTGAAGGACTGCCGGTCTTTGATGGCGGATTCACGAGCGCAAGCGGAGTGCGCGGCAGATTTGGCCCGCTCGACAGTGAAGCTGAAATCGGGCTGACCCAATTCCCGCCTGGCGCCGAGTACGTGCCGGCTTACACCAAGCTGCGCCGCGAGACTCGTCATCGCGCAATCGTTGTCGTCACGCGCGGCTCGCGGCCGGGACTGTCACCGATCAATGCAGGACATTTCCTTGAGCCTTTCGGCCCGCCGGTTTTGCAGGTCTCAAGCGAGGAAGCCGAGTGGCTCAAAGGGCAAGCCGAGCAGAAAGCCGAAGTGACTTTGGTCGCGCACGTCGCGCGCACGAATGCGCATGCCTTCAACGTCACAGCCAAGATCGAAGGCGCTGCCCCACAGCTTGCTCCGCTGGTCGTGATGACACCCCGCAGCGGCTGGTGGCAATGCGCGAGCGAGCGTGGCGGCGGATTGGTCTGCTGGCTCGAAATGCTGCGTGCGCTGGCCGCGCCGAAGCCCGCGCGCGATTGTTGGTTTGTCGCTTCGAGCGGCCACGAGTTGGGACATCTGGGCCTGGAACATTTTATCGAGCAGCAACGCACGCTCGTGCAAGCGGCGCACGTCTGGCTGCATCTGGGTGCGAATATCGGCGCGGCCAAGGAGCCGGGACATCGCGGTCAAACTTCGTCCGACGAGTTTGACCGCTTGTTGGTTGACACATTGAAGGCTGAATCCGTGCGGGTTGACGAAACCATGCCGCGCGATTTCATGCCGCGTGGCGAAGCCGGCAATATCCGGCGTGGCGGGGGCCGCTACATTTCGCTGCTTGGCAACAACGGATTATTTCATCACCAGGCTGACCGCTGGCCCGCCGCGGTTGATGTGAGCGCTGTGACAGCTTGCGCCAAAGCCTTTGTCAAAGTTGCGTTGAAGCTGGCGGCAGGTTGAACGAGTGACGAGCTAGGTTCAACCTGCGCATAATTCAGCGAGGAACATTATGAAGCTGACGAAAAAGATCACCTGTATCATCAGCGCACTGGCGTTGAGCTTGGCGGTATGCAACTTGGCGTTCGGGCAACAGCCCCGCGTCATTGGGCGCACGTACAAAGAATCGAAACCCGCCTGGGAGCCGTTGCCGCAAGCGCCGCCCGGCGCGCCGAATGTGATTTACCTGGTGCTGGATGACGTCGGTTATGCACAGCTCGGTTGTTACGGCTCGGAGATTCAGACCCCGAATCTGGACAAACTGGCGGCGAATGGGTTGCGTTACACCAACTTTCACACGACGGCGTTATGTTCGCCTTCGCGCGCGGCGTTGCTGACCGGACATAACCACCATAGCAATCATCTGGGCGTGATCGCTGAAGCCGCGACCGGTTATCCGGGCTACGATGGCCGCATGCCGAAGAGTCATGCGACCATCGCCGAAATCCTGAAGCAGAGCGGTTACAGCGCGTTTTACATTGGCAAATGGCATCTGACAAATTTCGACGAATACAGCAACGCCGGGCCGTTCGACCGTTGGCCGCTGGGCATGGGCTTCGAGCGGTTTTATGGTTTTGTCGGCGGCGAGACGAATCAGTGGTTCCCGCACCTGGCGGCGGACAATCAGAACATTGAACCGCCGCTCAAGCCCGGCTATCACCTGACCGAAGACCTGACCGACCAAGCCATCCGCTTCATCACCGAGCAAAAGCAGATCAACGCGGACAAACCGTTTTTCCTGAATCTCGCCTACGGTGCGGCGCACGCGCCGCTGCACGCGCCAAAAAAATACATCGAGTTGTATAAAGGCAAATTTGACAAAGGCTGGGACAAGGCGCGCGAAGAAACCTTGGCGCGGCAAATACGAATGGGCATCGTCCCTGCGAACACCGTGCTGCCGCCGCGCAATCCCGACATCAAAGCTTGGGATGAATTGACGGCTGACCAGCGCCGTTTGTACGCGCGCTTTCAGGAAATTTTCGCTGGCTTCCTGACGCACGCCGACGAAAACATCGGACGCCTGATTACGTTTCTGGCAGAGATCGGGCAATTAGATAACACGATCTTCATCGTCGTTTCGGATAACGGCGCGAGCCAGGAAGGACGTTTGACCGGCACTTTCAACGAAGGCCTGTACTTCAATCAGATTCCCGACGACGAGGCGTTGAATATCAAGCTGATTGATGAGATGGGCGGCCCCATGACCTATCCGCATTACCCGATGGGTTGGGCGATGGCGGGCAACACGCCTTTCAAGATGTACAAGCAGAACACGCACGCGGGCGGCAACACCGATCCATTCATCATTCACTGGCCGCGCGGGATCAAGGACAAAGGCGCACTGCGCACGCAATATCATCACCTGATTGACATCACGCCGATGATTCTGGAAGCAGTCGGTCTCAAGCAACCCAAGACTATCAACGGTGTGGCTCAAGAGCCATTCGACGGTGGCAGCATGCTCTACAGCCTAAATGATTCAGCAGCGAAGAGCCGCCACGAGACGCAATACTTCGAGATGCTCGGCCATCGCGCGATCTATCACAACGGCTGGAAAGCTGTTGCCTGGCACGAGCGTAATTCCGACTTCGAGAAGGACAAATGGGAACTCTACAAAGTGGACGAGGATTTCAACGAAACCCGCGACCTGGCGGCAAAGCAGCCTGAGAAGCTGCGCGAGATGATCGAACGCTGGTGGAGCGAAGCAGGCAAATACAACGTGCTGCCGCTGGATGATCGCGGGACGGTGCGCGCCGCCGAACAGGTCTCCAACAATCGCCCGCTCACGCTGGCGACGTATTACCCCGGCGCCGTCCAAACGCCGCGCAGCAGCATGCCGAACTTCCGCAATCGCTCGTTCAGTCTGACCGCCGAGGTTGAAATTCCCGCGAGCGGAGCGGAAGGCGTGTTGCTGGCGCTTGGCGGGCGGTTCGCCGGTTTCAGCTTCTTCGTACAAAACAACCGCCTGCAATTCGTCTACAACTTCCTGGGCCTGGAGCGATACAACATTGTGGCGACCGAAGCCCTGCCAACGGGCGCAGCCAAGTTGCGGATGGAATTCACCAACACGAGCGACAACAAAGGTGTCGCGGTGCTGTTTATCAACGACCGTAAAGTGGGCGAAGGGCCGATTCCACGCACCGTCCCGCTGAGCTTCAACCTGAGCGAAGGGGTGACCGCCGGGCGCGATCCCTCGACGCCCGTGACTGAGAGTTACCAGTCGCCTTTCACCTTTACGGGCAAGCTCAAAAAAGTAGTTTTTCAAGTGAAGGAAGAGGCGAAAACGGCGGTCAAATAACGCCACTAGGACTTAGACAAAATGTAGGGCAGGTTCCCAAACCTGCCCGCGCCAAATGTAGCGCCCCGTCGTGAGCAACTCGCTTTTTCGCTCGGCGTGTTGACCTACAGCTTGTCGGACATTTTCCGAGGAAACCTATGAAGCCCACCCGAATTTTGAAGCTCCTGTTATTCACTGCATTGCTAACAGGAATGGCCGCCCCCACTACTCCGCTCCAACCAGCCAGACAAATTGTGCGCAAGCCGAACGTTGTTTTCATTCTGGGCGATGATCTGGGTTATTGCGACGTGAGTATGTACGGTTGCCGCGAGATTCCGACGCCGAATATTGATTCCATCGCTGCCGCGGGCGTGAAGTTCACCAACGGCTACGTCACCTCGCCGGTGTGCAGCCCATCGCGCGCAGGCTTGATGACCGGGCGCTATCAACAACGCTTCGGCTTCGAGTTCAACGCCGGGCCGTTGGCGCGTGCACTAGCCGAGCCGGAGATGGGCTTGCCGACATCTGAAATCACGCTGGCCCAATTGATGAAGCAGGCCGGGTATGCGACCGGGATGGTCGGCAAATGGCACATGGGGATGCACGAGAAATTCAATCCCACCAAACGCGGTTTTGATGAATACTTCGGCTTTCTGTTCGGCGCGAATATGTACATTGATCCCGATCAGCCGGGCGTGAAATCCAACGACCCCGAAGGCGTGGGCGTGCGGATTCGCAGCGAGCGCAATCCGATTGTGCGCGGTCAAACGCCGGTCGAAGAGAAGGAATATTTGACCGAAGCCTTTGCGCGCGAAGCGGTCGCGTTTATCGAACGCCATCGCAATGGACCATTCTTTCTTTACGCGCCTTTCAACGCGCCGCACACGCCGTTGCAGGCGACGCAGAAGTATTTCGAGCGCTTCCCCAACATCAAAGACGAGAAGCGGCGGATTTATGCGGCGATGGTCAGCGCGCTCGATGATGCAGTCGGCGCCATTCTCAAAAAGCTGCGCGACACGGGATTGGAGAAAGACACGCTGGTCGTTTTCTTGAGCGACAATGGTTGCGCGACATACACGGGCGCTTGCACGAATGATCCACTGCGGCTGGGCAAGCTGACGCACTTCGAGGGCGGATTCCGCGTGCCGTTTGCAATGCGCTTTCCCGGCAGGATCAAGGCCGGGGTAGTTTACGAGCAGCCGATTAGCTCGCTCGATCTTTTACCCACGGCGGTCGCGTTGGCCGGAGGAAAGCTGCCGACAGACCGCGCGTATGATGGCGTTGACTTGCTGCCGCTTTTGACCGGCAAGCAGAAGACTGCGCCGCACGAAGTATTGTGCTGGCGCAATGGCGACAATGCGGGCGTGCGCAAAGGCAATTGGAAGCTCTTCAAAGGCGGTGAGCATTACTGGCTCTACGACTTGTCTAAAGACATCGGCGAGCAGCAAAACGTCGCTGACAAATATCCGGCTATCGTCACGCAGTTGAAGAAAGAGTTGGCTGATTGGGAAGCGCGGATGAAACCAGCCAGGTGGCCATGTCGCAAGCTCGGCGAGCAACAGTTCCCGGTCGTGATTGACGGTATTAAGCTAAACATCTGCATTTGAATGGAACGCGATGTGCAGCTCTCTCTAAGTCCTTTGTTCTCAACGGCGATTTCGGCGAATTCGTTTCTGTTTGAAAACATCGCCTTTTGAAATCAGGGACTTATGAAAAAGAGTTGCACATCAGGTGAAAGGAAAGTGCTATGACAACTAGCTTAAATTCGTCTTTGTTCTCGCGCCGCGAAATACTCGGTTTGGCAGGTGGCGCACTAGGCTCGAGCCTGCTGCCGTCCGACTTGTTCGCAAGAGGATGGCAAGAGGCAGAGTCAACCATTACCTCCAATCCGGAACTCAACGACCCCAAGCGCACGTTAAAGCGCACCGTCGCTTTGCTTGAGCGACTACAGCGGGAGAAGATGCAAATCGGCAGCCAGGTTTATGTCTCACGGCGCGGCGAGCCGATTGCCGATTTCGGTATGGGCTGGTCGCGTGCCGAAGTTCCGATGACGCCGGACACGATGATGATCTGGTTCTCTTCGACCAAAGCTGTCACGGCCGTCGCCGTCGCGCAACAGTGGGAACGCCACAAATTCGAGCTGGACGACAAGGTCGCCAAATACATTCCTGAATTCGGCAATCGCGGCAAAGAGGCCATCACCATTCGCCACGTCCTGACGCATCGCGGCGGCTTCCGCGCGGCGGATGGCGGCCAACGCTCGATCGAACGAACCATGGCCGAAAACCTGCAGGAGATTTATCAAGCCGAACTGGAACCCGGTTGGGTACCAGGAAAGAAGGCCGGTTATCACCCGACCTCCGGCTGGTTCATCCTTGGCGAACTGGTGCAGCGCACGAGCGGCAAGCCGTTTTCCCGCTATGTGCGCGACGAGATTTTTCAGCCGCTCGGCATGCAGGATTGCTGGATTGGCATGCCCCTCAAACGCTTGCGCGCTTATGGCGATCGCATTGGCTGGATGCACGCAACTCCGCGTGGCAGCGAGGTGCGCCCCACTCCGGTTCCGAACTCCGAATCCTTCAACACGGATTGTAGTCCGGGCGCAGGCGGGCGCGGCCCGATGCGCGAACTGGGCCGCTTTTACGAAATGCTACTCAAACACGGTGCGCTTGGCAGCAAGCGCATCCTCGCGTCACCAACCGTCGAAGCCATCACCACTCGCCAGCGCATCGGGATGCTCGATCAGACGTTCGGGATCGTGCTGGATTGGGGACTGGGTTTTATCGTGGATGCTTTTCTTTATGGCAAATATTGCTCTGACCGCGCGTTTGGCCACGGAGGCGCGCAATCATCAGTAGGTTTTTGCGATCCCGAACACGATCTGGTCGTGGCGATGGTGCTCAACGGCATGCCGGGTTCGCTGCCGCACAATCAGCGCATGCTCAATCTTGCCAACGCCCTCTACCTCGATCTAGGGTTGGTGGAAGAAAGCGAGCAAGGCAAACCACGCGAGTTACCCAAAGTCGGCTGACAAGCACGCTATCCGACGTTGGCTTTCTGATCGAGAAGCGGGCCATTCAGCGGGATGAATGGTGCAGTACTGGGAGCGACGGTGACCGGTTTAGTGATGCGCGAGCAGCCAGAAGCGATCAACCGTTTGATCGAAGAGTTTTTGCACGACTCATGAGAAGAGACCACGCAGGGTCGGACGCCAGCGTGCGTCCGACAAGATGTCTGTGTTGTCGCTGATCATATCAATCCCACCGATGAGACCGCGCTCGGCAATCCGCCGGACTGCTGGATCGGTGATCTGGGCGCGCAACGCGTCGGCGAAACCATGCAGCGCCATCACCTTGAATGGTCGGCCAAAGAAGTCCCGCACCGTGGCCGGAAGAGGCTCCGTGATTCCGAGCGCATTGTGCATCTCCGCCACCCGTTGGTAGGCCTCAATTAACCCCTGCTCGCGCTCGGCCCAGGTCTCGGCGAATTGCGCTCGACGCAGTGATGGTGAGAGCGTCTTCGCGAACGCCAGTTGAGCGAAGGCTGTCCCGAACCATTTCGGGTAAGGCGCATATTGCTCCTCCATCAGAAAGCAAAGCCGCATCAGATCGCGCACCAAACGTGAGGCGATGAGCGCAGAGCCGAGTTCATCACCCACCAAACCAGCGCGTCCCATCAGATGCTCTTCCTCTCCGATCCGGCTCCACGCGGAGGCCATCAGATAAAGCCGGACATCCGGTGGGTAGTACCTGAACCGGTCTCGCACTGCCTGCAAGCCAAGCTCGTCGTGCCCAAGCCCGTCATAGAAGACAGCGCCCGCCGTGATCGTCCGAAGTTTCTGCTCAGGGAAGCTGAGCCAGTCAGCCGGTTCTATTGCTCGGTCAAGGTCAAACCCAAGATAGTTGAGGAAGAAGCCGCGCAGCGTATACACTTCGACGCGATGATTGACTGGGCCGCGCTCGACCTCTTGGAGGTGTTGAACGTTGTTGTCGTGCGGATCAGGCGCCGAGTAGTTGGTCGAGTAGCCGCGGAATTTCAGCGGGAGCTTTTGCCGCAATGCTTCGGTGAGCGCGCCCGCTTGGCGCTCGTAATCACGCTCGCGGAGAAACAACATCACGCGCGGCCCCCAGTGATGGTCAGCCGACATCGCGTTGTCAAAACCGAGCACTTCTGATCCGCTGCCAATCAGTGCCGCCGAGTAGGGCAGGGCTGAAAAATCAGATTCGAGTATCGGCCTGACAGCCTCTTCATAAAATTTCGAGGCTAGTTCAAGGCCTGGAATAAAGTCCTTCATGGCGCATTGATCGTAACCGTCGGCAGAAAGTGACATTCCGGCACAACCCAAAGGCCCAGCTTCCGGGAAAAGGGGGGCTCAGACAAGAAATATCAATTAGGTTGATCAACTTCAAAGTCGCCATACGACAAATGAGGATTAGTGCATTTAACACAATCGAACATACGACGGTGAAAATGTGGGACAGTCCTGTAGGTAAAGCCATCCGGTCCGGTCATAAACTGGCCTTTGGGACATTTGAGTGCAACATCTAAAACGGCAGTGAAGATGCCCCAAGTTATCGAGCCGAAACCAAAGATCAGCATGGCATATAGCGCCGAAGTAGCAACAAGCTGCTTTCCGGTCATTTCGCGCCAGACAAATCTGAGGATGCCAATAATAAAGGCGGCTCCAAGAAAAACGAACACCTTTAAGTATCCAGTAGGGAATTCATCCCAAATAAAAAAAGTTAGCGCACCCCACAAGAGGGAACCAACAGCCACGTCAACTATGAGCCTGCGATTAGAATATTTGTTACTCATTACTTCAAAGCGGTGGACAGCTAAAGTCGGTGCTCACTCGATGTCTGATGTACTGCCTGGTATAGGGCTATTGTCAGCTAGCCCTCTGAAACGTGTAAGCTGATGCAGGTCTTGTTCATCAGTAGTTTTCTTCTCTAAGTGATCGGGATCTGAAATCGCAGCTTTTTTACTTTGAATCAAAAGCTCTCTAGATATTATTGGGATGATGATTCCCTGGTAAGACAACTCGAGTCGAGTCTGCCAAACATCGGGAAATTCAACGCCTTCCATAGAGGTGAGACATTCAACATCAGGATCATGATCAGGCCAAACAAGTTTCTTGCAAGGCTTAAGCAGATCAAGGCGATGAGATTCTGTTAGTGTAGTTCTCAGGGCAGTCATTGCTTTACAAAAGCGATCAATATTTTCGGGGCTGCGATCGACGAAAACGTCCAAATCGTCTGTAGGCCGGAGACAGCCATGATACCGAACGGCATATCCGCCAACGACCACGTATGCTACGGCATGCTCAAAGAATTGCCGCAAGAATTCTTGTTGCGTTTGTCTGAGAATTGCGAATGCTTCCATGCCTTACAAATAGGTAACCCAATAATCTCGCCACTCAAGCGGCCTGTAGCACAGGATAAGCCCCAAGACTGCGCCCCATAGCAGTAGCAATTTGCGCTTTCTCTGCTTCGCTCAAGCCTAGATCGTCAATGCCGCCGCGCGCCCGCGAAACGTGCTGCATGGCGACAATCAGCGTGCCTGGTTCATCGTCGGCCAATGCGTCACGCAGGAAATCAGCCGCGTAAGACGCGGGTTTGTTTTTAAGATCAGCTTCGATTATCTCAGCCCATGTAGCTTGCATGACTGCTCCTCTTGTTTTTAACCAACCTTGAATTGAATTTTAGCCCACAGTTTTTTAGCCGCTTCAATGTCAGCGTTTTGCTTCGGCTTCGCGCCGCCAAACAGCAACAAGATGATATGTGCTCCGCTGAAGGCGAAGTAAACGCGGTAGCCGACGCCATCATCAATTTTCAATTCGTAGACGCCCTCACCTAGCGATTTCCAGCCAATTTCGGGCTTGCCGGGATTTCCTGCTTCCAAGCGCACCAGGCGTTTATTCAATAAGCGTTGCGTCGTGTAGGGCAGCGATTCGCGCCATTTCTCGAAAGCCTCCCTATCATGCACATCCACCCGTTTTGGCTGACCATCAAACATAACTCTATCAATTTAGCTTGACGCTAGGCACGCTTTTTCGTCGCCTTCCCTAGATACAAGCCCGGCTACGTCGTAAAACGCCTCACCATCGCTTCTTGTCATCACGCGAGACAAAGCTTACTCGCACCCGCCCGAAAAGTCCCGCCACAAGGTTGATAAATTATCGCAGTAGGGATCAAAATCCCTGGCCGTGCGAGCAAAACCATTTCTCCTTTCAACTGTGATTTTGGTCTTGTTGCTGTGCGCCATTGCCAGCGGCACGCAACGCCGCGCCGCAGCGGAATCGGCGCAATCCCGTATGCGCCGATTGCTCGGCCTGCCGCGCGCGAAAGCCCCGGTAGCGGCTGAGGTGTTGCAGCCGCAGCGCACAGACGGTGATGTCGCGATTGAAGACTTGCGGTTCCGCGCCGAGCCGGACGTTTGGGTGCCGGCGATGGTGGTCAAACCGCGCGCGGCCACACAACCGCTGCCCGCCATCATCTGTTTGCCTGGCACGGGCGGGACGCGGCAACAGCTTACCGACGCGCGGTTGCAATTGAGCGAACGCCCACGCACGGGCTGGGCGCGCGCCCTTGCGCGTCAGGGCTTTCTGACCATCTCGCTCGATTATCGCGGTTCGGCGGAGCGCGGGCAGAACATCTTCACCGACGCGGTCAGAGAACAGCTCGAAGGCCGCAGCCAGATGGGCTTGCTGGTCTACGAAGTGATGCGCGCGGTGGATTACCTGTTGACTAGGTCTGACGTTGACCGTGCGCGCATCGGGATCACCGGTTTCTCGTTGGGCGGCGCGGTCAGTTGGTATGCCGCTGCCGCTGACACGCGCTTGAGCGTCGTCGTGCCCGTCTGCGGCGGGGCAGGCAGCTACGCGGCGTTGCTGCAAAATCAGCAGAAGACTGGCTATCATTCGCAATACTTCTATCCGGCGGGCTTCCTCAAACCGTTTCCCGGCGATCAACCGGAAGTGTTCGCCTCGCTCGCGCCGCGCGCCGTGTTGGTGGTGGGGCGCGATCAAGATCAGGGAATGCCGGTCGAAGGACTGCGCAAGTTGGAACAGGAAGTCAAAACAGCTTATGCTCAGCGCGGCGCGGCAGAGCGCTTTGCCGTGCACGTCACCGCCGGAGAGCACACCTACACCGAAGAGATGTTCGAGCAAGTTGGTCAATGGTTCCGGCGCTTTCTCAAGCGTGGCGCTTGATGTACCGTAGGTTGTCCAACCTGCGGGGTACTACATTATCAAACTGCTTGGAGATACCTGAACAATCGCCTGCCGAGTCAGCCGCAGGTTGTACAACCTACGGTACATTTTTCCGAGGAGTTGGCTGAAGGAAAGCCATAGATGAACTTCGAAACGATCAATGTAGAAATCAACGGGCCGCTCGGCCGTCTGACACTCAATCGCCCGGAACGCTTGAATGCGATGAATGCGCTGATGCTGCGCGAGCTGGCCGAGGCGGCGCGCTGGTTCGATGAACAGCGCGAGGTGCGCGTCGTCATCGTCGGCGGGGTTGGCCGGGCGTTTTGTGCGGGCGCAGATCTCAAGGAGTCTCCGGTGTTCGAAGCCGCCCCTGCGGCGGGCAAGTCATGGCTCTATCGTCGTGAGGCAGCGCAATACGGACGCCGCATGGCTGATGCCATCGAGCAGATGCGCGCGACGACTATAGTTCGTTTGCACGGGCATATTGTCGGCGGTGGCGTGGTGCTGGCTTCAGCCTGCGATTTGCGTGTCGCGGCCGAAGACGCGCGCTTCTCGATTCCTGAAATCGAACTCGGCATCCCGCTGACCTGGGGCGCCATTCCGCGCCTGGTGCGCGAGATCGGCCCGGCAATGACAAAGGAGTTGGTCATGACCTGCCGGCCCTTTACGCCGCAGGAGGCCAAAGCGACGGGCTTCGTCAATCGCGTTGTGCCGTTGGCTGAGTTGGATCAACACGTAGAGCAACTGGCGGCAGAGATCATTGCCATGCCGTCAGTGCCGGTAGTTATCACCAAAGAGCACGTCAACGCTGTGTCTCGCGCGATGAGCACCGGGCTGACTGCTTTTGCCGATGGCGAGGCGCTGCTCAGCGCAATCACCGATCCTGAATCGGTGATTGCGCGGAATGATTACACAACACGTCGGCTGAAGAAAAAGCTAGAACCCAAGGATGAAGAAAAATGACGTCCATCGCCGATCAAGCGCATAAGTTGAAACCAAAACCTGACTGGCTCAAACCGCTCTTTCCGTGGGAGCAACATGCGCTCACTGTGAACGGGCGGATGATGGCCTACATTGATGAAGGCGAACGAACCGCGCGCGCAGTGCTGCTGCTTTCGGGCAATCCGACCTGGGGCTTTCTCTATCGCGATTTCATCGGCCCGCTTGTTGAAGCGGGCTATCGCGCGATTGCGCCCGATTGGGTCGGCGCGGGCTATTCCGATCATCCGCGCGTTGACGCTGCGTTGACGCTCGCGCATCACATCGCCGACCTTGTCTCCTTGATTGACCAACTCGACCTGCGCGGGTTTGTGGTTATCGGGCAAGACTGGGGCGGGCCGCAGGGAGTCGGGGCGGCTTTACAGCGTGTTGAAAAGTTCGACGCGCTGGTGTTGATGAACACCTGGCTCTTTACCGGGATGCTCAGCAAGTTTCACGCTTCGCCGAGGCCGTGGACGACGTGGCACGCGCCACTCATCGGGCAGTTCTTGATGAAACGCCACAAGGTGCTCTCACAGCACGGCCCGTCGGCTGTTTCAGCGCGCGGGTTGAGTGAAGAGGAAGCGCGCGCCTATCACCACGTTTTTGACGAGCCGGATTCGGAGCACGTCGTGTTGACCTGGCCGCGCACGATTCCGATGCGCGCTGGTGATCGCGGCTGGGCCGATATGGAAGCGATTGAGCAGCGCTTGCCGGAATTGGCAGGCGTGCCGACGCTGCTGCTGTGGGCGCCCGCTGACGAAGTCTTCCCGCTCGAGTTCGGCCAACGCTTGAAGGAGTTGCTGCCGCACGCCGAAGGGCCAATCACTTTCGACCGCGCGCGCCACTTTTTGCAGGATGATCGCGGGCCTGATCTGGCGCGCACCATCGTGGAGTTTCTCAACCGCACAGTCACGGCAACGCTATGAACTTCATCAATCCCGCTGCCGAAGAACTCTCCTACCTGCGCGCCGACCCGCTGCTGTGGGAACAGGAACTCGACGTGTGTCGCGACGTGGCGGAAGCTATCGAGCGCGCGACAGGCGTGCGCGCGGGTCGTGTTTATTGGCGCTCGACGCACGATCATCTTTACGCGCTGGAGTTGGCCGACCTCGGTCGCGGACGCCCGTCAATGGCGACAGTCTACGGTCACTGGGATCGTTACGAGCCGCGCCCGCCGGAGCACGAGATAGACGCCGACCTGCTTGCCTTCTCGCTCTGGGTGGCGGCAGTGGCCGAGAGCCTCGACCCGACGGATGTCGCCAAAGTCGCGCAGTTCGCCAGTGTGCAAACAAGCTGGCCCGTAAGCTCGGTATTGCGCACGCCTGAAGAACGCTTCGCCAACTTGCCTGGCTTTGCTTACGAACCCAAATACGTCGAAGTCGAAGGGCTACGCATGGCCTACGTCGAACACGGGAGCGGCGCTCCGATCTTGCTACTGCACGGCGAGCCAACGTGGGGTTATCTCTATCGGCACATGATCCCGACGCTGGCTGAAGTCGGGCGCGTGATTGTGCCCGACCTGATCGGCTTCGGGCGTTCGGATAAACCAGTGGCGGCGAATGCCTACAGTTACAAAGCGCACGTGCGCTGGCTGCGCAAGTTTATCGCGGCGCTCGAACTGAAGAACATCACGCTCGTGTGTCAGGACTGGGGCGGCTCACTGGGCCTGCGAGTATTGGCGCAGATGCCGGAGTTGTTTGCGCGGCTGGTGGCGATGAATACTGGCATTGGGACGGGGCGTGGGCGCACTGATGCGTTTATGAAGTGGCGCAGATTTTCGCAGCGCGTCGAAGCGCTCGATCTGCCAAAGCTCATGCGCAACACGCTCAAGCAGCGTATGCTCTCCGATGAAGAGGCCGCCGCGTATGCCGCGCCGTTCCCGTCGAAAGAATATCAAACCGCCGCGCTCGTCTTCCCGCGCCTAGTGCCGATTCGGCCCGACTATCCCGGCGCTTACGACAATCGAGTGGCGATTGAAGTGCTGAGGACTTTGACGCTGCCGGTGTTCCTGCCGTGGGGCGCTGAAGATGCGATCACTGCGCCCGCCGAAGCGCACTTGCGCTTGATCTTTCAGAATGTCGCGCCGCCACTCTCGATCAAAGGTGCGGGACATTTCATCCAGGAAGATGCAGGCGAAGAGGTGGCCGGGCGCATTGTCGAGTGGATGGTGACAACCTGAGTACAGACCGCACGCTGCTCAGACACAATGAAAATGAAACCACGAAGAGACGAAGGGCACGAAGAAAAAGAGAGCCCGCTGATTAACCTTCGTGTTCTTCGTCTCTTCGTGGTTATTTTCCCAGGAGGCTTGTCCGATGCCAAGTCGTGATTACGACGTAGTGCTGTACGGTGCCAGCGGCTTCACCGGTAAACAAGCCGTGCGTTATTTGGCGTTGCAACCTAGTACGGCGCGCTGGGCCATCGCCGGTCGCAATCGAGAAAAGCTGGAAGCGGTAAAAACGCAGCTTGGCGGCGTCGCCAAAGACATAGACGTGCTGGTGGCTGACAGCCATGACCAAGCAGCCATTGATGCAATCGTGGCGCGGACGTGCGTGCTGGCTACCACGGCAGGGCCTTTTGCGCTCTATGGCTCAGCCATCGTGGATGCTTGTGTGCGGTTGAAGACACACTACGTTGATATCACGGGCGAAACGCCGTGGGTCAGAGGATTGATTGATCGCTATCACGAGCGCGCGGCTGCCGACGGGACGCGGATCATTCCATTCTGCGGCTTCGATTCTGTGCCATCAGACTTGGGGACTTATCTGGTCGTTCGCCACATTCAAAATGAACTCGGTCAATCATGTCGAGAGGTGAAAGCCTATTTCCAAATGTACGGCGGTGTGAACGGCGGCAC
>JADMIO011429311.1_pt1 | contig 14771 bp, 9 predicted proteins | sample 8958161 | NCBI WGS metagenome assembly JADMIO01 (sample SAMN16585339, study PRJNA669376) | soil metagenome | isolation source: Crop rotation soil | place: USA: Cullars Rotation, Alabama | collected 2011 | reverse complement strand
TCCCCGCCTGCCCGGGCGGCGACACCATCGGCGCCTCCGGATCTCGCGGCGGCGAGGAGGGGATCGGCGTCTTGTCGGGATCGGCCGCTGCTGCACCGCGAACCGACGGAGGACCCCACTCCGCGCTCGCCGCGTCGTCCACGCTCGGCCACTCGATCAGCGGATCCGCGGCCCGCAGTCTGCGGATGCACTCCTGGATCCCGAGCTTGCGTTCGCCCTCGCGGAGCAGGCCGTGCGCGGCTTCGGAGGAGCTCCGGCTCCACTCCAGCGGCGCCTCGATGCCCCACGCCGCGGCGAGCTCGACGATCTTCCCCGCGGAGAACGCTCCCTGTACGAGCGCCCGGAGCTCCGCGCGGTTCACGCTGGGCGGGTTCGGGGCGGCCATCGCGGTGGAGCTTAGCGGCTCTCGATCGAACAGGCGACTTGCCGCCCCAGGGCAGGGTGGGCAAGGTGCTCCGCGGAAGCCCATGACCAAGGACAACGTGCCGTTTGGCCTCGTGAGCGTCGCCCGCGCGCCGCTCGTCGGCCGCGACGCCGAGATGGCGATCCTCGACGAGGCGCTCGAGTTCGTCGAGCGGGAGCGCAAGCCACGGATCGTGACGCTGATCGGTCCGCAGGGCATCGGCAAGAGCCGCCTCATCCAGGACTTCGTCATCCGCCACCGCGCTGGCAGCGCGCTCTTGCCGCGCGTCTACCGGGGCAGCGCGCGCGACACCGACGCTGCGTTCGGCCTCTTCGCGCGCCTCCTGAAGATGCGGTTCGGCCTCGTCGACGGCATGGACCGCGAGGCCGCGAAGACCGCGGTCCGCGCGCAGGTGTCGAAGGTCCTCGACGACCGGAAGGTCGGCGACGTCTGCTACTTCCTCGGCCAGTTCCTCGAGATCCCGTTCGAGGAGAGCCCGCTCACGCGCGCGATGAACGACGAGCCGAACGAGGGCCGTCTCATGCGCCGCGCGGTGTTCAAGGCGTTCATCGAGGCGGACGCGAAGAACAGCCCGATGTGCCTGGTGTTCGACGATCTGCACTGGGCGCACGACGACTCGCTCTCGCTGCTCCGGTACCTGCTCGAGTACCTCGACGCGCCGCTCTTGATCATCTGCGCTGCGCGCCCCGAGCTCCTCGTCAACGCGGAGGCGTTCGCGCGCGCCGGCGAGGCGCGCCACGCCGTCCGCGAGATCGAGCCGCTCTCGGACGCCGACTCGACCACCGTGATGGAGGCGCTCCTCGCGCCCGCGCGCGGCAGCGCGCCGGAAGCCGATCAAGGCCTCGCCGACCTCGTGGATCGCGCGACGGGTTTCGCGTCCGGCAACCCGCTCATGCTCGAGCAGATGGTGCGCATCTACCACGACAGCGGCGTCCTCGAGGAGGAGACGGTCCTCTCGGGCGAGCCCGTGTGGCGGGTCCACCTCGACAAGCTCGCGACGGCGCGTCTCCCGCTGACGATCGAGGACGCGGTCTCCGCGCGCATCGGGGCGCTCGAGCCGGACGAGCGTCGCCTCCTCGAGCTCGGCGCGGCGATGGGCAGCGTGTTCTGGAGCGCAGGGTTCCTCCCGCTCGGCCGCATGGGGCAGGAGGCGCCCGAGCTCTGGCGCCTCGCGAACGCGACGACGACCGATCACGGCGACGGCGAGACGGTGCGCATCCGGGAGATCCTCGAGGAGCTCGTCGAGCGCGACTACATCCTGAAGCTCCCCGACTCCACGTTCCCGAGCTCGGACGAGTACATCTTCAAGCACAACAAGGAGCGCGAGGCGATCAGCAAGCGGACGAGCCCCGCCCTCCTCAAGCGCTATCACGCGGTCCTCGCGGACTGGATGGAGCACCAGGAGACGATCCGCGCGAACGAGGAGTACATCGCGATGCTCGCGGACCACCGCGAGAAGGCGGGCGAGCCGGTGCGCGCGGGCCTCGACTACGTCGAGGCCGGCAACGCCGCGCGCCGCCGCTACGCGAGCTCGAAGGCGTGCGAGTACTACGCGAAGGGGCTCGAGCTCCTCGGCGACGCGCACGCGGGGCGACGCATCGACGCGCTCCACGACTACGGCGACGTGCTGCTCCTCGCGGGGCGGATCGACGACGCGCTCGCGACGTTCCGCGAGATGCTGACGCTCGCGTTCCGCCTGAACCTCCTCCACAAGGGCGGCGCTGCGCACAACCGCATCGGTCGGCTCTACCGCGACACGGGCGCGCTCGAAGACGCGCAGAAGCACCTCGAGGCCGCGATGGTCCTCTTCCGCTCCGCCGGGGACGAGCGCGGCGTCGCGTCGACGACGGACGACATCGGCAAGCTCATGTGGCTGAAGGGCGAGTACACGACCGCGCTCGTCCACCTGCGCGACGGGCTCGCGCGGCGCCGCCGCCTCGGGGATCGCCGGAGCATCTCGCTCAGCTTCAACAACCTCGGCATCGTGCTCCAGGAGACGGGTCAGTTCCGGCAAGCGCTCGAGGCGTTCGAGCAGGCGCTGACCATCCGCCGCGAGATCGGCGACCTCGTCGGCGTCGTCGCGACGCTCAACAACCTCGGCGTCATCGCGCAGGACGGCCGCGACTTCGAGGGCGCCCTCCGCCTCTTCAACGAGGCGTTCGAGGTCGCGAAGCAGATCGGCGATCGGAACCGCATCGCGCTCGTGCTCACGAACGTCGGCGAGACGCAGTACCGGAGCGGTCACCCCGCGAAGGCGATCGAGACGCTCCACCAGGCGGAGGAGCACTTCGACGAGCTCGGGGATCGCCTCGGCCTCGCGGAGGTGCTGCGCGCGCTCGGCAAGGCGTACCTCCTGCAGGGCGATCTCACGAAGGCGCGCGACGCGATCGGCCGCGCCGTGGACCTCTTCGCCCTCGTCCGGTCGAAGGCCCACCTCGGGATCGCGCTGCGCACGCTCGGCGAGATCACCGCTGCGGGCGGCTGGGGCCCGACGCACACGAAGAGCGCGCGCGAGTACTTCGCGCGGAGCGCGGCGATCTTCGAGCAGACCGGCAACGAGGTGGAGCTCGCGCGGACGTTCACCGCGTTCTCCATCTTCCTGAAGAACCAGCCCGAGCTCGCGTCCGACGCGGCCGCCGTCGCGGAGGCCGCGCGGATGACGTCGGCCGCGGACGCGATCTTCGCGCGCCTCAAGACGAGCACGGAGGCGATCCCGCCGAACCTGCTCTCCGGCCGAGCCAGCATCCCCGACGTCTGACGCCGCGGCTCGCTGGGCGGCGCAGTCTAGCAGAGGATGGATCGGCGCTGTCGAGCGGTGCGAGAACGCACGGACCGAGCCATGTAGAAAGATCCCGTCGAGGTCTCGCTCGAGCTTGGATCGGGGCTGCTTTCTCGTGTTCGCTCCGGGAATGAAGGCCTTGCGTTTCGCCTTCTGTTGTTAGGATCCATGAGAGTGGTGCGAACACGTTCTCCTTCGGAGCGAGTCGTTCCAGGAGCCGCCAGGCGCGGCTCCCGGGGCGAGCCCGAGGAGACGAGCACCGAAGCCCGATACGAGATCGGGCGACGCTGTGTTCCCGCCTGGGAGCTCCCAGGCGTGATCCGTAAGCAGGAAGGAAGCGATCCATGAACATCACGATCACGTTCCGACACATGGAAGGCGCGGAGTCGGTGAAGAACTACGCTTACGAGAAGATCTCCAAGTTGCAAAAGTATCTTCGTCAGACGATGACCGCCCAGGTCACGCTCTCGCAAGAGGGCCTCGACCACGTCACGGACGTGAGGATTCAGTCGGGCAGCAACAACTTCCACGCGAATGAACGGAGGCAGGAGGCGCTCGCGTCGATCGACCTCGTCCTGGACAAGCTCGAGCGTCAGATCCATTCCTCGAAGGGCGCGAGCGTCGCGAAGAAGCACGGCGGCATGAGCGCCGGCGAGTTCGCGGTGATTGCGGAGCGAGAGTCACAGCGCGGCGCCGCAGGAGGCGGCGGTCGCGGCTGACGATCGCAGCAGTGCAGGATGAGAAGAGAGCCGCGGCGTCCCGCGGCTCTCGCTCTTTTGTGCTGGCCCCGCGCTCTTCCTCCTCACGGCGCCACGCGGGGGCCTCAGGGAATTGCGCAGAGCTCGTCGAGCGCGGCGTCGGTCGACGCGTTGGGCTTCGCGAACATCATCGCGCTGCGGGTGCCGATCGCGATCACGCCGTAGGTGTCCTCGAACGGGTGCTTCATCGCGGCGGCGAACGTGGACGGCTCGGGCGGGCGGAAGAACAGCGCGCGTTCGGCGCTGCTGCCCTGGAGGACCAGGTAGTAGTTCCCCGACTGCTCCATCCCATCGCTCGTCTGGAGCTTCGCGCCGAGGCCGTGTCGCTGCAGGACGATCATCACGGCGTTGATGTCCTTGTCGCCGAGGCCGTCGCACTTCACGTGGCCGCTGCGCGGAGGCTCCGCGGCCGCGGCCGATGGCTGCGATGACGGCGCCGCGGGGACGGCCGAAGCGGACGTCGCCGGGGGGGCCTCGCCCGAAGAGGGAGCGCCTGTTTCGGGGGCGCTCGTCGCTGGCGAGCCGTCTTCGCGCGGCGTCGAGGTCGGCGCCGGAGCGGCCGACGACGCGTCGCGGAGCTTCTTCGTGGGGCCCTTCTTGCGGCCGAGGAGGTCGTCGAAGAGGCCGCGATCGTAGAGGACGAACAGCACCGTCGCGGTGAGCGCGAGGAACCCGAGGACGGCGAGCACCACGCCGACGCGTGACCGCGGGCGCCGCTTCTTCCTCGCGGGGATCGCCGGAGCGTGCGACGCGCCCTGAGGATCGCGCACGGTCGGCGGGGGCGCTTCGTCCGCGGATCGCGAGCGCGCCCCGAGGGACACGGGTGGGGCGACGCCGTGGCCCGGCGTGCTCCGACGCACCGCAGGGATCTCGTCCGCGGTCGTCGCCGTCGCGGCAGACGGCGACGCCGAGTGTGGTGCCGAGTGCGGCGCCGACGGGCGCGCCGCGGAGACGGCCGCGACGCTCGCCCCTTCCCCTCCGGAGCCGGGGAGGCTCGCGCTCGGGAGATCGCGCACCTCCGTCTTCGCGGACGCGAGCGACGGATCGAGCGTCTTGCCAATCACGCGACCCATCGCGCGGACGTCGCGCGACGGCGTCCCGTCCATGAGCATCGTCGGGGCGAACACCGTGAGCGCCGAGCGCATCTCCGCGGCGGACTGGAAGCGCCGCGCCGGATCAGGCTGCGTCGCGCGCGTGATGATGAGCCCCATCCGCGAGCTCGCGAGCGCCGCCGGGAGCGGCACCGGCTTGCCTCCGATGCGGTCGGTGACGACGGCCATCGCGTTCGGATCCGCGCCGTACGGCGACGCGCCGAGCACCATGTCCGCGAGGACGATGCCGAGCGAGAACAGATCCGACTGCGGGCCGATCGGTTGACCGAGGAGCTGCTCCGGCGCCATGTAGATCGGCGTCCCCACGGCGGAGCCGACGCGCGTCAGCCCGGCGAGCGTCCCCGGCTTCAGCGATTTGGCGATCCCGAAGTCCAGGATCTTCACGACCTCCTTCGTGCCCGTGTCGGCGAGGAACAGGTTCGCCGGCTTGAGGTCGCGGTGGATGATGCCGGCCTTGTGCGCCTCGTCGAGCGCGCCGAGCGCGTCCGAGATGATCGCCGCCGCGCGCTCCGGCGCCATCGCGCCTTCGCTCGCGACCGCTTGCTCGACCGATCTTCCCACGAGCAGCTCGAAGGCGATGTAGAGCCACCCCTGCGCGTCCTCTCCGGCGCCGAGGACGCGGACGGTGTTCGCGTGCTTCAACCGGCTCGCGAGATCCGCCTCTCGCCGGAAGCGCCCGAGCCCGCCCGACTGATCGAGCGACGCGCGCGACAGCACCTTCACCGCCGCCGCGGATCCTTGCTGCACGTCGGTCGCGCGGAACACCGCGCCGAAGCCGCCTTTCCCGATCAGCCGCTCGATCCGGTACTTCCCGCCGAGGAGCGTGCCGGCCGGGAGCGAGTCGGGTTCGGCGTGCACGGTCAGTCGTCGGCGATCGCCGTCAGAGAGGAGACGAGCCGGGCCGGTGCGTGCCGTCGAAGGGAGACGTCAGCGTCGGCGTCGGCTCGGTGCCGACGTCGTACTGCACCGTGGTCTCGCCCATGCACTTCGTGATCACCGTCTGTCCCCGGCCCACCCAGATCGGAAGCTTCGGCGAGCTCGGCGACGCGAGGCGGAGGAACCGTTGTCCGCAAGGGACGACGTTCGCTTCGTTCGTCTTGCCCACCCCATGCCCGTGCACGTAGACGAGGTAGCCCTCCGGACCCTTCACCGTGAGCACGCCTTGGTCGGACCCGAGCCCCGACGGCACGGGATCGCTCGACGCCGGCTTCGCAGCGCTCGCGGACGCCGTCGCTGCAGGCGGCGTCGCGGACGCGGTCGACGTCGCGCCGGTGCTCGGCGCGGTCGGCGCTGGGCCCGACGCCGCCGCGACCGTCGCGGTCGGCGTGGCCGTCGCGTCGGTCGACTTCCACGTCTTCTGGAGGATGACGACGCCCACGGCGACGACGAGCGCCGCCGTGAGGACCGTGATCCAGATCGACTTCGAACGCCGGTCGTAGCGCGAGTCGCGCCCCCGGATGCGGTACGGGTCGGCGCTGCCCTCGGGGCGGTTGTGCGCCCCCGAGTCGAGCACGCCGAGCTCGTGTGCGGCGCGAGCCGGAAGCTCCGCGGACGTCGGTGTCGCCTCGTTCAGCGGCTCGCCGCCGAAGAGTTGCGCACGGTGCTCGCTGGCGGGCGCGTTGCCAATCGGGCTCGGCCCGAACGTCGGGGCCGCCACGATCGTCGGGGGCCGACCCTCGAGGCTCTTCGCGGTCTCTCGTGCGCGCTTCTCGTCTGCCGCGATCTGCGCCTCGCGCTTCAGCGCCTCCTCGAAGGCCTGCCGTGATCGGAGCGCGTGCGCCACCGGATCCGTCTCGCGCGGTGTGATCGCGGGCTCGCTCGCGGGCTGCGCCAGCTCGAGGTGGGGAGCGCGCGTGCTGCTCGGATTTCGCCGATGCATGTCCGCCGGGATCACGCTGATGGGCCGCACCGTGAGCGCCGCGGAGGGCGGGGGCGCGACCTCGCGCAGGCGGCTCTCTCTCTCGGGCGACGAGTCGACGAGATCGGCCTCGACCAGCAGCTCCTCCTCTTGCGCGAGATCGCGCGCGAGCGACGAGTTTGGCGCGGGAGGGCGCACCCGTGTCGGCGCCGGCGGCGCTGGCAGCGCTGGGCGCATCGTCTCGGCGAGCGGCGTGAACTGCGGCCGCGGCATGCCTGGCGAGGTCGGCGTGCGGAAGCCCGCCGAGCTCTTCATCGGCGGCTTGCTCCCGCTCGGCTTCTCGCCGCGCGGGATCTCGTCCTTCGGGAGCGGCGGCGGCGGCGGGATCCTCACACCGCTCGGCGCGTCGCTCCGCGGCCCACGGCTGCGCGGGCGATCGCTGAGCGGTCCCTCGCTTCGCGGGCCCTGGCTCCGCTGGCTCCGAGGTCCCTCGCTCCGCGGGTGATCGCTGAGCGGCCCTTCGCTTCTCGGTCCTTCGCTACGCGGCCAGCGACTCGATGGCGGGGCAGGGTACGACGATCCGACGAGGGCAGAGCGTCGCAGGCTCGCGCGCGCGGTGGACACCTGCTGACGTCGACGCGTGCGCTGCTTCGCCTGGCGGGGCGCCTGGCGGGGCGCGTCGATCGCGTCGCGCGTCGACTTGAGCCCGAGCATCCGCTGGCGGAGCTCCTCGCGACCCTTCTCGCCGCCTTGTCCGCGGTCGAAGAGCTTCGCCGCCCACTGCGCGATGTCGTGGCAAGAGATGCGGCGCTTGTCCGGCGACGGCTCGAGCGCCGCGTCGATCGCAGCGGCGATCTCGCGCGGGATGTCCGGCCGCAGCGTGGCGATGCTCGGCAGCTGCTCGACGCGCTTCGGCGCGTTCGTCTTCGCGCCCTTCGGCTCGGGCGCAGGGAGCACCGCGTCCGCGAGCGACGTCGGCTCGGCGTTCGCGTAGAGCGACCACATCAGCGCGCCGAGCCCGTAGACGTCGCTCTTCGCGGTCGCGCGCTCACCGCGCGCTTGCTCTGGCGCCATGTAGCCGGGCGTGCCCGTCACCGTGCCGGCGATCGAGTCCGGCGTCTGTCCGATGATCTTGCCGAGGCCGAAGCCCGCGAGCTTGATGCGGCCGTCCCACCCGACGTAGACGTTCTCGGGCGACACGTGCCGATGGATGACCGGCGACGGCGTGCCGCTCTCGTCGACCGAGGCGTGCGCGTGCGCGAGCGCTTGTGCGATCTCGACGGCGATGTGCAGCACCGCGACGTCGGCGAGCTTCTGCTTGCGGCGCGCGAGGTGGCTCACGAGCTTCGCGAGGCTCGCGCCCTCGGCCTGCTCGAGCACGAGCACGAGCTTCCGATCGTGCTCGAAGAAGTCGAACATCCGCATCACGGCGGGGTGGTTGAGGCGCGCGCAGATCGCGGCCTCGCGCGCGAGCTCGTCGGCGAGTCGAGCGTCGTCCTCGAGCGCGTAGCGCACGATCTTCAGCGTGACGACGCGGTTGAACCCGAGCGGTCCATCCATGCGCGCGACGTAGACGTCAGCGAGGCCGCTGCGCCCGACATACTTCAGGACTGTGTACGCGCCGATCTTCTCCGGTACGCGCTCGACGGGGAACATCTACCGAAAGGATACGCCGGAGCAGTGAGAACACTCCAGTTCACGCCTTTTTTTGATCCGTTCGAGCGCTTTTTTGTGGTCGGCAGGATCACCCGGCCCGACGTCGCCTTCCGAGCAGGGGAGATGGCCGATTCGTGACGGCGCTCTTCGTCCCTTCGGCGGCCCTCGAGGCCCTGTCGAGGAGCGGGGTGGAGCACCAAACCGACCTCCGCCGCGCGCGAGGCAATGGCGTCCCGACGCTTCTCCAAGTAGAGATATTCCATCGTCCGCGCGGGCGTGCGCCGTCGCCTCCTTAGGGGCGGCGGAGCCCGGACGCGCGGAGGGTGGGCGACTCAGCAAGGGCATCGACGACATCGCTTCTCACGCACCCCAGCGACACGTTTCCCCTCGGTCCTCCCATGCAACTCTTGGATATCCTGGCCCCGCAGCGCGTCGCCCTCTCTGGGCGTAACGGCAGCCGTATCCGCAACAAGTCGGAGGCGATCCACCGCCTCGCCGAGCTGCTCTCGACCGGCGACGTCAACATCGACGTCGCGACGATCGAGGCGCAGCTCGTCAAGCGGGAGGAGGTGCAGTCGACGGGCGTCGGCGCGGGCGTCGCGATCCCGCACGCGAAGATCGACTCGCTCGATCACATCATCGGTGCGCTGCTGCTGTGCCCCGATCCGATCGGGTTCGACGCGATCGACGGCGAGCCCGTGTCGATCCTCTTCGCGGTGCTCGGGCCCGTGCGTTCGCCGGGCGAGCACATCAAGACGCTCGCGCGCGTGTCGCGGCTGCTGCGCGACGACGCCTTTCGCTCGACCCTCGTGGGCGCGTCCGACGGACAAGCCGCGTTCAACCTCATCGCCGAGGTCGAGAGGCGCCCGTGACGTCGAGGTTCTGGCGCAACTCATGAGCGGCGCAGGGGGACCGCCGAAGGGACACGGCGACGGAGGTCACGACCGCCCGTCGGCGCGCCCGCCCTCGACGCCCCGCACCGCCACCGTCCACGAGTGGCCGGACGACGACACGTTCGCGGGCGGCGCGCCCCGCGCGATCGGCGTCGTGACGCCGTCGCTCTCGGCGGCCGCGCTGCTCGAGGAGCGCTCGCTCCTCGTCGGGCTGACGTTGATCGCAGGCGCGGCCGGCACGCACAGGACGATCGACCACACGCGCATCCAGAAGTCGGGCCTCGCGCTCGCGGGTCACTTCCACGGGATCGTCACGACGCGCATCCAGATCCTCGGTCAGACCGAGCAGAGCTACGTCAACGAGCTCGACCCGGCGAACCGACGCGCAGCGCTCGAGGGGTTCTTCGGGCTCGGCCTCTCGTGCGTGATCCTCACGGGCACGTTGGGGCCGTCCACCGCCGAGCTGATGGCGCACGCGGAGCACACCGGTACGCCGCTCTTCCACGCGGGGGAGCGATCGAGCGTCACGATCACCGCGCTGCACGCGCTCCTCGACGAGCGCCTCGCGCCGCGCAAGCGCCTGCACGGTGTCCTCATCGACGTGTTCGGCGTCGGCCTGCTCATCGTCGGCTCGAGCGGCGTCGGCAAGAGCGAGTGCGCGCTCGACCTCGTGATGCGCGGGCACCGGCTCGTCGCCGACGACGTCGTCGAGTGCGACTATCGCCCGCCCGGGATGATCTTCGGGGCCCCCGCGGAGAAGCTCCGCCACCTCCTCGAGGTGCGTGGCCTCGGCATCCTCAACATCCAGGATCTGTTCGGCGTGACCGCGATCCGCGATCGCAAGCGCATCGACGTCGTCGCGCGGCTCGCGGGGGAAGGAAAGGGCGGGGGTGAGTCGGGGGAGATCGATCGGCTCCCGATCGACGATCGGTTCCACGAGATCCTGGGTGTGCCGATCCCCGAGCTGCTCATCCCGGTCCGACCCGGGCGCGACATGGCCTCGATCCTCGAGGTCGCCGCCCGAAACGAACTCCTCAAGAACGCGGGGCACCACGCGACGCGCGAGCTCTTCGCGGCGATCGAGAGCTCGATCGCGAGCGCGCACGGCGACACGCCCCAGCCCAGTCGCGCCGCGCTCGCCTCGCGCCTCGCGCGGAGGCCGGAGCAGGAGCCGCCGCCGAGCTCGGATCCGAGCTGGGTGCGAGCGCGCGGCGTGACGCAGCCGCGGCCCGTGCGTCCGCCGATCCTGAGCGAGAACGAGCTGGCGCGAGGGACGGCGCTGGTCGGTCGGAGCGACGAGTCGGCGATGCCGCCGCCCGTCGGTGGTGGCCCCTGGGTTCCGCCAGGGAGGCGCTGATGCCGGAGAGCTCGAGCGAGCCGCGCACCCGCATCGTGGTCGTCACCGGGCTGTCGGGCGCGGGGAAGTCGACGGCGATGAGCGCGCTCGAGGACGGCGGGTTCTACTGCATGGAGAACCTCCCGCCGAGCGTGATCGAGGCGGCGATCGAGGCCTGCGAGGCGCGCGCGCCGACGGGCGACACCGGGATCGACCGGCGGCGCCTCGCGCTCACGTTCGGCGCCGGAGCCGACACGGACGCGGCGGACGCGGCCGCGGTGCTGATGAAGCTCTCGTCGGCGAAGTCGCATCGATCGGTGCGCCTCTTCTTCCTGGACGCGTCGGACGAGGCGTTGCTCCGCCGGTTCAACGAGACGCGGCGCCCGCACCCGCTGCTCCATGGCGCTGCCGCGAGATCACAAGAGCTCCCAGCGCGCGGCCGCGAGGAGGTGATCGACGGGATCCGGCTCGAGCGCGAGCGCCTCGCGCCTCTCCGAGCGCTCGCGACCGTGGTCGTCGACACGAGCGGGATGCGCGTGCACGACCTCCGTCGACGGATCCTTTCGATGATCCGGGCGGAGGGCGGATCGCCGGTCGACATGCAGGTGCGGCTCCTGTCGTTCGGGTTCAAGCACGGTGTGCCGAGCGACGCGGACCTCGTCTTCGACGTCCGGTTCCTCGACAACCCGTACTTCGTCGACGAGCTCCGCTCCCTCACCGGCGTGGACGAGCGCGTCCGTGCGTACGTGCTGAAGGATCCGTCGGCCGCGACGTTCCTCGACAAGACGTACGACCTGCTCGCGTTCCTGCTCCCGAAATACGAGGCCGAGGGCAAGAGCTACCTCACGGTCGCGCTCGGGTGCACCGGCGGGCAGCACCGCTCGGTGACGACGGCGATCGTCCTCGGTGACCGTGTCTCCAAGCTCGGCTATCCGCTCCGCGTCGTGCACCGCGACGCGCACCCCTCGGCGCCCGCAGCTCCGGCGAAGGTGGACGATGTCTGACGAGCAAGCCGCGGCGTCGTTCGAGATCATCAACGTGCGCGGTCTCCACGCGCGCGCTGCGACCAAGCTGGTGCAGTTGGCGTCGCGTTTCCCCTGTGAAGTCTTGATCTCCGCCCCCGACGCGGAGGAGGTGAACGCGAAGAGCGTCATGGGCGTCCTGCTGCTCTGCGGCGCCAAGGGGACGATCGTCCACGTCCGGGCGGTCGGCGCGCGCGCCCGGGAGGCCGTTGACGAGATCGGTCGCCTCATCGACGATAAATTCGGGGAGCCCGAATGACCGAGCCGCGCGACCGCCCGTCGTCGATGCCGCCGTCGAAGAAGACGCCGGACGCGATCATGCTGTCGGGCCTCTCGGGATCTCCTGGCATCGCGATCGGGCGCGTCGTCGTGCACGGGCCGCTGCGGCACGGCTACCCGCGGCGGATCACCGCCGAGCCGGAGCTCGAGGTGGCGCGCTATCGAAGGGCCGTGCAGCGCGCCCAGCGCGACCTGCGGGACGTGGCGTCGCGCGCGCCGGCGAGCGCGGCGCACTCGGTCCTCGAGGCGTACGTGCTGATGGCGCAGGATCCGATGCTCGAGCAGGAGGTGCTCGAGCACATCCACGCGGACAAGCGCTGCGCCGAGTGGGCGGTCGCGACGGCGATCGAGGACATCGCCGACAAGCTCTCGCGCGCGAAGGACGCGTACCTGCGCGAACGGAAGAGCGACATCGAGTTCGTCGGCGAGCACATCCTCCGCGCGTTCGTCGAGTCGTCGGATCGCCACCAGCCCATCCCGTCGGGGCCGGTGGTGTTCATCGCGCGCGATCTGTCGCCCGCCGACACGGCGGCGCTCCTCCACGGCCCGGTGCTCGCGTTCGCGACCGAGAGCGGCACGCGGACGAGCCACACGTCGATCATGGCGCGCGCGCTGAAGGTGCCCGCCGTCGTCGGCGTGACGGAGCTCCTGGCGCACGTCGGCAACGGGGACCTCGTCGTCATCGACGGGCTGCGCGGGACGGTCATGCTCCAGCCGACGGAGCGGGACATCGAGGAGGCGGAGCGCCGCCTCGAGCGCTACCGGATGCTCACGACGGAGCTCCACAACGTCGCGCAGCGCGCGAACGGACAGCCTGCGGTGACGACGGACGGCGTCTCGCTCAAGCTGCGCGCGAACGTCGAGCTGCCGGAGGAGGCCGCGCACGCGTACGAGGAAGGCGCGGACGGCGTCGGCCTCTACCGCACCGAGTACCTCTACATCGACAGGCCTGCGCTGCCCACGGAGGTAGAGCAGCTCGCGATCTTCAAGTCCGCGTTGACCGCGATGAAGGGGCGCCCGCTCACGCTGCGCACGTTCGACCTCGGCGGGGACAAGTTCACGTCCACGTTCCGGCTGCCGCACGAGCTCAACCCGATGCTCGGCCTCCGCGCCGTGCGGCTCGCGCTCACCCGCCCCGAGGTCTTCCGCGAGCACCTCCGCGCGATGGTCCGCGCCGCGGCGATCGGGGACGTCCGGATCATGGTGCCGATGGTCGCCGGCCTCTCCGAGCTCAGGAAGGTGCGCGAGCTGCTCGAGCGCGCGATGGACGAGGTCCGCGCGGCGGGCGAGCCGTGCCCGGACACCATCCCGCTCGGCGTCATGATCGAGGTCCCCTCGGCCGCCGTCCTCGCGGATCAGTTCGCGCGCGAGGCCGCGTTCATGAGCATCGGCACGAACGATCTCGTCCAGTACACGCTCGCCGTCGATCGCGCGAGCCGCCGCCTCGCGTACCTCGCGTCGCCGTTCGATCCGTCGATCGTGCGCCTGATCCACAACGTCATCCGCGCGGGCGAGGACCACGAGTGTCCCGTGAGCGTCTGCGGCGCGATGGCCGCCGATCCCCTGGCCGTCATCCTCCTCGTCGGCCTCGGGATCCGCGAGCTCTCGATGGAACCCGGCGCGATCGCGGAGATCCGAGAGGTCATCCGCCGCACGAGCTACGAAGAGGCGCACGAGGTCGCGATGAGCGCGCTGAACCTCTCGACCGCCGACGACGTCGAGCACGCGATCGCCGAGGTCTTCGCCCCACGGCTCTACGACATCCTCTCCGGCGAGGGCGCCGACGCCTGATCGCCGAAGGCGTCGTCGCGCGCCGCGAGAGTCGAAATGGAGCGTCGTCGTCGCGTGCAGCGAGAATCGAAATGGAGCGGCGTCGTCGCGCGCCGCGAGAATCGAAATGGAGCGGCCACTTCGCTCCAGCGCGCAACGGGGCCCCATCGCCCCTAGGCGATGGGGCGGCCTAGCGCAAAGCGCGTAGGCCGGGTTGGTGGTGAGGCGCGGAGCGAAGCGGAGTCGCCGAGGAGGGCTGCTTCAGCCCTCCTGAAAAAGACCTGGTAGGTGGACGCCGCCCGGGTGCGACGGGGAGTCCGAGGGGGCGCAGCCCCCTCGACCTTTGTGACCTGCCACGTCGCAGAATGGGAGAGCAGAGGACGAAGGGAGAGGGGACGTCGTCTAGAGCAGAGGCAGAGGAGAGCTCGCTTCGCTTCGCCGGAGGGGAGAGCTCGCTTCGCTTCGCCGGAGGGGAGAGCTCGCTTCGCTTCGCCGGAGGGGAGAGCTCGCTTCGCTTCGCCGGAGGGGAGAGCTCGCTTCGCTTCGCCGGAGGGGAGAGCTCGCTTCGCTTCGCCGGAGGGGAGAGCTCGCTTCGCTTCGCCGGAGTGCCGCTGATGGGCGCTTCGCGCGGAGACGTCATGGCTACAAAAGTCGAGGGGGCTGCGCCCCCTCGGACTCCCCGTCGCACCCGGGACTCGTCCTCCTGCCACGTCTTTCTTAGGAGGGCTGAAGCAGCCCTCCTCGCCGACTTCGCGGCTCACCACCAACCCGGCCTACGCGCTTTGCGCTAGGCCGCCCCATCGCCTAGGGGCGATGGGGCCCCGTTGCGCGCTGCGAGCGGAGTGGCCGCTCCATTTCGATTCTCGCTGGAGCGGAGACGCCGC
>JADMIO011127018.1_pt1 | contig 14771 bp, 15 predicted proteins | sample 8958161 | NCBI WGS metagenome assembly JADMIO01 (sample SAMN16585339, study PRJNA669376) | soil metagenome | isolation source: Crop rotation soil | place: USA: Cullars Rotation, Alabama | collected 2011 | reverse complement strand
CACGACCGCCACGATGTCGATGTTGCTGCCCAGGATTTGTTCTTCGGAGGATGCCTCGAAAGCGCGTTTGCGGCTGAGTGCCGAATGCCGCGGAAGAACCTCGACGACGGACGGCTCACCGGCGCGGTTATGCCCCAGCCACACCCAGTCCCCGGTGGCGGGAACCGGGCCATGCCCGGGATAGGCCAAATGCAGCAGGCCGCTCTCCGACGCTACGAGGACGCGGTTCCTGTCCAGCCGGACTACCCGACCAGGAGTGTTGTCGCTGTTGTCCCCACCGGTAACTGGGTTGGCGCGGAAGAGTTCCGCCGTATTTTCGGTAAAGCCGTAATCTGCTGGGCCTTCCATGCGGTTGCCGTCGCCAGCGCTGCTGAAACTGATTTTTGGGTCGCTTGAAGAAGCGTAAGTGTTCAAGGGTTAGCCTCTGCTGAGGCCCGGCCGCCTAGTGTTGGCAGGCTGATGCCGGGACGTGGATGGTGGTGTGATGACGGAGCGCCGCAAACGAGTGCAGGGCGCGCGAAACTATGGCAATCATCAAAATCCACCTCCTCGGCATCCGGGCCGGCGGCTGGTGGGCCGGCAACGTTCTACAGCGTAGCCAAGGCACTTGGCTTTGGCTAGGCCTCTTTGACTGAGTACCTAGTTGAGCTTCCCATCGGCAGGCCGCTCACTGTGTAGCCGCAGCGCCACGTCCACCAAGGAGACCCGGTTCAGCTTGCCCACATCGTCCAGGGGAATCCACGCCGCGTGCGTGGTACTGCCATCCACCTCGTGCGTCAACTCACCCCCGACGATCGTAGCTTCGTAGACCAGCCGGAGCGCCTGGAAGTCCCGCAGCGTACCGTCCTGTCCGGCCTCGGCGGGCCAGTGGCCGACGTCGATGCCCAGCATGCCATCGATGCGGGCCTCGTAACCGGTTTCTTCATAGACCTCGCGGCGGCATCCGTCCACGGGATGCTCCGCGAGGTCCAGTCCCCCGCCGGGCAGCGTCCAGCCTTCCTTGGCGTCCTGCTTCCAGTAGGCCAAAAGGATCCGGGCCTCCTGAATGATGACGGCGTAAGCGGCAGGGCGGGTGTCGAAATCCAGGGTCATGGTGCCAGCTTAGTTGGCGGCTGCTTGTCAGTGCCTGGCAACGGCGTCGTTGGCAACAGCATGGTTGGCAACGGCATTACGGCAGCTCGGCTGCGGCTATCGGCCCCGCCTCTTCCGGGCCGAGATCCGGGCCTTCGCGGAGTTCGACGACGCTCCCCGCCTTGGCGAGCTCCAGGACCTTGATGCTGTTGAGGCCAGCCTTTAACAGTGGCGCCGGGGCGTACAAAGTAACCTGTGGCCCCTTGTCCCAGTATCGGCCCAAGAGGAAGCCGTTGAGCCAGACGAAGCCCTTTCCGGAATCAGGGAGTGCAATATATGTATCCGCCGGTTCCGCAACCTCGAACTCCGCTCCGGATAGTCCCTCAAGGTCCTCGGGAGCCCAATCAGCCAAAGCCAGAGGCGTCTGCGTCCAATGGAAGGTGTAGCGCTGGTTGATCAGGACGCCACCCAGGATTCCTTTGCCCTGGCCGGTCAGCGGGCCGTAGTTGATGCGGCCCAGGTTCTCCACCAGGATCTCCAGCTTGGCAGGGACACCGGTTCCGCTGACGGCCAACCCTTCGGCCCCGTCTGTATCGTCAAGGACCCCGGCGTATTGTCCATCGATCCAGATGTAGGCGCGGTCATTCAACCCTGCGATTTTGAGGCGGCTCTCCGCGGGAGCCTCGGGGCGTCCCGGGAGGACGGCTTCGGCCGCATAAAGGACCATGCCGGCGTCGAGACCCAACTCTTCAAAGGTGAGCGGTTTGACGCTGTTTACGGGCTTGCCTGATTCACGGACGAGCTCCAACAGGTCCAGGCCTCCCGTCAGGGCCAGGGACTGCGCCGGAAGGACCGGAGCATCAGCCAGCAGCTCCGCGGGCAGTTCAGGAAGGTCCTCGATGCCCCGGGCGCGGTAGAACTCCTTCCGGAAGGCATGGAATTTAGGCGTCAAAGCCCCGTTCTCCGCAATGGGGGCATCGGAGTCGTAGCTGGTGACCGTTGGCTGGAGCATGGTGCCATCGTGGTTGCTGCCCGATCCCAGGCCGAAGTTGGTGCCGCCGTGTGCCATGTAGACGCACACCGATCCACCGGCATCGAGCATCTTCCGCGCTTCCGCAGCAGCGTCATCGGCGCCACGCCGATGGTGGTGTTCGCCCCAGTGGTCAAACCAACCACCCCAGAACTCGACATTGAAGAAGGGCTCGTCCGGCCGGCGCCTCTTCCATGTTGCGATCGCTTCGTCACCGCGGCTTCCCAAGGTGGCAGTCGCCCATGTTCCCTCGACTGAGCCGCCGTCGAGGAAATAGTCCGTGCCGCCGTCGGCTGTGAAGAGCATCTCCGTAATCCCGCGCTCCTCCAAGGCACGGCGATTCCAGCGGATGTAGTCGTGATCGTCGCCGTAGCTGCCATATTCGTTCTCAATCTGCACGGCAACCACGGGACCGCCTAGCGATGCCTGCCGGGAGGCGACAATCGGAAGCAGGTGGTCGAACCAATCCTCAATCGCAGCGGTAAATTGTGGATCCATGCACCGCAGGCCAATGCCGGGAATTCCGGTGAGCCAGGCCGGAAAGCCGCCGTTATCCCACTCGGCGCAGATGTAGGGCCCCGGACGGACAATGACGTCCAGCCCTTCCCCCGCGGCGAGGTCGATGAAACGGCCAACGTCCCGCCAGCCGGTAAAGTCCGGCGCCTCCTCGCGCGTAGGCTGGTGGAAGTTCCAAGCAACGTAGGTGTCAACTGTGTTGGCACCCATGGCCTTGAGTCGACGCAGCCGGTCCTGCCACAAATCGGGGTGCACGCGGAAGTAGTGGATGGCTCCCGCAAGGATGCGATACGGTTCACCCGAACGGTAGAGGACGGCGTCGTGGTAGCTCAAAAGGGCGTTGTTCACACGGAACAGATTAGCTCAACTTCCAACATTTATGCACAGGTGATGAACACATGACCAATCTGGATACTTCGCCCGCGGAGCAAGTCTGCCCCGCCGCCCATGAAGGACAGGGCCCGTGCGTCCAGTTATGGCCGGAGCGTGAAGTTCCCCTCGGCGGCGTCCGTGCCATGAACGTGTTCCGCACCTTGCCGCAGCGCGGATTGCCGACTGTTGGAGCTTGGTGCTTCCTGGACAGTTTTGGTCCAGACCGCGTGGCAATGAGCGTTCTCCCCCACCCCCACTGCGGCCTCCAAACCGTGACATGGCCACTGGAGGGTGCCGTGCGGCACCGCGACAGCGTGGGCAGCGACGTTGTGGTCAAACCAGGTGAACTCAACATTATGACCGCCGGCCACGGGATCTCCCACTCGGAATTCTCGGTCCTGCCTGCGGCTACGGTGGCCGGAACGGATGACGAGATTCCTATGTCACGGGGACTCCAACTGTGGGTTGCACTCCCCGACGAACACCGGCACCGCGAACCCTCCTTTGAGCAACACCGTGAGCTTCCCGTGGCTGTTGGCGAAGGCTACACAGCAACCGTAATGGTGGGTGAATTCGCCGGTCAGCGCTCACCAGCCACTATGTTCAGTCCCATCGTTGGTGCGGACATCACCGGCACAGGGATGCTCCAGCTTCCGCTCCGCCCGGAGTTTGAACATGCAGTTTTGGTGCTGGATGGGCATCTGGTTATCGATGGCGAAGAGATCCAGCCCGGCCCGCTTGCCTACCTGGGTGCCGGCAGGCAGGGCCTGATAGTGGAGGCCCAGCCGGAGACCCGTTTCATGCTTTTGGGTGGCGAACCGTTCGGGGAAGACGTCTTGATGTGGTGGAACTTTGTGGGACGTACGCATGACGAAGTGGAAAAAGCGCGTCTGGAGTGGGAAGCCGAAGGCCTGCTCGACGACGACGCTGCCGCCGCCTCACGCTTCGGATTCGTCCAGGGCCATGGCCCTGACGCAGGGCCCGAAGCCGGGCGCATCCCAGCTCCGCCGCTTCCGGGTGTCAGGCTCCGCCCCCGTACGCGGGGCTGAGTCCAAGGCGCTAGGCCCGCTGCTCGGCCACCAGCCGCGGGACGCCGAACACGGGGTCCTGCTGGAGAATCCGGACGTCGATGATGCCCCGCTCGGCCAGCCGTGCCTTGAATGATTCCTGCAGGCGGCGGACGTTCATGCCCAGCCCGCTGCCCAGGATGACCGGCCCGTCCAAGCCGAGCTGGCGAACGGCCTGCTCGGCAAGGTCAGCGAGGTCCTTGCCGGCTTGGTCCACCAGCCGGGCGCTGGTTTCGTCGCCGGCGTCCGCAGCCTCTACGACGAGCCGTGCCCGTTGTGCCCAGAAACGGCGACCCGTTTCCGGGGAATGGAACAGGGCGATCAATTTGCCCGGCTCTTCCACTCCGCAGGAGTCCAGCAGGGCACGGCTCAGCGTGTCCGGTTCCAGGCCCTGGTTCATGCGCCGCAAGCTGTGGCGCACGGCTTCGCGGCCCAGCCAGTAGCCGCTTCCCTCATCGCCCAGAAGGTAGCCCCAGCCTCCGGCCCGGGCTTCCTCACCAGCGGCGTTCCTACCCCAGGCGGCAGAACCGGTGCCTGCAATCACGGCGACGCCTGTGCTCGCTCCTCCCGCGGCCAGGAGCAGCCTGGAATCGTGAACCACGGTGATGCGTGCCCGGGGGACGTGCGGAGAAATCAGGTCGGCGAGCGCCTGAGCGTCCTCGTCGGTATCAATTCCACCGGCGCCTGCGTAAACCTCGTCAACGTCGCCGCCGCCGATCTTCGCGAAAAGTTCGGCAAGGTTTGCCATGGCCTGCTCCCGGCTCACGTTCTGGACGTTGGCGCTTCCGGCGCTTTCGTCAAGGACTGGAACGCCGTCTTCGAACCGCACGCCCCGCGTTTTTGTACCGCCGATATCCAGCCCGATCACGGTACCGCGGAGGGCTTCGGGGGACGCGTGGGAATGCTTGGCAGAGTCACGATTGTTCACCGTGAAAGACTAGCTTGGAGCGCACCGAGGAGAAACCGCACATGACGCATTCCCTGTTTGATACGCCGTTCATAGCAGCGCCAATGGCTGGCGGAACGTCCACTCCCGCACTTGTGCAGGCGGTGCAATCCGGCGGTGGCTTGGGTTTTCTCGCCGCGGGGTATAAAAGCCCGGCGGCCATGGCGGCCGAGATCGCGGCTGCGCGTGCAATGGGTATCCGGTTCGGCATGAACGTTTTTGTACCGGATATGGCGCAACTTTCCCCGACCCCGGCGGCGCGCGCGAGGCTGGAGGCGTACCGGACGGAACTTGAAGCAGAGGCGGCCCGCTATGGTGTGGCAGTCCCAGCCCTCCGATTCGACGACGACGACGCCTGGCAGGACAAAATCGACGCACTGATCGCGGATCCCGTGGAGTTCGTCAGCTTCGTCTTCGGGCTGCCGGGACGCTCTGTGGTCAAGGCCCTGCAGAAGGCCGGAACTGCTGTCATCTCCAGTGTGACAAGTGTTGCCGAGGCCCTGGCAGCCGCGGAAGAAGGCCCGGACGCCCTCGCCGTGCAGCACAGTTCCGCAGGAGGACACACGGCAGCGTTCCTCGCTGGCGACGCCGGAGGACCCGGAAGCGGGACCCGGTCAACACGTACGACGGCGGGACTCGTCGCCCAGGTGCGTACCGCCGTCGACCTTCCGCTGATTGCGGCAGGCGCGATCATGGACAGTTCCGCGCTTCGCGAAGTCCTGGCTGCTGGTGCGGCCGCCGCGCAGGTGGGTACAGCGTTGGTACGCACGGAGGAAAGCGGAGCCCGGCAACCACACAAGGATGCCCTCGGCGATCCGCGCTACACCGGGACGGCCATGACCCGGGCCTTTACCGGAAGATTCGCCCGCTCGCTGGTAAACGAGTTCGTCCGCGATCACCAGGACGCACCGGAGGGTTATCCGGCAATCCATCACCTGACGGCGCCGATTCGGGCGGCAGCGTCGGCGGCAGGTGATTCTGACCGCCTCAATCTGTGGGCAGGCACTGGTTGGCGGTCAGCGAAGGAAGGATCTGCGGAGGATGTTGTCAGGGATTTCCTGAGCGGGCTCTGACAAGCTCGGCCAGCAATGCTTCGCCTTCCCTGGCCACCAGCTCACGGAACAGCCTGACGGCGTCGGGTTCGAAGGTGCGCTCCCGCCAAGCAATGCCGATCTGCCGGAAGGCAAGGTCGGATTCGATGCGTACTTCCACAAGTCCCAACTCCGCCCCCGGCAGGAACTGGCCAGTGCCGGAGCCAGGCCCCGCGGGCGGAAGGATACTGAAACCCAAACCGGCCGAGACCAGGCCCCGGGCAGTGGTGGATTCCTGGACTTCAAAGGCAGTCCGGGGACGGAAGCCTGCTTCGCGCAAAAGCGCCTCGCCCAGGGCCCGGAGGCCGACGCCGGGCGGCAGCGTCACATACGGGTCATGCCGCAACTCGGACAGGTGCACGCTCGGCCGGCCGGCGAGGGGGTGCAGATAATGCAGCACTACGCGCAGCGGCTCCCTGTAGAGCGGCAGCGCCTGGATGCCCCGGCCTTCCGCCGCGATCGGTGCTGTGAGGGCGAAATCTGTTTCGCCCTTTGCCAGTTCCTCCAGGCAGTCGTCGCGTGGACCCTGGCGGAGCTCGAAGACGGGCTGCGGATGGCGGCTACGAAACGCGCTGATGAGCAGGGGCAGCGTCGCTTCACCGAACGTGTGCTGGAACGAGATGCCGATGCGCCCCCTGACCACGTCGGACTCGTGCCTCACCCTGTCCAATCCTGCCTGGAAGTCTTCCAAGGCGGCTTCGATGTAGGGCAGCAAAGTCCTTGCCGCTGGAGTCAAGCGGATGCCACGCCCATCACGGACCAGAAGGTCCATCCCCACAATGGCGCTTGCCCTGGCGACTGCCCGGCTCACGGTCGACTGGGGAACGCCAAGGAGCTCAGCGGTCTCCGTCATATGCTCCGTCCGGCCCAACTCTGCCAGCACGGGAAGCAGCGGCAGGAGCTGCACAAGCTGTTGGTGATCCGGTTCCACGCGCCGCCGCTCCGATCCAGCCATCAGGAAGTTCCAGGCATTAGAAAGAAATCATGCATTCCTGGATGAATCATAAGCGAATCATGCATTGGAACGCACAGTTCGGGGAGCCTAATCTGGGCAAGTGACTAGAGCAGCCGTGGGCGTTACGCAATGGGATGGGCACGCCAAGGGATCCCGTGGCTACCGGCGCGTGCTTGCCGCATTGGCTTTGGCCGGGGTTGCGACTTTTGCCCAGTTGTACTCCACACAAGCGGTGCTGCCGCTCATGGCGGCCGACCTCCACATCTCCGCAGCAGAAGCAGCACTGAGTATCTCCCTGGCAACCGTGGGACTCGCCGTCAGCGTCCTGCCGTGGTCCTTCGTGGCAGACAGGATTGGCCGGGTTCGTGCCATGGCCATCGGCATCGGAGCAGCAACAGTGCTGGGGCTGCTGGTTCCGCTGGCACCAACCGTTCCACTGATCCTGGGACTCCGCACTCTCGAAGGCATGGCCCTCGGCGGAATCCCAGCCATAGCCATCGCATACCTCAACGAGGAAGTGACCAGGATCCACACGGCACTGGCGGCCGGAAGCTATGTTGCTGGAACCACGCTCGGCGGACTCGCGGGACGCCTGGTGGCGGGTCCAGTGGGTGAACTGTGGGGCTGGAGGGCAGCCGCGCTGGCAGTGTCCCTGCTGGCCACGGTGTCCGCGGTCCTGTTTGTGGTGCTGGTTCCCAAACAGCGACGCTTCATGCCCGCACCTCCCAGGGGATTCCGCGGCGCCTTGCGCACACTGGGCAGCCATTCCAGCAACCCCAAGCTGGTATCGCTCTACCTACAGGCCTTCCTGCTCATGGGCGGATTTGTGGCGGTCTATAACTACCTCGGGTTCCGTCTCCACGCTGAACCGTTCGGGCTTCCCACCACACTGGTAAGCCTCATTTTCCTGGCCTACCTGTCCGGTACCGTGAGTTCCCGTTGGGCGGCCGGACTTACAACCCGCTTTGGGCGGCGCAACGTGCTGCTCGTTGGAGTTGGCTTGATGTCCGCGGGACTCGCACTCACGTTGGCAGAGAACCTCGTGGCCACCTTGCTAGGCCTCGTGGTGTTTACCGGCGGCTTCTTCGCTGCCCACAGCGTGGGTTCCGGTTGGACCGGCGCCATCGCCACAACAGGCCGTGCCCAAGCCGCCTCGCTCTACAACCTTTCCTACTATCTCGGGTCCAGCGTTATCGGTTGGGCCGGGGGCCTGGCCTTCCAGGAGTTCGGGTGGCCAGCTTTGGCGTGGAGCGTCATGGCGCTTGCCATCACGACGGCGGTAGTCACCGCCGTCGTTCATCGCTCACCCTTCCACTGTTCCTGATGGTGCTCAGCGAGCCACAAAGCTTGGACCCTGCGCAAGAATAATCCACGCTGTACCGGTACCCATGCGGGTAAATATTCGGGATTGTGGAGTAGGAACGAATGGATTGCCATGAATTCAGCGATTATGATGAATGAAAGGCAATTTCAGGAGGATCCGTGAGCAACCCCGCGAAGAATGTTCGGCCAAATTCAGGCAGCGCCGAGCCGCTGGACGCTATTGACGAACGAATCCTGGCGGCCTTGGTGGAGGACGCGCGTATCTCCAACAAGCAATTGGCGGAACTCGTGGGAATCGCTCCCTCCACTGCCCTGATGCGCACAAGGGCCCTGTCCGAACGGGGGATTATCGAGGGCTTCGAGGCTGTCCTTAGCCTGCCAGCCATCGGCCGCTCGGTGCAGGCGCTCATTGCCGTCCGTCTCCGTGCACATGATCGGGACCAGATTGACCGCTTCACGGCACGCGTCCCCAAGCTGCCTGCAGTGATCTCCACGTTCCACACCACAGGTTCCGTGGACTACCTCCTGCACATTGCCGTCGCCAACACCGACGACCTCCGCAACTGGCTGCTCGATAACCTCGCCACAGATCCGGTGGTAGGACACACGGAGACCACGATGGTCTTCCAGCACATACCCGGCAACCGCGGCCCGCTTCCGGAGTAACCCTGTTCAGCCCCGGCGGGCACCGTGGAGCGACACCGCGGCCAGGGCCAGCGCCGCAACCCCGCACAGCACGGTAAAACCAACGACGGCGGCCTCCAGGCCAAACGCCGAGACAGCCAATCCCAGGCCAATCACCGGAACAGCGCTTCCCATATAGGTGATGACATAAACCGTGCTGATGACTTGCGCATGCCGGGCTGCCTCTACTTTCCCGGCAACATCGTTGAACACCTGACGGAACGCGATTCCCTGGCCTGCCCCCGCAGTGATGCTGGCGGCCACCAGCAACAAGGGGCTCGACCAAGCCGCGGCAGCTCCAACCAGGACCACCGAGACGCCCAACACTGCCAGGGCAACCGGGACCATGTATCGTCCACGCACTCCCACAAGCTGGCTGAGCGCCGATGCACCCAAAGTGACCCCAGCCAGCAGCCCGATGACGGGTCTGGAATCTGCATGGACCACGGCTGCGAAATATCCGGGCGCCAGTGAAAGGCAGAACCCGAAGACCGCGAAGCTCAGGAACCCCACTGCAGACGCCATCCAAAAGGCGCCGCGTGCGTGACTCGAAACGGCAGGTCTACGCGGAGCAAGAACCTTGAACACCGGTTTTCCTGCAGCGGGCGCAATCGCAGGCCTTGCTTTGAGGAGCCACAGCGGAACGAGCGCAGCCAACAGCACCCCGGAGTGGACATAGTAGGGGGTTCGCGTCGGGTCCGGAAGCAGCGAGAGGAGGCCACCGATCGCGGGCCCGGCAGCCACACCACCAGCCGAAGACAGCAACGTGAAGCGGGAAGCCCACTCGGGCCTACGGGGCAACAGTTCACGTAGTGCCGCGGAGCTTGCACCGGTAGCCAGACCTACTGCCACTCCTTGGAAAGCCCTGCCCAGCGACAGCATGCCAAGGCTGTCGGCATTCGCGAAGATTGTGCCGCCCAGCAGGCCCATAAGGACGGCCAGCACCAGCGCCGCCCGTCTTCCAATGTGGTCCGACCAGTGCCCCGCCACCATCAGGACCACCACAAGGGCCAGGACGTAGCTGGCGAAAGCCACCGTAACGTCCAAGGAGGACATGCCCAATCTGGCCTGCAGCAAGGGATACAGCGGCGTGGCCAGGTTTGCGCCCACCAGCAGCGTGAAGATCACTATGCCGGCCAGGACCAGCCTTGCCGTCGTAGTGGCATCCCAACCCCAGCGGCCGGCGGTGGCCGGACGCATGCGGAGTTCGCTCAAGACAGTCATTTCCGCGCCTTAGGTTCGGGGCAGTGCGCGGGCTCCTTGTGGGACGGCAGCACGGCCATGTTTCGGTGGCAACAGGATGCCGCATTACTGCGCTCAAAGGAGCAGAATGGTGGGAAAATTGAGCGAAATAATCAAAGTAGTGACGTCTACGTGAGCCGGAGTGACCATTTGAATACCTTGGACCCCATGGACTTGAAGATCCTGCTGGAACTCATCAAGGACCCTCGTATCCATATCGCTGAACTCAGCGACTCACTGGGCATTGCCCGCAACACTGCCCAAAGCCGTCTAAAACGGCTGCTCCGTTCCGGGGTCCTTCAGGCAGCGGGCCGAGAAGTGGACCTTGAAAAGGTGGGGTACGACGTCGTCGCTTTCATCACCATCGAAGTAACGCACCGCGAACTCGATGGTGTCATCGGAGCCTTGCGGCTCATTCCACAGGTGCTGGAGGTCCATGAAATCTCCGGACGCGGAGATCTCTGGTGCCGCGTGGTGGCAACGGACACCCATAACCTGCAATCCGCGCTGAGGTCCGTCCTGCGGACCAAAGGTGTCATCCGAACGGAAACCGTCCTGGCCCTTCATACGCATATCCCCTACCGAACCGAGCCTTTGATGGAAAGGTTGGCCGGAACTACCAACACGTGGTCAGCGTGAACGCTTGAACACCGGCTCCAGTGGTCCGCCCTACTAGGCTTTTGACCATGGATTGGCTCTCACACATTTCGCAGATCAACTGGCTCGCTGTCCTTCTGGCGTTCATCTCAAGCATGGTGATCGGGTTCGTTTGGTACATGCCGGCCGTCCTGGGTCGGCGGTGGATGCAAGCGATCGGCAAAACCGAGGAGGACCTCAAAAACATCGACGGCGGCGCCGGTATCTGGATTCCCATGATGCTTGCCTCGGCACTCACCAGCATTCTCCTGGCCATCCTGATCAGTGCCCTGGAGCTCAACACCTTCCTGGCCGGAGGCTTCTTCGCCCTGGTCCTGGCCCTGGTTTTCCGCGCCGGAGGACACGTCATCCACAATGGTTTCGCCGGGCGCCCCTCTGAAGTAACCGTTATTGATGCGGGGCACGATATCCTCGCCATGACCATTGCGGGCGCCATCATCGGTGCCATGCAGTAGCGTTCACTCGTGACCATCATTGATAACGCCGTCTATGTAGAAGGCGTACGCACAGCCACCCCACATAACCTGGAGAAGACTTTCGAGACACTCTCGGAGCAAGGTGGCATGGCGTGGATCGGGCTTTACAGGCCCACCCGGGACGAGATGACCGCTGTCGCCCACGAGTTCGGCCTCCACGAACTCGCTGTGGAGGACGCCGTTTCAGCGCACCAGCGGCCAAAGCTGGAGCGCTACGACAACAACCTCTTCACGGTCCTGCGGCCCGCCCGGTACCTGGATGCCACCGAGACGGTGGAGTTCGGCGAGCTGCATATCTTCACCGGTCCCAACTTCGTGGTGACCATCCGCCATGCTGAAACCGGTGGAGTTGCGCGTGTCCGCCACCGTTTGGAGCAGCGCCCGGATCTCCTGCGGCATGGACCGGAAGCGGTGCTGTACGCCCTCCTGGACCAGGTGGTGGACGATTACGCGCCTGTGGTGGCAGGGCTCGAGAACGACATCGATGAAATTGAAGACCAGCTCTTCAGCGGCGATACCGCAGTTTCACGGCGGATTTATGAGCTTGCGCGTGAAGTCATCCAATTCCAAAGGGCAATCCAGCCTCTACCGGACATCATGGTGCTGCTTGAGAAGGGCTTCGAGAAGTACGGGGTGGACATCGAACTCCAGCGCTCCCTCCGTGACGTGGAGGACCACGTTCAGCGCGTCATCTCCAGGGTGAACTCCTTCAGGGATCTCCTGCAGAACGCCCTGACCCTTGACGGCACACTGACGGCGAACCGCCAGAATGAGGCGAGCGCTGCTCAGAACGAACAAGTCAAGAAGATCTCCTCTTGGGCCGCCATCCTGTTCGCACCCTCGTTTGTGGCCGGGGTGTACGGCATGAACTTCGACCATATGCCGGAGCTGCACTGGGACTTCGGCTATCCGATGGCCATCGGGCTCATGTTTGGAGCAGCGGTGCTCATGTATCTCATTTTCAAGCGGAAAGGCTGGCTGTGACGCCGTCGCTCCTCCCACCACGAGGAAAGCAGGGAGGCCGGGGCGCTGCCCTTGCGCTCATGCAGGGCATCACGCACGACGCCGGACGGTCGGGTTTCCAGCTTGAGCCCAGCCAGCAGGAAGCAGCCCAGCGGCTGGCCGCCTTTGGTGCAGTCGTAACCGCCCGCCGTCGTGCGCTCCCGCAGAGGACGCCGCGAAGCATCTATCTTCACGGACCTGTGGGCCGCGGCAAAACGTGGCTCATGGACAGTTTCCACGACAGGCTTCCGGCCCGGAAACGTCGCGTCCACTTTCATGATTTCTTCCGCAAGTTGCACGCGGGAACGCACCGTTCAGCTTCCGCCGATGGAACAGCCATCCAGCACTCAGTGGATGCGCTCCTGACGGACATCGACGTCCTGTTCTTCGACGAATTTCACGTCCACGACGTCGGGGATGGAATGTTCATCGCCCGGTTGTTGCGTTCCGCGGCGCAACGCAGGATTCCCTTGGTGGTGACGTCCAACTACGCTCCGGACGATTTGCTGCCCAACCCCTTGTGGCACGACCATTTTGCGCCGACCATCGAGGCCATCAAGGAGATGATGGAGATTGTGGAGATCAACGGCCCCGCCGACTTCCGGCGGTTTCCTCCGGCACATAAAACTCCCGACGCCGGCACCCAGGCGTTCCGCTCGGGCAGGATCATTACGCCGGGCACGCCCAAGCAGCTGGGACGGCTGGGGCTGTTCAGGCCCACCGCTTCCCAAAGCCGTGTCCTGACGCCAACAACACAACCCATCGTGGTCAAGAACGCAGACCCGGACCTGCTCTGGGTGGGCTTCCCGGAATTGTGCGGAGGCCTGACCTCCACCGCTGATTTTCTCGCCTTGGCGGACAGTTTCAAGACCTGGGTCATCGACGACGTTCCCTCCCCTGCCCTGATGGACCCGAATTCCGCGCCCGCGTGGCAGCGGTTCAGCAATGCCGTGGATGTGCTTCACGATCAGGACATCACCTTGTTCCTGATCGGTACGGGACCCCTGGACTGGGATGCAGAACCTTCCGGCAGCGTCCTGCCCACGGATCTGGCCCGTATTGCCAGCCGACTGTCCCTGCTGGGCCGGTCCGACCATGACGATGCCCTGGCAATCGAAGAGGCCGCCGGAAGCTGAGCTTCCGGCGGCCTCTGGTTTCACCTCGGGAGTTTGCCCCCTAGATAACACCGCCGGCAGCGGACGGAGCGCTGGTATCGCGCCCGCCATCGCCGACGCTCTCACGGGCAACGTAATTTTCGATGTCGAAGAGGTTCTCCGCCCGTTCCGTGATGTTCAAAAGCGTGGTCATGGAAGCCACTTCCTCAACCTGTTCCTTCAGGAACCACAGCATGAACTGCTCGCCCAAGGCGTCGCCCTCGGCACGAGCGGCGCGGAACATCTCCTCAATGTTGCGCGTGACTTCCTTTTCCTGCTCCAGGGCCAGGGCGATGGGTTCCTTGGCATTGGTGAAGTTGTTGCGAACCGGGGCGATGCCGGGGATCTCGACGTGCACGTTGCGGTCCAGCATGTACTGGACCATCATCATGGCATGATTCCGCTCCTCAAGGGCCTGGCGGTAGAAGTGCCGGGCAAGCTGCGGCAAGTCTTGGCCGTCAAAATACACGGCTACTGCAATGTATTGCTGGGAGGCCGCAAACTCATTGGCGACCTGGGCGGACAACAGCTCATTGAATGTCTTCTTAGCCATGGCACCGATCCTACAGCCGGGCAAAGACCCTCAGGCAGTCATCTCTTAAGCCAGCAGCAGAGCGAACCAAACGCCTGCAGCGGCCGCACCGACGCTAACGGCCATGGACCCCAGCCCGTTAACGAGCGCCAGCCCCACCCGCCCACTCTGCACGAGCCTTATGGTCTCCAGGCTTGCCGTACTGAAAGTGGTGTAGCCGCCGAGGAAACCAGTGCCGAGGATGAGTTGAAGGGACTCGCTCGCCAGCCCCCGCAGCGCCAGGCCCGCTAGGAATCCGAGGAGCAAGGAACCGGAAACATTGATAATAATGGTGGCCCACGGCAGGGCAGTGCGAAGCCGTGCCCGAATGAGCCCGTCCATCACGAACCTGGCAGCCGCACCCAATCCCCCCGCCAGGGCCAGCAGGATGACGGTCACTTCGCACGTCCGTGATGCCACGCGGCGAGCCAGATTCCGGCCGTGGTTGCCACCGCCCCACCCAGCAGGCTCACGCCGAGATAACCCATCGCAGCAGGCGTGTCGCCGGCAGTGAACTGGTGCACCGCGTCCAGAGCGAGCGTGCTGTAGGTGGTGTACGCACCCAGGAACCCCGTTCCCAAGGCCAGGCGCCAGAGCCGGCGACTTCCGACGTC
>JADMIO010980275.1_pt1 | contig 14773 bp, 13 predicted proteins | sample 8958161 | NCBI WGS metagenome assembly JADMIO01 (sample SAMN16585339, study PRJNA669376) | soil metagenome | isolation source: Crop rotation soil | place: USA: Cullars Rotation, Alabama | collected 2011 | reverse complement strand
GCCGCGACTTCAAGTCACGTGAATTCCAAGCTTCGGATCCCACTGTGCTGGAAAGACCAGCTGGTAGTCGTGGCCGCGCAGCAGTTCATACAGGGACGTCAGGAGACGGGGCTCGTCATCCACCAGCAGCAGGCGAGGCTGGAACTCGGGGGCCGGCGGAACTAAACCGCCGTCGGACGCCATGAGTGGGTTCGGGTTCGTCGGGTTCATCATGGCCTTATACGGAATCCATCACGCGCGCCTGCACGGTCGCGATCTGGCTGTTGCTGCCCCGGGCCGGCAGCAAGATTTCAAAAGTAGTACCCGTGGCGCCGCTGCGGCAAGTAATCTCGCCGCCCAGGCGCTTGACAAGGCTGTGAACGATGGACAGCCCCAGCCCGTGGTGCTTGCCCTCTTTGCTGCTCTTCACGGCGGTGAACAGATTGGCCAGCACCTCGGCCGACAGGCCAGGACCGCTATCCGCCACCACCAGTTCCACATACAGCTTGCGTTCGCGGTTGACCAGCCCGCGATTGGAAATCTCGATGCGGCCGCCGTCCGGCATGGCTTCCACCGAGTTCTTGATCAGATTGACGAGGATCTGCTTCAGCAGGTCGGCGTCGCCGTCGATTTCGTTCGGCTCTTCCAGCATGCGCAGGATCAGCTGCACCGAGGCCGGCACGAAGTCGGTGGCGCGGAACAGGCGCAGCACATCGTCCACCACGCGGCCGATATGGGTCACGCTGCCGGTGTCGGTCGGCTGCAGGTCGGCCAGGCCGTGGATCAACTGCCCGACGCGGTCGATCTCTTCGTTCAGGATCGACATTTCGGACACCACCGGCTCGCGCCGTGCCAGCTTGGCGTCCAGCACCGACAGGTAGTTCTTGATGATCGACAGCGGGTTGTTCACCTCGTGCACCACGCGGCGCGACGCCTCGCGGTATTCCTCGGCCACATGCGCCACCTGGCGCCGTGCATGGCCGCGTTCCGAGATCGCCGTTTCCAGCGCAGCCGCGGCTTGCGTGCCGAAGGATTGCAGGAAGCGCTCGCGCTTCTGGTAGGACGGCAGCTGCCAGGTGCCCGCACCGCCCACCAGCACGCCCAGACAGCGCTGGCCCGTGACCAGCGGCAGGCACACCATGGAGTCGGTGCCGAGGATGCGGAACAGCTGTTCTTCCGCGATGGTCAGCGGCTGCGCGCCGCGCGTGGCAAAGGCCATTTTGCGCTCGGCGGCGGCGTCCGCGATCAGACCGCCCTTGTTCAGCGGGATGGAGAATTCGGCCAGGCGCTGCTGGGCTTCTCCGGTGCCGAAACCTTCCAGCGCATGGCCGGTAGGATTTTCCAGCAGCAGCACGGTGGTGTCGAAATCGAAAAGGATGCGCGCCGAACGGGCCATTGCTTCCAGCATCGAGGCTTCGCCCTGCTGGCGCGCGAAGGTCTGGCCCATTTCGGACACCAGCACCATATTGCGCACTTCTTCCTGCAGGCGCGCCTGTACGGGATCGGCCGGCGTGGGCGCCACGGCGGGCGGCGCCACGATGTCGTCGGCGCCGGTCAGGTCGATGCCCAGGTATTCGGCGGACTTCAGCACCTGGCGTGCAGCCGACTTCACGAAGGCGTCCAGCTGGGTCGCATCCAGGCCGCACAGTGCGGCTGCTTCGTCGGCGTCGCCATCGTGGTAGCACAGGTGGTGCGCCAGGCGCACGATGCGGATCAGGGGATGCGCGGACTCCAGGCGCGTGACCGGCTCGTGGTGGTACAGCACCGAGTCGGCCAGGAAGGAATCCAGGTTCCAGCGCTCGATCAGCCAGGCGCCCGCTTCGGTGTGGGTGATTTCCAGGGTGCGCTGCTCGACGGCGCACAGGTCTTCGTCGTCGCGCGCGGTGAAGTTGTAAGCGTATTCCTTCGGCGCGGTGGACAGCAGGGCCAGGCGGCCGACATTGTGCAGCAGGCCGGCCAGATAGGCTTCTTCCACGTGCGGATAATCCATGGCGCGGGCGATGTCGCGCGCGATCACGGCGGTGGTAAGGGAACCTTTCCAAAACGCGCGCAGATCGGTGCTGCCGGAGTGCGGGAAGTTGTTGAAGGTCTGGAACACGGATTCGCTGATCACCAGCGTTTTGATCATGTCCGTGCCGAGCGACACCAGGGCCTGCTCCAGGCCTACGGAACGGCTGTGGCGCTGGTAGGCCGAGCTGTTGGCCACCGACAGGATCTTGGACGTCATCCCGGCATCCTTGGCGATCAGCGCGGCCAACTCCGGCATGCCGGCGTCGTCGGCTTGCAGCAGCTCAATCAGCTTGATGAGAATCTGCGGCATGGCCGGCAGACGCGCGATCAGCAAGCGATTGCGGATGTCATGATCAGGTTGATGCATCTTGGCGCCAAGGTGACGTAAAAAAATCGGCGCCTAGCACATGGGGCGCCTGTTCAATTCTTTAAACAGTAACAGCTTTACGGTGCATTTCCCGCTTGCAATCTCAAATGCACATTAACATAAATATACTATAACTTATCGGCAATACAAATTCCCGGCGACACTTTGTTGCATTTATTAACGTACTAAGAGGGATTATTGTTAAAAATAAAACAATGTTGCTGTTATTCTTTCATTGGGACGATAGCATGCGCTTGACCACGCGCGACGTCAACCATAATCCGAGGGCTGTGACCGTAAAGCACAATTGGGCGCAGGCCAACAGTAGTATGGAGTGCGACAGCGCCGGGGCAATCACGCCTGCGATTACGGCGGCCAGCAGGGTGACGGCAAAACTTTGGCAGGAGGCGACCGTGCCGCGGATGTGCGGGAACAGATCCAGCGCCAGCAATGTGGCGCCCGGGGCGACGACCGACATGCCGAAGGTGTAGAAGAAGATCGGCAAGGTGCTCCATGGCAGGGCCGGCGGCAGGAAGAGGTGGTACAGCACATTCACCGCGGCAGCCGTCAGCAGGAAAGCGAAGCCGAAGCGGATCTGGCGCGCGAAACTCCATTTGCCGGCGATGCGGTTGGCGGCCAGCGCACCAAGGAAGATGCCCGACACGGCAGGCACGAACAGCCACGCGAACTGGTCCGGGCCAAGGTGCAACTGCTCCGGCAGCGCAATCGGCGCGGCGGAGATGTAGACGAACAGGCCGCAGAAATTTAGCGCTACCACGCCTGTCTTCAGATGGAAAAGCGGCGAGGACAAAATCGTGCGGTAGCTGGTCCACAGGAAGCGCGGATTGAAGGCGTGGCGCTTGTGCGGCGGCAGCGTTTCCGGCAGACGGCGGTAGCACACCACGAACAGCAGGATGGTGTAGCCGACCAGGAACAGGAAAATGCTGCGCCAGTCGGAATACTTCACGATGAAGCCGCCCATCACGGGCGCCACGGCGGGGGCGATGGAGAAAATCATGGTCACCATCGACAGCAGGCGCGCGGCGGCGGCGTCGGCATACAGGTCGCGGATGATGGCCCTGCCGACCACCACGCCGGCGCCGGCCGACACGCCCTGCATCACGCGGAACACCCACAGGTATTGCACGCTGTGCGCGGCGGCGCAGCCGAAGGTGCCGATGCAGAAAGTGACCAGGCTGACCAGGATGACGTTGCGGCGTCCGAACGCATCGGACAGCGCGCCGTGCCATAGCACCATGCCGGCAAAGGCCAGCAAGTAGGCGGTCAGCGACTGCTGGACTTCGACCGCGGTGGCGTTGAGGCTGGCCTGGATGTTGGGGAAAGCAGGGAGATAAGCGTCGATGGAAAACGGGCCGAGCATGGACAGCCCGGCCAGCACTGTCGCCAGTGCGGCAGGCCCCAGCGGCTTGCGATGCGGTGCTTCAGGTGAGGGAACGTCGGCTTCAGGATCGGCAGGAACGCTCGCTGGCGGCTGGGGCATCATGAGAAATCAGCTCCCCTTGCGCGGTGGACGCGGCGGCCGCGAAAGTGTCGGCCTTGCCTGGCGCGCCGGCTGCGTGGCCGGTGCCGGCGCCCGCCGCATCTTGGCCGGCTCCGGCGCATCGCCGGCATCCGATGCAGCCCCGCCGGTGGATGCGCCCGATGCACTTCCCGCCGCGCCTGACCCGCCGCCCGCCTTCGTTCCCGCCCACGGACCAGCGGCAGCCGGTGCTACAGGTGCCGCAGCCGCGCTGGCTGGCTTAGCCGCCTCCTGCGCCGCGCTCTGCTCGGCGCCGGCCTCACGGCCGCGCTTTTGTCCGAATGTCGGATCTGACCCCAGCCCCTGGTCTGCGCGCGCCGGGGCGCCGGAAGCAGGCTCTTGTACGAATGTCGGATCTGACCCCATGGTTCCGGTGGTTTTGCGGTTGAAGCCGGCGACCATGTCGAAGCGGAACAGGCGGCATTCCAGGGCGCCGTTGAAGAATGGGGTCTTGCGCGCTTCTTTCAGGCGCAGGAGCTTGGGCAGGCCCAGGTCTGCCGTGAAGAAGTAGGCCGTCCAGCCGGCAAAGCGCTGCTTGAGCGTGCCGGAGAACGCGGCATAAAACGACTTCGCCAGCTCGTCCTCTTCCAGCGACGCATCGCCGCGCACGCCAATCCGCTCGCCGTACGGCGGGTTGGTCAGCAAAATGCCCGGTTCCGCCGTCGGCGCCTGCACCTGCTGTGCTTCGATCTGCTTCAGCGGCACGTCGAACAGGATGCCCGCGCTCTTCAGGTTGTGGCGCGCCATCGCCACCATATCTCCCGAAATATCGGAACCGAAAATGGTTGGCTCAGTCGGCAGAGGATGCGGCTTGATGGCCGCCTTCATCTCTTCCCACGGCTGTGGATCGAAATCGTAGAACTTCTCGAATGCGAAACGGCGCCGTGCACCGGGCGGGATGCCCTGCACCATCTGCGCTGCTTCGCACAGGATGGTGCCGGAACCGCACATCGGGTCGAACAGCGGCATGCCCGGTTTCCAGCCCGCCACGCGCAGCAGGCCGGCCGCCAGGTTTTCGCGCAGCGGCGCGTCGCCCGTTTCGCTGCGCCAGCCGCGCTTGAACAGCGCTTCGCCCGAGGTGTCCAGATAAATGATGAACTGGCGCTGGTCGAGGAAGCCGACAATGCGCATGTCCGGTTCGCGCGTGTCGACCGACGGGCGCTTGTTGTACATGTCGCGGAAGCGGTCGCACACGGCGTCCTTGATCTTCAGCGTGATGAATTCCAGCGACTTCAAGGGCGACTTGATGGCGGTGACATCCACACGGATGGTGTGGTCGATGCCGAACCATTCTTCCCAGGCCGTGCCCAGCACCAGGTCGTAGATGTCGTTCTCGTTGTCGTAGTGGCAGACGGCCATGCGCATCAGCACGCGCGAGGCGATGCGCGAATGCAGGTTGATGCGGTAGGCGTCGTACAGGTCGCCCGAGCAGTGCACGCCGCCCGGCACCTGGTTGTGGACTTTCAGCGTCGGGCTGCCCTGGGCGATTTCGCCCAGTTCTTCAGCCAGCGCCGCTTCCATGCCGCGCGGGCATGGGCAGAAATAAGATGTCATGGAAGACCTTTCAGAATGGCTTGACGACCACGAGGATCACGATCGCCAGCAGCATCAGCACAGGCACTTCATTGAACCAGCGGTAAAACACGTGGCTGCGTTGGTTCACGCCACGTTCAAATTTTTTCAGCAGGGAGCCGCAGGCGTGGTGGTAGCCCAGCACCAGCACCACGAAGGCCAGCTTGGCGTGCAGCCAGCCCGGCAGCTTCATGCCGCCCGGCTGATCGCCGTATTGCAGCCACATGAGCCAGACGCCGAACACCACGGCCAGCACGGCCAGCATCGAGGTAAAGCGGTACAGCTTGCGGCCCATCGTCAAGAGGCGCTCGGTGGCGGGACCCGGCACTTCCATCGCCAGATTGACGAAGATGCGCGGCAGGTAGAACAGGCCGGAGAACCAGGAGACGATGAAGACGATGTGCAGCGCTTTAACCCAGAGCATGGAGTTCCTTTATTTACGTACCTCGCCGTGGCCGAACACCACGTACTTGAGGGAGGTGAGGCCTTCCAGGCCGACCGGGCCGCGCGCGTGCAGCTTGTCGTTGGAAATGCCGATTTCGGCGCCCAGGCCGTATTCGAAGCCGTCCGCAAAACGCGTGGAGGCGTTCACCATCACGGACGAGGAATCCACTTCGCGCAGGAAGCGCAGGGCGGCGCTGTAGTCTTCGGTCACGATCGCCTCGGTGTGCTTGGACGACCAGTTGTTGCAATGCTCGATGGCGGCATCCAGGCCGTCCACCACGCGCACCGCCAGGATCGGCGCCAGGTATTCGGTGGCCCAGTCTTCGTCCGTGGCGTGCGCCAGGTGCGGGTAGCCGGCGGCCGACAGGATGGCGTAAGCCTCGTCGTCGGCGCGCAGTTCGACCTGTTCGGTGGCGTAGCGCTGCGCCAGCTGCGGCAGGATCTCGGCGGCGACGGCACGCGCCACCAGCAGGGTTTCCATGGTGTTGCAGGTGCCGTAGCGATGGCACTTGGCGTTGACGCCGATGTCCAGCGCCTTGGAGAGATCGGCCTTGGCGTCGATGTAGACGTGGCAGATGCCGTCCAGATGCTTGATCATCGGCACCGTGGCTTCTTCCATCAGGCGCGCGATCAGGCCCTTGCCGCCGCGCGGCACGATCACGTCGACGTATTGCGGCATGGTGATCAGGGCGCCCACCGCGGCGCGGTCGGTGGTGTCGACCACTTGCACGCCATCGGCCGGCAGGCCGGCGCCTTGCAGGCCTTCGGCGACCAGGCGCGCCAGGGCGCGGTTGCAGTGGATGGCTTCCGAGCCGCCGCGCAGGATGGTGGCGTTGCCGCTCTTGATGCACAGGCCGGCCGCGTCCACGGTGACGTTGGGACGGGCTTCGTAAATGATGCCGATCACGCCCAGCGGCACGCGCATCTGACCCACCTGGATGCCGGTCGGGCGGAATTTCATGTTCGAGATTTCGCCGATGGGATCAGGCAGCGCAACGATCTGGCGCAGGCCTTCGATCATGGTGGCAATCGCCTTGTCGGACAGCGCCAGGCGGTCCAGCATGGCCGGCGCCAGGCCGCTGGCGCGCGCGGCGGCGATGTCCTGCTCATTGGCTGCGCGCAGGGCCGGCGCTTCGCGCTCGATGGCGGCGGCGATCAGTTCCAGGGCGCGGTTGCGCTGCGCACTGTCGGCGCGCGCCATGCCGCGCGAGGCGGCGCGGGCGCGCTTGCCGATGTCTTCCATGTACTGCTTGATGTCCACGATGCGTCCTCTTTTATCCTCGTGCTACCTTCAATGCCAGCTGCAGCATGGCGTCCCAGGCGTCGCCCGCGAAACTCTTCGCGCGCAGGCCTTTCACCATCTTGTCCACTTGCGCGGCCTGCTGCATGGCCGCTTCCAGCGTGGCGAGCGAAACGCGGCGCAGGGCCGGCTCCATCATGCGCTCGCGCGGGCCCCAGATGCGGTATTCCTTCAGCAGGGCCGGCAGCGGACGGCCTTGCGCCATCGCTGCCTTTAATTTTAGCAGTGTGCGAATTTCTTCGGACACCGCCCACAGCACCAGCGGCAGGGCTTCGCCCTCGCCTTTCAAGCCTTCCAGCATGCGGATCAGGCGCGCCGGATCGCCCGCCAGCATGGCTTCACTGAGCTTGAACACGTCGTAGCGCGCCACATTCAGCACCGCGTCCTGCACCTGCTCGTGCGACAGCTTGCCCGCTTCGTGCAGCAGGCCCAGTTTCTGGATTTCCTGGTGCGCCGCCAGCAGGTTGCCTTCCACCCGGTCGGCAATGAAGTCCAGGCTGGCGCGCTCGGCGCTCTGGCCTTGCGCGGCCAGGCGGTTGGCGATCCAGCCCGGCAGCGCGCTGCGTTCGATGTTCGGGATGTCGATATACACCGCGCTTTGCTGCAGGGCCGCCACCCAGGCCGCTTTCTGCGTCTGCCAGTCCAGCTTGGGCAGGGTGATCAGGGTCAGGTTGTCCGGGCCGAGGTCTTTCACGTAGGCCTGCAGCGCGGCGCCGCCATCCTTGCCCGGCTTGCCGGACGGAATGCGCAGCTCGATCAGCTTCTTGTCGCCGAACAGGCTCATGGCCTGATTCGCCGCCAGCAGTTCGCCCCATTTGAAGCTGCGCTCGACCGACAGCACTTCGCGCTCGGAATAGCCTTGCGCCCGGGCCGCCTTGCGGATCTTGTCGGCCGCTTCCAGCGCCAGCAAGTGCTCGTCGCTGGTGATCACGTACAGGGGCGCCAGCGTCTTGGCGACGTGGGCGTCCAGGGCTTCGGCGCGCAGCTGCATGGCGGCCTTACTGCGTGATCGGCACTGCCGGAGCGGCCGGATTGGCGGGCGCGGCTTCCGGTGCGGCTGGCGCGGCGGCGGCCGGCTTGATGGCGGCCATGCGGCGCATCATCTGCTGCACCAGGTCGGTCTGCATGTCCTTGTACAGCAGGGCTTCTTCCTGCTCTTTCGCCAGCAGCTGGGTTTCATTGAAGTCGATCGGGCGCGACAGGTTGATCGGCGTGGCCGGCAGCAGCTCCGTGCCCGCCTTGTCGACCACGCGGAACACGATGTTGTAGCTCAGCAAGTACTGGCGTACGCGGCCATTGCTGTTGAGCGACAGGATGGTCTTGGTGCGGGTTTTTTCCGGGTCGGTCAGCACTTCGATCGACGCGTCCGCATCCTTGGCCGCGCGCGCCACGGTGGTGTGGCCGTTGGCGCGGATGTTGCGCTTCAGGTCGATCGCCAGCGGCGAGCCGTCCGGCAGGCCGACGTACAGCGAGGCAAACGGCAGGGTGTAGTTGCCGCCTTCGCCGCGCAGGTGGAAGCCGCAGGCGCTCAGCGCGCCCGCCAGCACGGCCGCCAGCGCGGCGCCGCGCACCAGGCGCACGGCAGTGCGCGCGCCGGAGCGGAAGGTTGAGGAGGTCGTCATGCTCATACCACGATGTTGACCAGCTTGCCCGGCACCACGATGACCTTTTTCGGCGTGCCTTCGAGGAATTTCTGCACGCTTTCCTCGGCCAGCGCGGCCGCTTCGATGGCCGCCTTGTCGGCCGCCTTCGGCACCTTGACGGAACCGCGCAGCTTGCCGTTCACCTGGATCATCAGCTCGATCTCGCTCTGCTCCAGCGCGGCCGGATCGACTTGCGGCCATGGCGCGTCCAGCAGGTCGCCGGCATAGCCCATCTCTTGCCACAGCACGTGGGTGATGTGCGGCGCCACCGGATTCAGCAGGCGCAGGAAGATGGCATAGCCTTCGGCCAGCACGGCCGGCTCCACGGTTTTCGCCGATTCCAGCGTGTTCAGCATCTTCATGCAGGCCGACACCACGGTGTTGTACTGGATGCGCTTGATGTCGTAGTCGGCCTGCTGCAGGATCTTGTGCAGTTCGCGGCGCAGGGTCTTGCCTTCGTCGCTGGCGGCCACGGCGGACAGCGGCGAACCGGCGGCGCGGATCGCGTCGCGCTGGTTCACGCCGAAGCTCCACACGCGCTTCAGGTAGCGGTTAGCGCCTTCCACGCCGGAACCGGACCATTCCAGGGTCTGCTCCGGCGGCGAGGCGAACATGGTGAACAGGCGGGCCGTATCGGCGCCGTACTGCTCGATCTGGGCTTGCGGGTCGATGCCGTTGTTCTTCGACTTGGACATCTTCTCGGTGCCGCCCAGCTCCACCGGCTGGCCGTCGGCCTTCAGCAGCGCCGACACCGGACGGCCGCGGTCGTCGGTGGTCAGTTCCACGTCGTCCGGGTTGAACCAGGTCTTCTTGCCGGCCGCGTCTTCGCGGTAATAGGTTTCGTTCAGCACCATGCCCTGCGTCAGCAGATTGACGAAGGGCTCGTCGAACTTGACCAGGCCGAAGTCGCGCATCACCTTGGTCCAGAAACGCGCGTACAGCAGGTGCAGCACGGCGTGCTCGATGCCGCCGATGTACTGGTCCATCGGCATCCAGTAATCGTTGCGCTGGTCGATCATGGCATCGTTCGAACCTGGCGAGGTATACCGCATGTAGTACCAGCACGAGTCGACGAAGGTGTCCATGGTATCGGTCTCGCGGCGCGCCGGCTTGCCGCATTTCGGGCAGTCGCACTTGAGGAAGGCCTCATGCTTGTTCAGCGGGTTGCCGGTGCCATCCGGCACACAGTCTTCCGGCAGCACCACCGGCAGGTCCTGTTCCGGCACCGGTACGGCGCCGCAGGAATCGCAGTGGATCATCGGGATCGGCGTGCCCCAGTAGCGCTGGCGGGAAATACCCCAGTCGCGCAGGCGGAAGGTGGTCTTCTTTTCGCCCAGGCCTTTGGCAGCCAGGTCGGCGGCTACCGCGTCCAGCGCTGCGCTGTAGTGCAGGCCGTCGTATTTGCCGGAGTTGGTCACGACCGACACGGTCTTGTCGCCATACCATTCCTGCCAGGCTTCATCGGAGTAGCTCTGGCCTTCAGCGGTGATGACCTGCTTGATCGGCAGCTTGTATTTTTTGGCGAAGGCGAAATCGCGCTCGTCGTGCGCCGGCACACCCATCACGGCGCCGTCGCCGTAGGTCATCAGCACATAGTTGCCGACCCAGACTTCGACCTGCTCGCCGCTGATCGGATGGGTGACGAACAGGCCGGTCGGCATGCCCTTCTTTTCCATCGTCGCCATATCGGCTTCGATCACGGAGCCCATCTTGCACTCGGCGATGAAGGCTTGCAGCTCAGGGTTGTTGCGCGCGGCGTGGCTGGCCAACGGGTGCTCGGCGGCCACGGCGCAGAAGGTGACGCCCATGATGGTGTCGGGACGGGTGGTGAACACGAACATCTTGCCGTCGCCGATCAGCGCGCCGTCGTCGCCCTTGATGCTGTGCGGGAAGGCGAAGCGCACACCGGTGCTCTTGCCGATCCAGTTCGACTGCATGATGCGCACGCGCTCCGGCCAGCCCGGCAGCTTGTGGTCGACGTAGTCCAGCAGTTCTTCCGCGTAGTCGGTGATGCGCACGTAGTACATCGGGATTTCGCGCTTTTCGATCAGCGCGCCGGAACGCCAGCCGCGGCCATCGACCACCTGCTCGTTGGCCAGCACGGTCTGGTCCACCGGGTCCCAGTTCACGGTGCCGGTCTTCAGGTAGATGATGCCCTTCTCCAGCATCTTCAGGAACATCCACTGGTTCCACTTGTAGTATTCCGGCTTGCAGGCCGCCATTTCGCGCGACCAGTCGATCGCCAGGCCCATCGACTCCATCTGCTCCTTCATGTGGGCGATGTTCGAATACGTCCATTGCGCCGGCGGCACCTTGTTGGCCATTGCCGCATTTTCGGCCGGCATGCCGAAGGCGTCCCAGCCCATCGGCATCAGCACGTTGTAGCCGTTCATGCGCAGGTAGCGGTACATCACGTCATTGATCGTATAGTTGCGCACGTGGCCCATGTGCAGCTTACCGGATGGGTAAGGCAGCATCGAGCAAGCGTAATACTTGCCTTTTGGGAAACGCGGGTCGTTTTCGACGGCTTTGTAGGCGTCGATCGCCTTCCAGTGGGCTTGGGCGGCTTTTTCGACGTCTGCGGGACTATATTTTTCTTGCATGATGTAGCGCACAATGAGTGATATGAACCGATCATTATACGCAATGCCTTGGTGCGCCGCGACATGATGCGCTACCGCGAATATCCGCCGCATCCGGCGCTGGCCGGGCATGTGGCCTGCTTCTGGTCGGCCACGGTGCTGCCGCCGCCTGCCGCCGCGCCTGCCAGCTCACCCAATGCCGCGCCCGGCCGCCCTGCCTTTTCCCACCGCGTGCTGCCGGATAATTGCATCGATATCCTGTGGCAGGACAGCGGCTTGGCCTTCGCCGTCGGCATGATGAGCCGCTTTTTCGATGTGCCCGCCGACGGGCCGGTGCGCACGGTGGCAGTCCGCTTCCTGCCCGGCGCCGCCGCCCTCTTCCTCGGCACGCCCCTCGCGCCGCTGACCGACGGCCGCGCAGACCTGGACCTGCTCTGGCCCCGTTCTGATGCCGACCGCCTGAGCGATGCCCTGTGGTCTTCGGATTTCGATGATCGCGCGCGCCTGCGGCTGATCGAGTCGGCGCTGCTTGCGCGGCTCGCTTTGTCGTCTGCTGCCACCCGCAGTGGCATCGCTCAGGCAGTTCGCGCTGCCCGGGCCGGTCACTTCGCTTTGCCTGCTGCCAGCCCTGCCGCGATACTGGCGCGCCATGCTGTGGCGGCCATCGAATCCTCCGGCGGCGAGCTGCGCGTGGAGACGCTGGCGGATTCCCTTGGCGTCAGCCGTCAGCATTTGTCCGCCCAGTTCCGCGAGCAGGTCGGCCTGACGCCTAAACTCTTCGCCCGCATCACCCGCTTCCGCCGCGCCACTGCCGCCGCCCGCGACTGGCGCACCGCCGCGGCCGCCACCGCGGCACATGCGTCGCCCGCCGCCAGGGCCGCCATCTGCGACGGTGACTGGGCCGACCTCGCCCTCGCCTGCGGCTATTTCGACCAGTCCCACCTCATCCGCGACTTCCACGACTTCGCCGGCGCCTCCCCTGACGCCTGGCTCCTTACTCGCTGACCATCGCGGGTGCGCTGTCCTCGCGCACATCGCTATGGCAAATTCACTCTTTTTGTTCACTCTATTCCACTCTTTTTCACTCTTTTTCACTCTTTTTGAACTTCGCCGCAGCCATCGGGTCAAAAGAGTGGAAAAGAGTAGAAAAGAGTGAAAAAGAGAGGAGGAAAAGAGTATGTTTGCAATACGGACGTTTTCGATACCAGCTGCCACCCTGCGCGATCTACTCAACTTCGCAGCCGCCAGTGGCAAGCCCGAAGCGGCTACCGAGTTCGCCGATCTAGCCATTCGCGAGTGGCTAGCCCGCGCCAAAGAACCTGCAGTCCAGACCTGCCGCCAACGCGGCTACCAATGGAAAAACCTCTTCCTGCCGGAAGGCACGCAACTGCGCGTCTGGAGCCGCGAAAACGGCTCGCGCTACGCCGAAGTGGTTGGCGACGAAATCCTGCACGCCCGCCGACCGATCACGTCTAACCAGTTCGTGCGGCTGCAAGAAGGCATCCCGCGCAATGCCTGGACCGAAATCTGGCTACTGATGCCCGGCGAAACAGCCTGGAAAGCCGCCATAGCCGCCGCGACGAGCAGCGGCGGGCGGAGCGCGCCCGAGACGCTCGACCGTTCCTGCCCGCTGCCGCCGCCACCACTGCCACCGCCGCACCTGCACCTGCACCTGCAGCCATACCCGCACCCGCACCTGCTGCCACGCCAGCGCCAGCGCCGCCGCCCCGCCTGCCGCGAATCCCGCCCATTCCGCCCATTCCGAGCCAGGCCCGCATCCAGGCCAGACAAGGCCAGCCGCTCTGGTGGCCTGAGGGTCCCGAGCGGCGGACGAGCGCGCGGCGGCTGGAAGACTCCTTTCTGGATTGAGTTTCCATTTTTCCAATCGCACCCGTGAACACCGTGGCAAGATGCGGGCATTCGATAACAAAGGAGGAGAACCACATGATCAAAGGCCTGCGCACTGCGCTCTACCCAACGCCCGACCTGGCGGCCGGCAAAGCCTGGTATGCCAAGGTATTCGGCAAGGAACCCTACTTCGACCAGCCGTTCTACGTCGGCTTCGAAATCGGCGGCTTCGAGCTGGGACTGGTGCCGGACGGCACGCCGGGCAAGGCGGGCACCCAGGTCTACTGGGGCGTCGACAACATCGAAAAAGAAGTCGAACGCGTGCTTGCACTAGGAGCAAGCACTCACTCTCCAATCCAGGACGTGGGCGAAGGCATCAAGGTCGCCGAGCTGGCCGACCCGTTCGGCAACGTCCTCGGCCTGATCGAAAATCCCCACTTCGACCCGTCCAAAGTAGCCTGAGCCGCCGCTGGGGCGCTTGTGATACCATGCGCCCCTTCCCCCTCACTCGGCTCCCACCATGCGCAAGCGCGACAACAAATCCATCCTGATCAAAACGCCCGACCAGGTCGAATCCGCGCGCGTGGCCGGCCAGCTGGCGGCCGATGTGCTGACCATGATCGGCCCCTACGTCAAGCCGGGCGTGAGCACCGAATACCTGGACAAGATCTGCCACGACTACATCACCCAGGTGCAGCAAGTGATTCCCGCCAATGTCGGCTATGCCGGCTTCACCAAGACCATCTGCACCTCGGTCAACGAAGTGATCTGCCACGGCATCCCCAGCGCCAAGAAAGTCCTGAAGGACGGCGACATCATCAATATCGACGTGGCCGTGATCAAGGATGGCTGGTTCGGCGACACTAGCCGCATGTACTACGTGGGCAATCCGTCGAAGGCCGCGAAAAAGCTGGTGGATGTGACGTATGACGCCATGTGGGCCGGCATCCGCGCCGTGAAGCCAGGCGCTACGCTGGGCGATGTGGGGCATGCCATTCAAAAGCTGGCCGAAGCGGCCGGCTTCAGCGTGGTGCGCGATTACTGCGGCCACGGCATCGGCATGGTGTACCACGAAGATCCGCAGGTGCTGCACTACGGTCGTCCCGGCCAGGGCATGGAGCTGAAGCCGGGCATGGTGTTCACCATCGAGCCCATGATCAACGCCGGCAAGCACCAGACGCGCGCCTTGCCCGACGGCTGGACCGTGGTGACCGCCGACCGTTCGCTGTCGGCGCAGTGGGAGCATATGGTTACCGTCACCGACACCGGCTTCGACGTCCTGACGCTCGCCCCCGGCGAAAAACCCTGAGGCAAAGGCAGGTGGCAGGCACGTCGTGCCTGCCACCAGTTTCCGCCGTGGGTTTAGCGCAAGGTCAGCTTGAGCGCCGGCTTCTCGCCATAATCCTCATAGCGCTCATTGATGCCGCCCACGCCTTTCCAGCACATTGGGATCCTAAGCTTAGAATTCCACGTGGACAAGTTGTCGCG
>JADMIO010607282.1_pt1 | contig 14773 bp, 11 predicted proteins | sample 8958161 | NCBI WGS metagenome assembly JADMIO01 (sample SAMN16585339, study PRJNA669376) | soil metagenome | isolation source: Crop rotation soil | place: USA: Cullars Rotation, Alabama | collected 2011 | reverse complement strand
ACAACTTGTCCACGTGGAATTCTAAGCTTAGGATCCCAATGTGCTGGAAAGTCCCCGCCGTTTCCGAAATGTCCCATCCCGCCGGTCATCGTCGTGCCGTAGAAGTTCCCGTCTGCCGCCTGGAGCAGGGGAGCCTCCGGATCCGCACCGGAGTTGAGATCGCTCGGGAACGTAAAGGTGTGGAGCAGCGTGAACGCACCGGCCGACGTGATCTTGAAGATCGTGCCGTGCACCGCCGTGTTGAATCCCGCCGTTCCTCCAGATGCCGCGGTGCCGTAGAAAGCGCCGTCGCTCCCCTGGATCAGTGAGGCAGACGGGTTCCTACCGTCCGGACCCGTAAAGGTGTGGAGACGATCGAAGGTCCCGGTCGAGGAGATCCTGAAGACCGTTCCGGCACCACCGAACGCTCCGCCGGCCGACGTGGTTCCATAAAAGTTGCCATCGGTGCCCTGGACGAGACCGGCCAAAGGTACCGCGCCATCGATGCCGTTGTTGCCGTCAGGCAGGCCGAACGTGTGGAGGTTGGTGAACGACGTTCCATCGGTCTTGATCTTGAAGACCGTCCCTTCCCCGGCGGCACCGCCCATCGTCGGCAGCGTGCCTTCGCCGGACGTCGTTCCATACAACCAGCCGTCGCTCCCCTGCACGAGGCCGGCTTTCGGGAACATTCCGTCGGTGGTTTCGAACGAGTGCAGAATCGTGACGTGGCCGGCCGCATCCATCTTGAACACCGTGCCGACGTTGTTCGTTCCGCCGTTACCGGTCGTGCCGTAGAAATTGCCGTCCGCGCCCTGAATCAGCGGCGCGAATGGTTGTAAGCCATCGCCAGTATTGAGGCTGGAGAAGGCATGCAGGAGTTGATAGCTCTGAGCGAGCGCCACAGCGGGCGCGAGCAGGAAGACTGATACTGCGGCAGTGACGACACGTCGCGCGAGTAGGGAGCGTCGCGGATCCATGCGATCCTCACACTGGTTGCTGGGGGGTCCTGAGGATATCCCGGATGAGCTACAAGTGCAAAACCGCGAAAAAGGCTAGGTATTTCGGTCGACGCGAGTTCATGTCCAGCGTGGCTGCCGGCCTGACGTTCGCGCGCGCCGGCTGGCCGCGGCCCGGACAGATTGCTGAAAGGGCCGCGCAGACGCTGGCCGCACGCGCGTTTACGCCGCTGCCGATCGGCGCGATCCGTCCTGAAGGCTGGCTGCTGCGCCAGTTGCGCATTCAAGCAACGGGTCTGACCGGACACCTCGACGAGTTCTGGCCGGACATCGCCGACAGCCAATGGTTCGGCGGCAAAGCCGAAGGCTGGGAGCGTGCGCCGTACTGGCTCGATGGCGCGATTCCACTCGCGTGGCTGCTGAACGACGATGCGTTGAAGGCGCGCATCACCAGACACGTGACCTACATCCTCGATCATCAGCGTGACGATGGATGGTATGGGCCATATCCGATAGACGCGGTCGCCAAGCGATACGACCTGTGGGCGATTCTCCTCGTCAACAAAGTGCTGGCGCAGTACCACGACGCGACCGGCGATCCGCGCGCGCTGGCCGCCGTGACGAAGAGTCTGCGTGCGATGTCACACGGACTCGATCGCACGCCGCTCTACGACTGGGGACGGTTCCGCTGGTACGAAGGCCTCGTCCCGATCTTTCACGTCTACGATCGCCGGCCGGAACCATGGCTGCTCGACCTGGCCCGCGCCCTGCGATCGCAAGGCGTCGACTTCGAAGCGATGTTCCGCACCGACGACCTCATGGTGCCGACGCCGCGACGCGGTCTGTGGAAATGGACCAAGCACGTCGTCAACACCGCGATGGCGGCAAAAGCGTCGGCTTTGAGCTGGCGGATTGATCAGCGCGCGTCGGATCGGGCGTGGGGCACGGCGATGATTGAATTCCTCGATCGCTATCACGGCCAGGTGACCGGCATGTTTTCCGGTGACGAGTGCCTGGCGGGACGCAATCCGCTGCAGGGCACCGAGCTGTGCGCCGTCGTCGAGTTCATGTACTCGCTCGAGACGCTGCTCGCGACGTTTGGTAACCCGATGTTCGGCGATCGGCTGGAGCGCGTCGCGTTCAACGCGCTGCCCGCGGCGATCTCGCCGGACATGTGGTCGCATCAGTACGACCAGCAGGTCAATCAGGTGCAGTGCACGATCAATCCGGAATTCGGCTGGTCGACGAACGGTCCGGAGTCCAACCTGTTCGGCCTCGAGCCGAACTACGGCTGCTGCACGTCGAACATGCATCAGGGCTGGCCGAAGCTCGCCGCGCACCTGTGGATGCGCGCGACGGATGAGGGGCTCGCGCTGGCCGTCTATGCACCAAGTCGAGTCCGTAGCGAGGTGCGAGGCGTCAACGTCGAGGCCGCGCTCGAGACCGACTATCCATTCCGCGAAACAGCGACGTTGACGGTGACTCCTGATCGGCAGTTGCGATTCGGGCTGCAGTTACGCGTGCCGGCGTGGGCAGATGGCGCGACCGTACGCGTCGGCTCCGAGGCGCCGCAGGCGATGCAGCCGGGCACGATGCACCGGGTCGACCGCGAGTGGAGTGGAAAGACGGAGCTCGCGATCCGTTTGCCGATGACGGCGAGAGTGACGTCGCGTTACAACGACGCGGTCGCGATCGAACGCGGGCCGCTGGTGTATTCACTGAAACTCGGCGAGCAGTGGACGCGCGTCAACGCCGACAAGCCGCATCGCGAGCTGCCGCACGGCGACTTCGAAGTCCGCCCGACGACGCCGTGGAATTATGGGTTGATCGCGTCCGGCGACAGCGTTGCCGGCCTGACGTTCACGGAGCAACCGATCGGCGAGCGTCCGTTCTCACCAGACGGCGCCGGCATGTCGGCGACGGCGCGTGCGCGACGCCTGTCAGACTGGAAGATCGAGCACGGCTGGGCGGGCGAGCGCTCGTCGTCGGATCACAAGTGGGCGGATCCCAATCGCAAAAACGTGTTGGAGGCAGAAGAGACAATCACGCTCATCCCGTACGGGTGCACCAACATCCGGATCACCGAATTTCCGCGTGTGACGTGATCGACGTTCATATGAATGTCTGGAACCGATCCATCGTCGGCCTCACATTAGCGAAACTGGCGTGTGGGCTTGCGATCTGGGCCGCTGATAGCGCCGGGCGCGGCTGGGCCGTTCCTGCCCAATCGTGGCTGTTCGTTGCGCTCATTCTGGAGTTCACATCGATCGCGGCCCTCCTGATTTGGCAGCGTCCCGGCGGCGACGTGCGAGCGCGACTGCTGGGCACCATCTTTCTGTTGGTCGCCTCGCCCTTTTCGGATCCTCTGTTTGAAACCGCCGCATCGCGGTCGTCTCAGTTGTTCCAGTCATTCGAGAGCTTGATGCCGGCGCTGCGAATGGACGCATGGCTTCCGGCTCTGTTCTGGCTGTTTGCGCGCTGCTTCCCGGAGCCGCTCACGTCGCCGAAGGCGTCGCGCTGGATACAGCGCGCCGCGAAAGGCAGTCTCGTCGTGGGTGGCGTCCTGTTCGCGTTGAATCTGTTTCACGCGCTCGCGTCAGCCACAGCACTGGCTCAGACGACGCTTGTCACGAGTGTCCTGTCCAATGGCGATGCCTACTGGACGGTCCTGTTTCTTGCGACGATGCCGATGTGGCCGTTTCTGGTTTGGCGCGCGAGACGCGGTCGAGCGGATCAAAGGCGCCGGACGACGTTGTTCGTTGCCGGGCTGACGCTTGGATTGGTGCCGGTCACGATCGAGGTCATTCTGGAAGCGGTCATTCCGCGCTACCAGCAGATCATGCAAGGCGCGGCGGGCACCTGGACGTCGGCCGTGATTTACTTGTCCCTGGCGTCGACGCCGATCGTGACGGCGTATTCCGTGCTGGTCGATCGCGTCGTCGACGCTCGATTCTTCCTGCGAGCGGCGGCGCAGTACTCCCTGGCGCGGTACACCATCCTCTCGGCCATTCTCGTCCCCGTCCTGACGCTGGCTGGTTACGTGTACTTGCACCGGGATCAGTCGTTGACCCAGATCCTGTCGGGCCCCGGGCCGCTCCTTCTGGCTGCGCTGTCAGTGACCGCGTTGGTCGCACTCGCGCTGCGCGACCGCGTGCTGCTCGCTCTGGACCGGCGCTTTTTTCGCGAACGGTATGATGCGCGTCTCATTCTGCGCAGACTCGCCGACGAGCCGCGCCGATCGATGAACCTCCGCGACCTGGCCTCGCACGTCACGACCGAGATCGATCGCGCGCTCCACCTGCATTCGGTCGCCTTGTTGGTGGCAGACGATCGTGGCGGGCAGTATCGCAGCCTCGACGGACGGGTTCGACCGCTTCCGGTTACCTCCCGGCTTCCGGCCTGCTTCGCCGAGGATCCGTCACCACTCGAGATCGACTTGGAGTCGGCGCATTCGTCGTTGCGCGGGTTGCCGGTCGAGGACCGTCAATGGCTGGCCGATTGCGCGGTTCGACTGCTGTTGCCGATTGTCGGCAGTGACAGTTCGCTGCTTGGCTTCCTCGCGCTCGGCGAAAAACGGAGTGAGCTCGCGTTCTCGCGAGACGATCACGAACTGCTCGGAATGATCCAGACGTCGCTGGCCCTGAGCCTCGAGAACCGGCGACTGCGCGCGTCGCCCAGCCGTACGCCGGGTACGGTTCTCAGCGCCGACCAGTACTCGGACTCCGCCGCCATCGAATGCGCCGACTGTTGGTCGGTGCACCAACCGGAGACGACTCACTGCCCGTGTGGCGGCCGGCTGCGGCCGGCACCCGTTCCCTTTGTGCTGCTGGGAAAGTTCCGCTTCGACAAACGAGTCGGTGCCGGCGGCATGGGCGTCGTGTACCGCGCCGTCGATCTCGCGCTGGACCGATACGTGGCGATCAAGACGTTGCCGCAGGTATCACCCGAATATGCAAATCGGCTTCGCCGCGAAGCACGGGCGATGGCTGTGGTGTCGCATCCCCACCTCGCGCTCATTTACGGAGCCGAGATGTGGCACGGCACACCGATGCTCGTCTGCGAATATTTGAGCGGCGGAACGTTGGCGGACCGGCTTCGCACCGGTCGCTTGTCGCAGGCAGAGGCGCTCGATTTGGGACTCGAGCTCGCGGACGTCTTGGAGCATATTCACAGCGTTGGCGTCCTTCACTGCGACATCAAACCCAGCAACATCGGGTACACAGCGGCCAAATCGCCGAAGCTCCTGGACTTCGGCCTCGCGCGGCTGGTTGGCGACAGCCAGCCGCTCGCGCTGGCTGCCGGGACCACCACTCGTTCGGCCCGTGACGTCTTCCACCCCGCGGCGGCTCTGGGATCGACGGCGCCGACCGATTCCCGGCAATTCATCGGAACGCCGCTCTACATGTGCCCCGAGGCGATTCGTCGGGATCCGCCGACCGCACTCAATGATTTGTGGAGCCTCACCGTGGTGTTGTTCGAGACGATTGCCGGGACGCCGCCCTTCAATGGCCGCGGCGTTCTGGACATCCTGCAACGAGTGACGGAAGGGGATCGCCCGGACATTCGCGACTTCCAGCCGGAGTGTGCCGCCGATCTCGCGGACTTCTTCAGGACGGCTCTCGCGCGCGATAAAGCCGCGCGGCCACAAACTGCTGATGCCCTCCGGAAAGTGCTCTCTACGTTGCGAGCCGGACAGGGTCCGGTGTAGTCTTCCCGCGATTCCACTCCCGTTCATTGTTCGCGCATGCTCTGAGGAGTAGTGAGATGACCAAGAGCACCCCCCGATCGCGACCACCGACACGAGCGCGTAAACCGCCCAAGCCAATCGACGAACTGAAAGTCGAAGCCATCCTTCAAGATTGCGCCATCGCCGTCGGCAGAGGCGTGGGGCATCGGGGTTCGAAGGAAGTCAGTTTCGAGGCGTCGGAGTTCTGGCGCAGGAAGTTCCGGCCCGGAATCATCGGAGCGTTGAGGGAGGGTCTCTCGTGGCAGAAGGCGCGCAAGAACGCCCTCATCGTCGCGACTCACATGGGTGAGGCGGCCTCTGATCTCGAGCCCACCCAGGTGATCATGGAAGCGGCCGCGAAGGCTGCGGCCGAGGCGGCGCAAACGGATCCGGCGTGTCCCCCACCCGCTCCAGGAAGTGGCCGGTTCTGCCGGGCCTGAGATGGACCCGCTCGACGTTCCGTATCACCAGCAGGAAACCAACTTCTTCTGCGGCGCCGCGGCGGCGCAAATGGTTCTGCTCAGCCTCGGATCCCTGCCGCCGGGCAAATTGAGCCAGCGCTTCTTTTACGATCAGGCTCACAACTACCCGACGATCGATCCGAAATCGCATTGGGCGACATCACCGGATGGCCTCACGCATGCGTTGGAGACGAACAAGCCGGCGAGTTCCGCCGTCAGCTTCGCGCTGAGCGCAGCAGACTCGGCGGACGCGATCTCCCGCAAGATCGTCTGGTCGATCCATCACCACAAGCTCGCCGCGATCGCGCTGGTGCACGGCGACGATCACTGGCTCGTCGTCCACGGCTTCGATGCGACGGCCGACCCTCAGGGTCCTGACGATACGGGGTTCGCCATTCGCGCCTTCGATGTCCGGGATCCGGTACCACCCTCCGACGAGCTCAATCTCCCCCCGATTCCGCCTCACGGCGTCGTCGACGGCTGCGGTTCCGGCGGCGGACGTGGACAGGCGCCACAGCATGTCACGTACGTGGAGTGGCTGGACTCGTACATGACGGGCGTGCCGTCGGGTTTTTGGCAGAGCAAGTTTCTAGCGGTCGCCGACACCGACAACGTCCCCGTGCGTCCAGGACGGATTCAGCTCGGTCCGCCCTCGCATGACGGCACGAGCATCATCACGCCCGGGGCGGCCGCCGAGAGCGCCCGCGCCGGCCTGAGATCATTCGGTCTGTTCGACCGCAAGGATTGGGCAGGCGTTCTCCGCGGGACGGTACCCGGCGATCCGGTACTCGTGCAGCGGCTCGATCGGCTCGATCGGTACTACTACATCGTGCCGTTCGTGCGTGGTCGCACCAGAGCGACTGCGTTCGCCACCGTCGACGGCACTCAGGGCGGCTACCGGCAGTGCGCAGGCGTCAGCGTGCCGCAGCCGATTGCACCCAGAACGACTCCAACCGCCTTGCTGAAACGGCATGTCGGCCAGAGTTACCAGCTTCCCGGGGAGCGGGGTGCGCTGTTCGTCAGACGCACCGCGGCAACCGTCTATCCATTGCTGGTCTGGAAGCCCTGCGTGGAATCGCTCTCGCCGTACTATCCGTTTCACATGATCATCATTGGCGACCATCGTCTCTATATCCGTACAGACGGCAGAGTCTTCACGGAACTCCACGACGCCGGACCGGGATTCTGAAATCTATTTTTTCAGGTCCAGCGCGTAGATCTCCTGCGAGCCGATGTCGCGCAGCACGAGCAATTCGTTGGCGGGCGTCAGACTGCTCCAGCATCGCTGCGACCTGGCTGGAAATTGTCTCGAGAGTAGATTTCTAGCATCGGCCGGGACGAAATTTGCGACTGCCGGCCGTCGCTCCATACGACGGCCGGCAGTTCGTCACCGGCGGATCACCGATGTCGATCTTCTCCATGATCGTCGTCATCGTCGTCTTTGCCATGGAGCGGTCTGAGCGCGTGCTTGTATGTCCATTTGGCCACGTCGCGTCCCTGGCGTCGCGCGACCGTATCGGCGAAGCGGAAGTGGATTCCCAGGTAGACACGCACATCGACGACGTCCTGTGCAGCGTCGGAGAAGTGTCGATACGTCCGTGTCTTCTGCGTGGCGAGCGGGTAGTTGGTGGTGAGGGTGAAGGTTTTCCTGTCGCCCTTGAAGAAGAGCGCCAGCATTTTTGTCGCGGCCGCGGTGACGTCGTTCGCGCCGGACGTGTAGTCGGGATAGTTCGGCGTGTTGAGCAACGGCTTCCATTCAGGATCCGCGATCGTGTTCGGATTGCCGTCGGTGGCGCCTTCGCGGATCGCCGTGAGCGGCCGCCAGAAGTTGTAGAACTTCTTGCTGTCCCAGGACGTGATGAGCGAGTCGGCCTGAGCCAGGTAAACCAGCGCGAACAGCCTCGCGGCATCGCCTGACTTGTGGAGGCGTGCAGCCAGCTCGGCGACACCAGAGTTCCAGATCAGCGTGAAGTTGCCCGCATAGAAGTAGGCAAGCTCGGTCTGCTCCGGAGTACGAACGGTACTGGTCAGTGACCCGAACGCTTTCACCTCGTTATACGCCCGCGTGTACTGAGGACTGGTCAAAGCGGGTTGAGGGTCGGCGCGGAATTGCGACGGGCTCGTGAGGGTGAACGGGAGCATGGTGGCGACCCAGGGAACGGCCATCGGCGCGAAGCTGGGAGGCGGTCCTGGCGGCGTGGGCGGAGACGCGCCCGGCGGCAGGTTGAACGATTCGGTCGGCCGCCACTCGCCGGGGCCGGTTCCGCCGATGAACGGCGGCCCGGGGGCGAAGCGTCCATCGTTCACTCGCAGGCCGATGATCCCGGCCGCCGCCTGTTGGCCGACCAGGATTCCCGGATCGCCAATCAACCCATTGTCGGTGAGGTACTGCATGTACTTCGCGTCAGTATCCGCAACCACCCACGGATAGAGGCTGTAGATGTCGACCAGCACGTCGTGCGCGGCGGTTGCAATCGCGGCCCGTTGCGATCCGGCGGCTCCGGAGATCTCTCCGGAGTACGACTGGAAGCGCTTCTCATACGCCTGCACGGCGTCGTGCACGGCGACCTGCACCATGGCGAGGTCGATGAAGCCGACCTGCCCAGGCCGTACTGGTGGCGGTGACGGCGTGCCTGGCGGGGCTGGTGACGTAGCCGCCACGTATTCTGCGATCGCGACGCTGTTCCAGTACAGCACCGGATCGACCGGGGCGGCGCGAACCGCGACGAAGTAGCTGCCAGCGATCACGAGCGGAAGGACGCGGACCACGATCCTCTTCATGTGGCCTCCTCTCGACGGACGAATGACTGCCGTTCGAGCGCGACGGACGTCCAGGAAGGAGACGCGATTATGCGCCCGCCGGGCGGCAAGTCAACGGAAATGACCCACAGTAGAGGTAGTGTGGGCTAGCGCTCGAACGTAAAGGCGAGGTACATCAGTCTGTCCTCCCGCTGAACCTGGAGGGTAACGGGCGAACCGGGTGTGAGTGCATGCACGGCGTCGCGCAACTCCTGGAGCGTCGAGATCTTCAGGTTGTTCAACCGGCGAACGACATCCTTCGGTTGCAGGGGCACATCACCCGCACCGCCGGCCGTGCGCGCGACGACGATGACGCCGTTGGGATCTCTCAATCCCGTGGCGGACGCAGCGATGCGCGGATCGATCTCGACGGCGAGGATGCCGAGTTCTGGAACCATGTTCTTCTCCGGATCGGCCAGCGCCGACACGGAGTCGAAGTCGCTTCGCATTTCCACCGGCGTGATGCTCAGCGTCTGCTGCTTTCCTCCGCTCATCACCTCCAGCCGCACGGGATTCGTCGAATCGCGGAGGCGGAAGTTGTAGACGACGGTCGGCAAGTTGTCCGCAGGTTCGCCGTCCACGGTCATCAGGACGTCACCCACCTTCAACCCGGCGGCTTCGGCTGGACCGCCAGGCCAGACATCCGAGACGATGACGCCGTAGTCGCGCGGCAGCACGAGTGAAGCGGCCATGGTCGGCGTGATCGTCTGGAGGCTCATGCCGACTTCCTGGCGCCGCAGGTGCCCGAATTGTCTCAGTTGGCGCACGGCGGTCCTGGCCGTCGCGCTTGGGATCGCGAAGCCAAGCCCCTCGTTTCCGCCGGACTGCGAGACGATGAACGTGTTGATGCCGACGACCTCGCCCCGGATGTTCACCAGCGGCCCGCCGGAATTGCCGGGATTGATGGGGGCGTCGGTCTGAATGTAGATGAGCGGCGAATCAGGATCGACCTGCCGCGCCACGGCCGAAATCAGCCCGTGGGTCAGGCTGTTGCGCAAGCCAATCGGGCTGCCGAACGCGAACACCGTTTCTCCCTGATGCAGGCTCGAGTACGTCGCCAGCGGCAGCGCCGGCAGCTTGATGTCATCGACTTTGAGCAGCGCCAGGTCCAGCTCCGTGGTGATGCCGACGATGCGCGCCGGGACGAGCGACGCGCGTCCGGCCAGCGCCGTCGCGAGCGTCCCATCGGCGTCTCCGGTGGGGACGACGATCTGCACGCGCCGCGCTCCGCTGACGACGTGCGCGTTGGTGAGGATGTAACCCTCCGAATCGATCACGAATCCAGAACCGGTCGACCGCTGTCTGCCCACGACCACGGTGGTCTGGCCCGGCGCGCCCTCGGGCCGCGCGCCATAACTGCTGACGAGGATCTGCACGACGCTTGGCCAGACTTTCTTCGTCAGCGCATCCATCGACTCGTTCAATCTGACGAGCGGATCCGGCGCCGGCGGCGCCTTGGGGACCGGCTTCTGTCCCGACTGGGCGAAGGCCGCTCCCGGCAAGAGGAGTAGCGACACCGCGAGGATCGAAGCAATTCGCCTGAACGGTCGACGAGGCCATGTCATCGCAAGTGTCCTCCGGAAAATCACCAGTTGGGGCGCGGGGAAATCGAAGGGGAGCAAAGCGAACGCCTGATCGAAAACCCGCGGATCTCGGGGACTTCGACGCCGCCAGCATTGCCAGAGGAGTGAGATCTCCGGGATTACGTGGAACCTCCGGAGACGACACGATCGCATCGACGGCGGGCGCTATCTCAGAGCGCATCTGATGAGGTAAGCGCGCGTCCAGCAGTGAGCGCCTAGGTAACGCCGAGTCTCTCCATGGGTCGCGACTTGCGAATCGATCGGCGCAGTGCTAATTGTGATCAGTACGAGCAGGCGCCAACGAGGAAGCACGATGGACTACTACGTTGTGCTGGGTATCGCGGAGGATGCTGACGACGAGACGATCCGCAGCGCTTTTCGCGCGTTGGCGCGGCGGTATCACCCCGATGTCGGCGCTGGCTCCTCGCCTGTTGAATTTCAGCGCGCTCGCGAAGCATATGAAACGTTGGCCGATCCTGAACGCCGTCGCCGGTACGACCGGCAACTGCAAAGCGCTCGTGCCCGACCAGTCGTCGTTCGAGAGGTAGTTGTCTCGCGGCTCTTTGCCGAACCGCTACTAAGCTGGCATCGCTCCTCGTTCGATGCTCCCAGAACCTGGATGACCGGCACACGGCCGTCACCGTTCGACGAGTTGATCGAAGAACTTTTCGTTTCCTCCGATTACGACTGGTTCCCCTCACGTCGCCGCTACTGACCACGAAACGTCGCTTTGGCGTGCTTCAAAGCCGACCAGCTACAAAATATGAATCTGTAAGTTGTTTATTTCTAATAGTTTATACAGGAAACCTCCACGGTTGTGGTATGAGTGTTTAACACTAAGCATACTTGACAAGAAAACAAGCATGCCGTATATAGATTTCGGGAGGTTCGTTAAGCAAGGAGGTTCGCGATGTTTGGTCTCACCCGTTGGAATTCGTTCGATGACGTCTTCAACTTCCAGCGTGAGGTGGATCGTCTCTTCAACCAGTTTTGGAGCGATCTGCCGACCCGCACCGCTGCCGGTTCCTCGCCATCGTTCCAAGTGAACGCGACGGATGACGGGTGGCGCGTTGACGTTCCGCTACCTGGCATCGATCCGAAGGACGTGTCCCTCGAGGTCGCCGGCAACAATCTCACGATTCGCGCCGAGGTTCCGAGCGAAGGCGGAGACAAGAACGTCTCGCGCTACGAGCAGACGCTGATGATTCCGCATTTCCTCGACCTCGAGAAGCTCACCGCCTCGCATCGGCACGGCATGCTGCGCCTGACGCTGCCGCTGAAGGATAGCGTCAAGCCGCGCCGCATCCAGATCGACACGCAGATCGACGATCGGAAGCAGCTGGCGGGAGTACGATAATTCAGCGGTCAACGGCGGGCTCCCAGCTCGCGCGGCATCGTCGTACTGACTCGTCGTCAGACGCCGACGTCTTTGCTGCCTCCTCACGGCACACTCGACGGGCTCAGCACCTCTGAGCCTGTCGAGGCGTCGGCAACCGCGACGCTATCAGCCGCTCCTTTCAAGACGCCCGCCGGTCCGCCATCAAAGATGCTTTGTCGTATGGACTGTTCTTCACGATTCCTGTGGAGCGGCACGAGCCGGCTTCATCGCCCGAAGTGCATTTCATGGAAACGGCGTCAGGCACGCCTGCGGTCGACTACATCGGCCCTGCTCCGCGACGATTCATCGTTCACGCCGAACGGATCGCCAACGTAAGCGAGCGTTCGCATACGACCGCCACTCAGGAGGACGACACGCGATGACGATCGGCGCGGTGCAAGCGTTGTGCTCGCGAATCCCCTGGTGCGCGCCCGCGGTTCTCGAGTCGTCCTTGGAACTTGCACTCGAGATCGCTCGCGAGGGACGAGAGGGCCGTCGTATCGGGACATTGTTCACAATAGGGAGAGCGGACGAGGTGCTCAAGGCATCGCGAGCGCTCATCCTCGATCCACTGGCCGGGCATGCTTCAACCCGGACGCACATCACGGATCCGGATCTCCGCGGCACCATGAAGGAACTGGCGCAGCTTGACGGGGCGTTCGTGATTTCAGAAACGGGCGTTGTCGTGGCGGCGTGTCGCTATCTCGATGCCTCGGTCGAGCAGATAGAGCTGCCACTTGGATTTGGCAGCCGGCACCTGGCGGCCGCATCGATCTCGCAACGTTTGGGTGTGATCGCCATCGTGGTCTCGGAGAGCGGGGTGGTGCGCGTGTTCCATGCGGGACAGATCGAAGCCACGCTCATCCCGGAGCTGTGGCTGTTGGATCGGCATCATACGCAACTAAACGTCGCCGCCGCAGGCGCCCTCGAGGCGCAACGTCTCGGAACGGCCACGCTCTCTCCGAACGGAATGGGCCAAGAATCGTGAATATTGCAGCGAACGTTACCGGTGGTGCGCGCCTCTTGGTCCCGCGGCCGATAACGCTCATCCCGGCGACGAGCGAACGTGTCCGCAATGCAGAGGAGCCATGGAGTATCGGGACAAGTGGCCGGTCCTCTCGACAGTAGATCCGAACAGTCGCGCGCCACGCGAGCGGTTGCGCTATGTGTCCGGATGGTTCTGCCGCGACCAGGAGTGCGGGTACCAGGAGCTGGCGCGGCGCACGGGATAACGGGGGGTAGGCATGGCAAGGAGTCCGCTAGGTCCGGGCGACATTTCATTGCGAGACTTCATCGAAGCTGTCGGCTCCGCCGAGACCCTTCACGGCGCGGTGTCGACAGCCGCCGTGGCAGGAGGTCTGGGGAGCGCCCTTCTGCTGATGGTCGCGGCGCTGCCTCAAACGCGGTCGGATTCGGTTGCCGATCGGGCGAAGCTGGTGGAAGCCGCAACTGCGCTCACCAGCGTGCAACGGCAATTGATTGAAACAATTGAAACGGAGACCGCAGTGAAGCTCTTCACGGCGCGCAACATGCCGCAAGCGAGCGACGCGCAACGGTCTGAACGGTTAGCGGCGATACAGCTTGCCCTTCGTGTGTCTGCAGACGTGCCTCTCGAAGTGATGCGATTGTGTGCGCAGGGATTGGATCTCGCCGCCACCATCGCAAAGCATAGTGCTCGGGCAGCATCGGCCGACGTTCAACTGGGCGTTGCGCTCTTGCAAGCCGGCTTCGACGGTGCCCGGTCCAATCTCGAGGCGAAATTGAGCAGCTTCACTGACGCGGCGTACGTGACATCAGTTGCGGACGAGATCGTTGGTCTGACTGATGAAACGTCTGCTTCGACACGTGCCACGGAGTCGTTGTTGAAGCGGCTGCCGGCTTGATCTGTTGAGAGTGAGGTTGGAGGCCTCCTGACGTGCGTTCGCGAGTACTGAAGACAACCGTTCTGGCGGCTGTCGCCGGCGCAGTGTGGACACAAGTGCCGCGAGTTGCGTTGCATTTGCGTCGGCGGTCATTGAAGTGTGGTGCCCTTCGTCGAGCGTCATGCGGGCGTTCGCAACTCAGGCTTCCTTCAGCCGCTCCTTGAGGAATGTGCGGCTTTCAGGTCTACATCGTGAGGACCCACTCGAGAAGCTCGAAGGTCGAGATCGACACCGCGAAGGCGCCATTCGGGTGATCTCGGAACTGCTCAATGCATTTGCGAGCGTAAAGGGATCTTCATTCGCGAGAGCCAACGCCGCCTCTCTGGAAACGGTCGTATAGACGAAGAGCAATCCGATGCGCCGACCTTGATTGTGCAAGAGAGGTCCGCCAACGGCGTTTGAACCCGTGAATGAAAATGCGCCAACCGTGCCCGAAAGTGTGCCCTCTCGCTTGTGCCCAAACAGAGGCGCGCTCGCGGAAGACAAACCACTCGCGTGGTTGCACTTAGCGGCCAAGGCGGCGGTTTGAGCGGGGCTCGCCTGCGCCCGTTCGTCACGAATCATTTCCGCGTAAGTGGCCGTGTCTCGTATACTTGCAGGCGCGCGGTGAGGTGGCCGAGAGGCTGAAGGCGGCGGTTTGCTAAACCGTTGTAGGGGCTTTAAACCCCTACCCAGGGTTCGAATCCCTGCCTCACCGCCAAATCTTCACGACCCGCCAAACCCTCACCAGAGTCGTACACGTTTATCCGGCGGCAGATAGTACTTGTCGCCGGGCTGCACGTTGAACGCGTCGTACCACGCGTCGACGTTGCGCGTGGGGCCGACAACCCGCCAGTGTGACGGGCTGTGGGGGTTGGAGAGGACCTGCCGGCGGATGCTGGCCTCGCTGCTCTTGCTCCTCCAGATCTGCGCGAAACCCAGGAAATACCGCTGATCGCCCGAGTAACCATCGATGACCGGGGCGGGTTT
>JADMIO011432844.1_pt1 | contig 14777 bp, 15 predicted proteins | sample 8958161 | NCBI WGS metagenome assembly JADMIO01 (sample SAMN16585339, study PRJNA669376) | soil metagenome | isolation source: Crop rotation soil | place: USA: Cullars Rotation, Alabama | collected 2011 | reverse complement strand
GCGACTTCAAGTCACGTGAATTCCAAGCTTCGGATCCCACTGTGCTGGAAAGGGGTCTTCGGCCTCTCCGCCCGCTGGGTGCGGGACGTGATGGTCGCCGGCGAGTGGGCCGTGCTCGACCGGCAGCTCGCACGGGCCGACCAGCGCGAGCTCGCCGCCGCCGCCCGCGGCGCCGCGGCCCGCCTCTGGCACCGGCTCGAGGAGCTGCCGGCGCACCCGTACACGCATCTCGACCTCCAGGAAGGGAGGCTCCAGTGGCTGTGACCAGCGAGGGGCGCGTCGCGCTCTACCTCCAGGACAAGCATCCGATCCGCGAGGGCATGGAGTACGTGCAGCTCGCGGAGCAGCTCGGCTTCGAGGCGGTGTGGCAGGCCGAGAGCCGGCTCGTGCGCGAGGCGACCGTGCCGATGGCGGCGTTCGCAGCCGTCACCGACCACATCGCGGTCGGGTCGGGCGTCGTCAACAACTGGACCCGGAACGTCGGGCTCCTCGCGGCGACGTTCTCGACCCTCGACGACCTCGCGCCGGGAAGGATCAAGCTCGGCATCGGCGCGTGGTGGGACCCGCTCGCCTCGAAGGTCGGCATCCACCGCAGCCACCCGCTGCAGGCGATGCGCGAGACGGTCGAGGCGGTGCGCCGGCTGCTCGCCATGGAGCGCGTGACCTACCACGGCGACTTCGTCCACCTCGACGACGTCGAGATCGACATCGTCCACGGCGACCGCTCACCGAAGCACGTGCCGATCTACATCGGCGCCACCGCGATGAAGATGATGGCGCTCGCCGGCGAGATCGCCGACGGCGTCCTGCTCAACTACCTCGTCGGCCCCGGCTACAACCGCGAGGCGATGGCGGCGCTCGCCGAGGGCGCGGCCCGCGCGGGCCGCACCGTCGACGACGTCGACCGGCCGCAGCTCGTGGTCTGCTCGCTCGACGACGACCGCTCCGTCGCGCTCGACCGGGCGCGCGAGCTCATCACGCAGTATCTGGGCCAGCAGCCGCACATCATGAAGGCGAGCGGCGTCGACCCCTCGCTGCTCGAGGAGATCGGGCGCGTCCTCACGTGGCCCGCGACGGCCGAGCAGATCGAGCGCGCGATGCACCTCGTCCCGGACGAGGTCGTGCAGCTGATCACCGCGTCCGGCACCGCCGACGAGTGCCGCGCCAAGGTGCGCGAGTACGTGGAGAGCGGCTGCACCTGTCCGATCCTCTACCCGCTCGGGGACGACGTCCCCGCCATGATCGAGGCGTTCGCGACGACCCCTGTGGCCGCCGCGCACGCGTGAAAGGAGCTGAGATGAGTGCGATTGTCCAGGTCGACCGGAGCACCCTCACCGGCCGCGACTACATCGAGACGGCCGAGTGGTCGGTGCCGGAGATCGACGAGGCGCTCGCCGTCGCGGGGGAGCTGAAGGCGGCGTTCAAGGCGGGCCGGCCGCACCGGCTGCTGCCCGACAAGACGCTCTTCATGCTCTTCCTCGACAAGTCGACCCGCACCCGCAACGCCTTCGAGTCGGGAATGACCCAGCTCGGCGGCCACGCGATCTTCCTCGACTCGGAGAAGACGCAGGTCGCGCACGGGGAGAGCCCGAAGGACATGGGGATCATCCTGTCCGGCTACGGGCACGGGCTCGCGATCCGGCACGACCTCGCGCCGTACGAGGGCAACGCGTGGATGCGCGAGATCGCGAGATGGGCGGACATCCCGCTGATCAACCTGCAGTGCGACGTCGACCACCCCACGCAGACGCTGGCCGACCTGATGACGCTGCGGGAGACGCTCGGCGCCGACCTGCGCGGCCTGAAGGTCGCGGTGACGTGGGCCTATGCGCCGTCGTACGCGAAGCCGATGTCGTGCCCGCAGGGGCTGCTGACATTGCTGCCGCGCTTCGGGATCGACGTCACCTACGCGCACCCGCCGGGGTTCGACCTGATGCCGGAGGTGCTGGAGAAGGGCGCGGCGCTGGCCGAGGACGGCGGCGGCTCGATCACCTTCACCGACTCGATGGAGGAGGCATTCGAGGGCGCCGACGTCGTGTACCCGAAGTCGTGGGGCAGCCTGCAGGCGTTCTCCGACGAGGCCGCCGGCCTCGCGCACGCCAGGCAGTTCGAGAGCTGGATCTGCGACGCGCCGAAGCTGGCGCTCGCGAAGCCGGAGGCCCTGTACATGCACTGCCTCCCCGCCGACCGCGGCCACGAGGTGACCGACGAGGTCATCGACGGCCCGCAGTCGGTCGTCTATCCGGAGGCGGAGAACCGCATGCACACCGGCAAGGCGCTCATGGCGCTGACCATGGGCGGCTACGCCGCCTGAAGACGCCTGTCCCGCCGGGCCATGTCTTAGGGACTGTCCCCGAGACATGGCCCGGCGGGGCACGAGCTCTTACGCGGCGACGGCGGCCTCGACCGGGACGATCGTCGTGCCGGCGCGGCCGGCGACGATGTCGACGGCGTCCTCGAGGGCGCCGATGCCCGCGCGGCCGCCGGTGGCCTCGACGAAGCGGCACGCGGCCTCGATCTTCGGCCCCATCGAGCCGGAGGCGAACTCGAGCGCGCGCAGCTCGGCGGTCGTCGCCTGCCGGATCGGCTGCGGGTCCGGGCCGCCCCAGCCGGACATCGCCGCGCCGACGTCGGTGAGCATGAGCAGGAAGTCGGCGTCGAGGCTGCGCGCCAGGAGCTCGGCCGCGAGGTCCTTGTCGATCACCGCCTCCACGCCGCGCAGGATCCCGTGCTCGTCGATCGTCACCGGGATGCCGCCGCCGCCCGAGCAGAGCACGAGCGCGCCCGAGTCGACCAGCGTGCGGATCGCCCGCAGCTCCACGATCTGCTTCGGCTGCGGCGAGGCGACGACCCGCCGGAAGTGCGCGTTGTCGGGCGCGATCGACCAGCCGCGCTCGGCGGCCAGCTTCCGCGCCTGCTCCTCGGTGTAGATCGCGCCGATCGGCTTCGACGGCTTGCCGAACGCCGGATCGTCGGGGTCGACGACCACCTGCGTCAGCACCGTGACGATGTTCTTCTCGGGCAGGCAGTTCTCGAGCTCCTGCTCGAGCACGTAGCCGATCATCCCCTCGCTCTCCGCGCCGAGCACGTCGAGCGGATAGGGCGGCACCTCCGTGTACGCGGACGCCTGCAGCGCGAGCAGCCCGACCTGCGGGCCGTTCCCGTGCGTCAGCACGATCTGGTGCTCACCGGCGAGCTCGGCCACTGCGGCCATCGCCTCACCGGCGTGTCGACGCTGAACCTCCGCGGTCGGCGGCTCACCGCGCTGCAGCAGCGCGTTGCCGCCGAGGGCGACGACGATCTTCATCGGTCTGCCTCCTTGACGTCTGGGGATGGAATCTCTCCGGCCATGCGAAGCCCGATCTCGACGACGCTCTGCCTGTCCTCGACCTCGGTGAGCTTGCCCTCGTAGACCACGAGGATGCGGTCGTTGAGGGCGAGGATCTCGTCCAGGTCCTCGCTGAGGAGCAGCACGCCGGCGCCGCGCTCCGCCGCCTCGAGCAGGCGCGCGTGCACCATCTGCACCGCCGCCACGTCGAGCCCGCGCGTGGGAGACGCGGCGACGATCGCCTTCACCGTGCCCGCGAGCTCGCGCGCCAGCACGAGCTTCTGCAGGTTGCCGCCCGAGAGGTTCTCGGCCGGCGTCGAGGGCCCGGGCGCCTTGATCTCGTACTCCGTGATCGCAGCAGCGGCGCGGTCGCGCATCGCGCCGAGCCGCAGGAACGGCCCGCGCGTGCGGCGGCGGTAGTCGCGGAGCTCGAGGTTCAGCGCGATCGACAGGGTCGGCGCTACGCCCGTGCCGAGCCGGTCCTCGGGCACGAAGCGGACGCCGGCCTCGAAGGCGGCGCGCGCGTCGCCGCCCGGGAGCCGCGCGCCGTCGACCGAGATCGTGCCGCGCTCCGGCGTCCGCAGGCCGCCGATCGCCTCGCTGAGCTCGCGCTGGCCGTTGCCGGCCACACCCGCGACGGCGACGATCTCCCCGGGCGCGACCGCGAACGAGGCGCCCTTCACCGCCGCGAGGCCGCGGTCGCCGCCTACCCACAGGCCGTCGACCTCGAGTGCCGGCCGCTCGCCGGCGAAGCCGTTCCGCCGCGTGCGCTGCGCCGTCGCGACCTCGTGCCCGACCATCAGCGACGCCAGCGACGCCGGCGACGCGCCCTCCGTGGGGACGGTCGTGATCAGCCGGCCCGCGCGCAGCACCGTGACGCGGTCGGACACGGACAGCACCTCGTGCAGCTTGTGCGAGATGAAGATCACCGTGCGGCTCTCGGCCGCCATCTCGCGGAGCGTCTCGAAGAGCGTGCTCGCCTCCTCCGGCGTGAGCACCGCGGTCGGCTCGTCGAGGATCAGGACCCGCGCGTCCTGGTAGAGCGCCTTGAGGATCTCCACCCGCTGCCGCTCCCCGACCGAGAGCTGCCAGATCCGCGCGCGCGGGTCGACCGGCAGCCGGTAGCGCTCGGCGAGCGTCCGCACGTGGCCCTCGACCGCGCGCGGGTCGACCACCAGCTTTCGGCCCACGCCGCGCGTGTCGCCGAGGATGATGTTCTCCGCCACGGTGAAGCGCTCGACGAGCCTGAACTGCTGGTGAACCATGCAGACGCCGGCGTCGATCGCCTGCCGCGGCGAGGCGAACCGCACCGGCTCGCCCCAGAGTGTGATCTCGCCCGCGTCGGGGCGGTAGAGGCCGGTGAGGACGTGCGACAGCGTGGTCTTGCCGGCGCCGTTCTCGCCGAGCAGCGCGTGCACCTCGCCCGGCGCCGCCTCGAAGTCGACGCGGTCGAGCGCGAGCACGCCGGGAAACTGCTTCGTGATCCCGCGCATCACCAGCGCGGGCGCCGCTGCGGGGCCGGTCGCCGCCGGGGCGTGCTCGAGGGATGACAGCTGGGCGGTCATCGCGCTGACCTGAGCCTGCTCCCGCGAAGGCGACGCGGCATCGGGGAAGGCCGCAGCAGTCCGTGGAAAACCCCTCGGGCCGGACGCCCAGCGGACGACGTAGCCGATGTTGCCCGACTCGACGCTGCCCCTGTTGCCATCCCGGAGAGGAACACGGAACGCGGTGCTCGACGCGACGGGCGCCGCGCTCGACACCCTGCCGATGACGCCCGAGCGCGTGTGGCGGGCCCTCCGCGCGGAGGTGGCGCTCAGCGCACGGTGAATGCGCTCTTCACGCCGGCCGGCGTGAAGAACGCCCAGGTGCCCCGGGTGAGAGCGATGGTGCTGCGCTTCGTGCCCACGAACCCTGCGGTCGTCAGCGCAACCCGCCGCTTCGCCGGCGAGACGAGCACGAAGCCGCGCGTCCGGCTGCGGTCGCTCACGACCACCGCATAGCGGCCCGCCGTCAGCGTCCGGACGGTCGTCCCGCCGTTCGTCAGGCTCAGCGAGCCGGACGCGGCTACCGTCCCCGCGAGCGCCTGCGACCCGACGACGTCCTGCCCCGTGTTGGTGTCCGAGCCCTTCGAGGCGGTCGAGCCGGACACGGGCGCGATCGACGACGACGAACCGCTCGTCGCGATCCCGATCGTCTTGCGGCTCGCGGCGGGCTGGTTCAGGTCCTGGGCGACATACGTCGCGCCGGCCGCGAAGGTGGCGGTGAACTGCGCCACCGTCTCGCCGCCGCTCGAGAGGTCGGTCGTGATGTTCACGCCGGGCCCGGTGAGCTGGAACCTCGGGTAGGAGCAGGCGGCCGCCGGATCCTCGGCGAACGGCGTGATCGTGTTGACGTACACCTGATACACGCCCGGCGGGAGGCTCGCGGTCGACCCGCCGCCGTCCACGCTGACCGCGAAGGTGCAGTCGGTCTTGTAGGTGAAGTACACCGTCGGCGAGGCCGCACCGGCGAGCGGCGCGAGCAGCAGCGCGGCGGCGGCAAGGACGCCCGACGTGGCGGCGCGCCTCATCGCGGCTCCTCGAAGTCCTCCTTCGACGGCTCCACCCCGCCGAGCAGGCTCGGAGCCTCGTGCTCCCTCAGGTCCTCGAGGCCGGGGTCGGTGGAGGCGCCGTACTCCTCGCGCTCCGCAGCGTCCTCATCTGCGCCCCCGCCGCGAAACACCCGGTTGAGCCAGTCGACGAAGCCCACGCCGACTGAGGGTACTACTCCGGCCAGGCCGCGTCGACCGACTCGCCGTCGCCGCCCTCGGGCCGGTCGGAGGCGACGGCGAGGAGCTCGAGCCCCTCCTCCCCCGCCTCGAGCGCCCGCACGGTCGACGGGGCGATCCGCACCGCGTCCCACGGCCGGAGCTCGTGCGGCTCGCCGTCGAGCAGGATCCGGCCGGAGCCGCGGAGGACGATGTACACCTCCTCCTGCTCGCGGTGCCGGTGCGCGTTCGGCGCGCGGACGTTCGGCCCGTAATGGAAGTAGCTGACGCCGAGGTGCTCGGCTCCGAGGTGCTTGCGGGCCCAGCGGCCCTCGATCCCGGGCATGCCCGGGCTCGTCGTGTCCTCGAGCTCCTTCAGGTTGACGATCGTGAAGCCGGCCACCGGCGCTGAATCTAGTACACCGCTCTTCTCCGGAAACTCACAGCTGCCGTTCATGGACGGTTGAGACGGCGGTGGTGCCATGGGCTCCCACAGAGACGAAAGGAGCCCGATGAAGATCCTTCGACACAGCCGGCTGCGGGTCGCGGCCGCGGCCCTTGTCGCGATGCTCGCGATCGGCGGCGGCGCGGCCTACGCAGCGACGAAGGCGATCGCGCCGCTGATCGGCACCGGCGTGGTCGTGATCGAGACGAACCTCGCCTACCAGCAGGCAGCCGCGGCGGGCACCGGCATGGTGCTCACCTCCTCGGGCGAGATCCTGACCAACAACCACGTGATCGCCGGCGCGACCACGATCAGAGTGAAGGTGCCGGGCACCACGCACACCTACACCGCCCGCGTCCTCGGCTACGACAGGACGGCCGACGTCGCGGTGCTGCAGCTGCAGCACGCGTCGAGCCTGAGGACCGTCAAGACCGGCACGTCCTCAACGCTCACGGTCGGCGCCAAGGTCACCGCGCTCGGCAACGCCAACGGCACCGGCACCCTCACCCCGGCCGCCGGCCGTGTCACCGGGCTCGCGCGGTCGATCACCGTGCAGGACGACAGCGGCGGCACCGAGCAGCTCCGCGGGCTGATCGAGACGAACGCGGAGCTCCAGCCCGGCGACTCCGGCGGGCCGCTCTTCGACGCCGCGGGCCGCGTCGTCGGCATGGACACGGCCGCCTCGACCGGGACCCGCTTCGGCTATGCCTCGTACCAGGCCGCCCCCAACGCGTATGCGATCCCGATCGACTCGGCGCTCGCGCTCGCGAAGCAGATCGCCGCCGGCCGCTCCTCCGCGACCGTCCACGTCGGCGGCACCGCCTTCCTCGGCGTCACCGCCGGGGACGTGCCGTCCTTCTCCGACGTCTCCGGCGCCACGATCCAGAGCGTCCTTCCGGGCGGCGCCGCCGCGAAGGCCGGCCTTGCCGCGGGCGGCCTGATCACAGCGATCGACGGCACCGCCGTCACGAGCCAGGCCGGCCTCGGAAGGCTCATCCTCGCGCACACGCCCGGCGACACGGTGACGGTCGCCTACGTGGACGCGTACGGGCAGAGCCAGACGGCGACGGTCACCCTCGGAAGCGGGCCGCCGCAGTGAGCGTCACGCCGTGACGAGCCAGTGCTCCGCCTTCTCGAGCCGCTCCTCGAGCTGGGCGAGTGTGGCCTCCGAGACGCGGCGGAGGCCCGAGCGCCGGTTGAGCTCCGCGTTCACCTCGGCGTGAGTCAGCCCCGTGCGGCGCGCGAGCTCGCGCGCCGCACGGGCGTTGGCATCCCGCAGGTGCTGCTTCTCGTCCCGTCGCGTCAGGACGCTCTCGAGGTCCGGCACCGCGTCGCCGCCGAGCGGCGGAGGCGGTGCGAGCGCGAGCTCGACCTGGTCGTCGCCCGCGTCGTCGGCGTCGTCGAACGGCACCTCGTCGTCGGGCGCTTCCCCGGGCTCGGTCGCGACCGCCGAGATCACGGCGAAGAGCGACAGCTGCTCCGAGTCGTCCCGCTCGCCCTCCTCCTCCCCGGGCTCGCGCTCCGGCTCGTCGCGCTCGCCCTCCGGCCGCCGGAGCGAGTGCCGCCGCTGCTCCGAGATCCCTGCGGCGTACGCGCGCAGGCGCGGGTCGTCGGGGATGAAGAGCCAGGCGCGCTGGCGCGGCACGCCGCGCGTCCAGCGCACGAGGCGGCCCACCGCCTGGCGGAAGAAGAGCTCCGTCGCGGTCGTGGTGGCGTAGACGCCGACGCGGAGGCGAGGGATGTCGACGCCCTCGGAGACCATCCGCACCGCGATCAGCCAGGGCTCCGAGGAGCCGGCGAAGCGCGCGATCTCCGCGGAGGCGCCGGGGTCGTCGGAGGTGACCACGCGCGCGGAGACACCGAAGCGGGCCCGCAGGAGCGCGCCGATCCCGCGGGCGTGCTCGCGGTCGGTCGCGATCACGAGCCCGCCCGCGTCCGGCTGCTCGCGCCGCACCTCGAGCAGCCGGCTGTTCGCCGCCCGCAGGACCGACGGCAGCCACTCACCCTCGAGCGACAGCGCCGTGCGCAGCCGCTGGCCGGCGCGCGCCGCATCGAGCCGGTCGTCGAAGGTCGCCGAGTAGACCGAGCCGTCGGGGGCGCTCCACTCCATCTGCCCGTTCGTCGCCGGGAAGAACACCGGACGGACGACGCGGCGGTCGACGAGCGCCTCGCCGTAGCCGTACTCGTAGTCCGGCAGCGCCTGGTCGCGCTTGTAGGTCACGAACGGGATCGCGCAGGTGTCCGAGCGGAACGGCGTGCCCGACAGTGCGAGGCGGCGGTGCGCTCCCTCGAACGCATGCTGGATCGCGGCGCCCCACGCGCGGTCCTCGCCCGCGTGATGGAGCTCGTCGAGGACGACGAAGGCGCCGCGGGCGAGCCGCGCGAGGACGCCCGCGCTCGACGCGACCTGCTGGTAGGAGGTGACGACGCCGTGCATGTCGGCCGGCAGCGCTCCGTCGGCGGGCGACCAGGACGGGTCGAGGTGGAGCGAGAAGCGCGCGGCCGCCCGCGCCCACTGGTGCTTCAGGTGCGCCGTCGGCGCCACGACCACGAGCCGCGCCGGCCGCGTCCCCAGCTCGTGGCGCGCGGCGGTGAGCGCGAACGTCGTCTTGCCGGCGCCCGGCGTCGCGACCGCGAGGAAGTCGCGCTTCGGCGAGGCGACGAAGCGGTCGAGGGCATCCTTCTGCCACCGGCGGAGGTGAACCGTACGGGTCATGGTGGGAGCTCGCACCCAGCGACCCCCGGGCCCCCGCAGCGCGGAGGACGACTGTAGCGGGCGGGCTAGATGTAAGTCCTAAGCACGTTGGTTCATCCGGGCCTCCTTGGAGGCTGAGAGCTGTCGAAGGCATCTCAGTCACAAGGAGGACACCGGATGAAGCTTCACCGTAACGCGGCGCTCAGCGTCCAGGGCCGGCGGCTGCTCGCTCGGAGGGTGCTCGAGCAGGGTTGGACGATCAAGGCGGCGGCGGGAGCTGCGGGCGTCAGTCTCCGCTGCGCGCGGAAGTGGATCCGTCGGTTCCTTGAGGAAGGAGAGCCCGGGCTGACCGATCGTTCCTCCGCACCCCACCACGTGGCCAACCGCACAGCCGACGACCGCGTCAGCGCGATCACGGCCCTTCGGAAGCTGCGGATGACCGGAGCCGAGATCGCCGAGGTCCTCCGGATGCCGCTCTCGACCGTCTCCGCCGTCCTACATCGCGAAGGCCTCGGCCGGCTGGGACGGATCGGTCTCGAGCCAGCCGTCCGCTACGAGCGCAGCCGCCCCGGCGAGCTGATCCACATCGACGTCAAAAAGCTCGGACGGATCGAGGGTGGCGCCGGCAAACGCGTCGGCGGCAGGACACCAGGCCGCTACCGGCCCGCCCGCCTCGAAGCCAACGGCCGCAAACACGGCACGATCGGCTGGGAGTTCGTCCACATTGCCGTCGACGACTACAGCCGCCTCGCCTACGCCGAAGTGCTCCCGGACGAGAAAGCCGTCACTGCTGCCCGCTTCCTCATCCGCGCTCTCCGTTTCTTCCGCAGCTACGGGATCACCGTCGAACGCGTCCTCACCGACAACGGCTCCGCCTACATCGCAGTCGTCCACGCGGTCACCTGCCGACGGCTCGGCATCAAGCACCTCCGCACGCGAGCACGGCGGCCGCAGACAAACGGCAAAGCCGAACGCTTCATCCGCACCATGCTCGCCGGCTGGGCCTACGGAGCGATCTACCGCACAAGCCACGAACGCACCCAAGCCCTTGACGGCTGGCTCCACTACTACAACCATCACCGACGACACACAGCCCTCGGCCGCCAAGCCCCGATCAGCAGAACCAACCTGCTTGGGACTTACAGCTAGACGGGATAGCGGGCCAGCTCGGCCAGCATCAGCTCGTACACGTGCCGGTTGGGCGCGAAGCGCACGAAGAACTCGGCGTCCTCGCCGTGCTGCCAGCGGGAGACGGCGGCGCCCAGGCCCGCCGAGCGCGAGCGGCCGAACTCGCAGTGGATCAGCAGGAGCTCGCTGTCGCGGACGTGCGCGGTGACGAACTCGGCCGCGGCGCGCGCGTGCCGCTCGTCGAACAGCCTGATCGACGTGCCCCGGTAGCCGAGGCGCGGGTCGACGTCGTCGAACATCAGGCGCAGGAGCCCGATCCGGTTCGGGTTCTCGGCGAGCCTGGCCTCTCCCATCCCCGGGTCGGTGATCGAGAGCACCGCGTGCGGCACCTCGCAGGTGTAGCGCTCGGCGATGTGGCGCGAGGTGATCGCGATGTTCAGCCGCGGGCCGGGGACGACGAGGTCGGCCAGGTCGTCGATGCCGTCGGTCAGCATCTCAGCCCAGCGCGTCGAGCTCGGCCCCGCTGAGCTCGAGCTCGAGCGCGGCCAGGTTCTCCTTCAGGTGGCCCAGCGAGAGCGTGCCCGGGATCGGGAGCATCGCCGGCGAGCGGTGGAGGAGCCACGCGAGCGTGACCTGCGCCGGCGTCGCGCCGTGGCGCGCGGCGATCTCCGCCAGCGCGGGCGCATCGCCCTTGAGCGGGTGGAACGGGACGAAGGCGATCCCCTCGCGGGCGCAGTGGTCGACCACGTCCTCGTACGTCCGGTCTGAGAGGTTGTAGCGGTTCTGCACCGCGGCGACCGGCACGATGCGGCGCGCGCGCTCGATCTGGTCGACGTCCACCTCGGAGAGGCCGACGTTGCGGATCGTGCCGCGCTCGCGGCACTCCGCGAGGAAGCCGACGCTCTCCTCGAGCGGGGTCTCGGGATCGACGCGATGGAGGTAGTAGAGCTCGACCGCGTCGGCGCGCAGCCGCCGGAGGCTCTCCTCGAGCTGCTCCCGCAGCGCCTCCGGGCGGCCCTCCCCAGGGCCGAAGCCTCCCTTCGTCGCGACGACGACGCCGTCGGGCACGGGCGAGAGCGCCTCGCCGATCGTCGCCTCGCTCTCCCCGCCGGCATAGAGGAAGGCCGTGTCGAGGTGCCGGAGCCCGGCCGCCACCGCGTCGCGGACGAACGCGACGTTCTCGGGCGTGTGGGCGAGGCGGTTCGTGCCGAGGCCGATCGTGCGCACAGCCGCTCCTTTTACCGGAAGGCGTAGGGTCACACCTGTGAGCGTGCGCAGCCGGCTGTTCGCCGCGATGTACGACCGGATGAGCGCCTCCTCCGAGGTGGCCGGCCTGCGCGACCTGCGCCGGGGGCTGCTCGCGCAGGCGGAGGGCCGCGTGCTCGAGATCGGCGCGGGCACCGGCGCGAACCTCGCCCTGTACCCCGCAGGCCTCTCGTCGCTCACGCTCACCGAGCCCGAGCGGCCGATGCTGAGCCGGCTCGAGCAGCGCGCGGAGCGCGAGGCGCCGGGCGCCCTGATCCTCCGTGCGCCGGCCGAGGACCTGCCGTTCGACGACGGCAGCTTCGACACCGCCGTCTCGACCCTCGTGCTCTGCGGCGTCGACGACCAGCCGCGGGCGCTCCGCGAGCTGCGCCGCGTGCTCCGCCCCGGCGGGCGGCTGCTCTTCCTCGAGCACGTGCGCTCCGCCGAGCCCTCGGTCGCGCGGCTCCAGGACCGGCTGAACGGCGTCAACCGCTTCCTCGTCGGCTGCGAGTGCAACCGCCCCACCCTCTCGTCGCTCGAGGCCGCCGGCTTCACCGTCGGCGAGCTCCGGCACACCGTGCTGCCGAAGGCGCCGCGCTTCACGAGCCCCGCGATCGTCGGCTCAGCCATGACACCACTCTGAGTGGTTTCGAGTTCGCGGGGCGCGGAAAGAAACGGGCCCGTGAACACACATTCGTCGCGTGACGGCGGCGGCCGTCACCTCGTGGTGCTCGCGCTCGGCTTCCTCGCGGCGCTGGCGCTGAGCATCGTCCTCGCCGCTGCGGCGTCCCGTCCCGAGGCCGACCGGCCATCGGGGGAGGAGGCCGAGGCGGCTGAGGCCCAGCTCGCCGACCTGACGTCGGCGAGCGCCGACAACTCCCAGCAGTTCAGTAACTCCTTCACCGACACCGGCTGCGGCTCGAACAGCTTCTCCGCCGACCCGGCGTCGACGATCAACGTCACCGTCTCCTCGGATGTGGCGTCGAACGACATCGTCGTCAACCTCGTCTTCAAGGGCCAGACGGTTCACAGCGAGGACACCGGCGTCGGCCAGGAGACGTTCGTCTACCCGGTCGCCGCGGGCGCGGGCGGCTCCTACACGGTCAGCGTCTGCAAGTCGCCGAACGCCGCGACCCCGTTCACCGCGCCCTACAGCTACACCGGCGTCTTCACCGACGTCGACGTCACGACACCGTCGGTGCCGATCCCCGCGCCCGGCTCCACGACCAACCCGGTCACGGTGACCCCGGTCGCGAGCTACGGCAAGTGGAATGCCGGCTTCACGCCCGGCACGGTCGTCGACGCCCAGCGCACCGAGGGCGAGCCGGTTGACCTGGTCGACCCCGATGGCAATATCTGGGAGTCCGGCCCGTGGGGGACGACGACGCAGCTCTCGTTCATCCATCACTCGTCGAACGACGGCCGGGAGTTCCATCTCGTCTCGACCACGAACACGCGGCCGGACGCGGAGCCGGGCGGCGGCGACACCGACCTCGCGCTGGACGACCAGGGGAACGTGTACTTCGCCGACCTCGAGGCGCTCACCAACTTCGGCACGTCGGTCTCGCACGACGGCGGCATGACCTGGACGAAGAACCCGGCAGCCGTCCAGCAGGCGGCAGTCGACCGGCAGTGGTTCGCCGTCGACAACGGGCCGTCCTCGTCCGCCGCCGACAACACGATCTTCATGGGCTTCCACACCTCGGGCGTCGGCACCTACATCTACTCCTCGCCTGGCTCGACCGGCCCGCTCGACCCGCAGGGCGGCCTCGTCTGGCAGAACTCGGCGTCGCTTCCCGGCCCGCTGCAGCCGCTCGCCGGCGACGCGGTATGCGGGAAGCTCCACTTCGACCCCGTCACGCGCAACCTCTACTCGGCGTGCAACGAGGACGACCACGTTCGCGTCACGGTCGGCCACGTCGCCGTCGGGCAGCGCACCGGGATCCAGTACACGAACTACAACGGCCCGAAGACCCCGGGCGGCGGCGCCGTCCTGTCGCTCTTCCCGTCGCTCGGCACAGACGCAGCCGGAAACGTCTACATCAGCTGGATCGACAAGTCGAACTTCAACGTCTACTACGCGTTCTCGACCGATCAGGGCAAGAGCTGGTCGGCGCCCGTGCGCGTGAGCTCGAGCCCCGCTGCCACGAACGAGTTCGACTGGCTGCAGGCCGGCGCCGACGGCACCATCGCCGTTGCCTGGTACGGGACGAGCAAGGTGGCGGTCGGCGGCTCCGACGGGATGCCGAGCTCGCTGGCCGACGAGGGCGCCGCCAGCCAGTACCCCTGGTACGGCTACGCCTCGCTGATCACCGGCGCGGACACGGCCAGGCCGAAGATCCGGCAGACGCGGTTCACGGAGAAGCCGATGCACTTCGGCGCGATCTGCAACAAGGGGACGACCTGCATCGCCGACCCGACCGCCGACCGGCAGATGGCGGACTTCTTCGCCTTCGACCTCGGGCGGGACGGCGGCCTGCGCATCGTCTACGACGACACGACGAACGAGTGGGACGGCGCGGGGCTCTTCTACACGCGGCAGCTGTCCGGTGACACGGTCGACGGAACGAGCCTCGGCGGCCGCGCGGCGCAGAGCCCGGTCAGCGACCCGACGGGTGATGCGCAGTACCCGCACTTCTCCGCGGCCGGCGTCGGCCCGAACCTGCCGCAGCTCGACCTGACCGGCCTCTCGGTGACGCAGAGCGGCAGCACGCTCGAGCTGAAGCTCACCGTCGACGACCTGTCGCAGCTCGTGCCTCCTGCCGGAAAGACGACGCCGGTGTGGCTCGTCCGCTTCCAGGCGCAGGCGCCGCTCTCGGGCGGCGGCGGCGACGTCTACCCCGTCTTCTACGCCTACATGGAGAAGAAGGCCGGCGCGGTGCCGCAGTTCTACGCGGGGACGGCGACCTGCGTGAACACGACGCCGAACAACTGCAAGCTGCTCCAGTACCCGGAGACGCGTGCGGTCGACGGCTCGGTCAGCGGCAACACGATCACGATCGACGCCGGCCTGAACACGGGCTTCGGGACGCCGATCGACGGCGACACGCTCTACAACGTCACCGCCTTCACCTTCGGCCGGAACGCTGCGAGCGACGACCTCTACGCGGACGTCGACGCGACGCAGCCGATCGACGTCCAGCTCAGGTAGCAGGTGCGGCGGGCGCGGGGGGCTCGGGCCCCCGCGCCC
>JADMIO011409346.1_pt1 | contig 14777 bp, 8 predicted proteins | sample 8958161 | NCBI WGS metagenome assembly JADMIO01 (sample SAMN16585339, study PRJNA669376) | soil metagenome | isolation source: Crop rotation soil | place: USA: Cullars Rotation, Alabama | collected 2011 | reverse complement strand
CGCGACAACTTGTCCACGTGGAATTCTAAGCTTAGGATCCCAATGTGCTGGAAAGTCACCAAGTGGGGCTCCAGCAGGAACGACATACACCTGGCCTGTTCCGGTGATGTCGGATGCAAGCGTCCAGGGAGCGGCTGGTTCTGCCGTACCTGAGTCGAATCCGTTGACGATCGTTGGAACATTGACTAATACAACGGGCGCACCGATCACAGCAACCTATACTATCACACCTGCAAACGGAGTATGCACAGGAGCACCCGTGAACGTTGTGATCACAGTGAACCCAGCGCCGGTGATTGCGGCTGGTCAGGTGAAAACAATTTGCAGTGGATCTGATGTCAACTATAAAGTCAGGCTTGCGCCTGCCGGAATGCCGTCTGGAACTACATACACGTGGTCTGCACCAACGATGTCGGCAGGAGGTCCCCAGGGATCAGCGGGCGCGTCCGTTCCTGAGTCAAATTCTGTAACGATAAGTGACATCCTCACGAACGTCACGGGAAATCCGATCACAGCGACTTACAATATCACGCCCACCGCGGGTGGATGTTCAGGATTGCCGGTGGCGGTTGTGATTACAGTAAACCCGGCACCTGTCATCACACCGGCGCAGACAACAATTGTTTGCAGTGGATCACCCGTTAACTATAAGGTGACCTTGACACCTGCTGGATTGCCAACAGGAACAAGATATAGTTGGCCAACGCCTACAATGTCTGCGGGAGCACCGCAGGGAACTTCCGGGTCGCTGGTTCCTGAAACGAATGCATTCACAATAACAGATGTGTTTGTGAATACCACTGGTGCGCCGATTACTGCTACTTATGCGATAACCCCTTCAACGACTTTGGGCTGTACCGGAGCGATGTCATTAGTAGTTGTCACTATCAATCCAGCCCCGGTGATCACCGCTGGACAAAACAAGACAATCTGCAGCGGAGCAAACATCGACTATAAAGTAACACTCACTCCAGGCGGCGCGCCGGCAGGAACAACCTACACCTGGCCTGTTCCGGTGATGTCAGATGCAAGTGTCCAGGGAGCGGCAGGATCTGCAGTACCTGAGTCGAATGTATTTACGATCGTTGGCACATTAGCCAATACAACAGGTTCACCGATCACGGCTACCTACACGATCACACCTACCAACGGATCATGTGTGGGCGCACCGGTGCCTGTGGTGATCACAGTGAACCCGGCACCGGTCATCACGGCATCACAGACCAAGACGATCTGCAGCGGATCGAATGTTAATTACAAAGTGACGCTCACACCGGCAGGTCTTCCTGCGGGAACAACTTACACATGGCCACTGCCTACGATGTCAGCCGGAGCAGCACAGGGAACTGCAGGAGCTGCTGTTCCAGAATCGAATGCACTGACCATCACCGACAACCTTGTTAATACCACAGGTTCACCGATCACTGCCACGTATGTGATCACACCTACCCGTGGGGGATGCGTTGGAGCACCAGTGAACGTAGTGATCACAGTGAATCCAGCACCAGTCATCACGGCGGCTCAGACCAAAACGATCTGTAGCGGAGCTGCTGTTGGCTATCATGTGACACTGACTCCTGCTACTCTTCCCACAGGCACAACATACAGCTGGCCAGCACCGACGATGTCAGCAGGAGCACCTCAGGGCACGGCGGGCTCAGCTGTTGCTGAATCAGCAGCGATCACGATCAATGACGTTCTGGTGAATACAACTGGCGCGCCGATCACAGCAACATATAACATCACGCCGACCAGTGGATCAGGCTGCGCAGGAGCGATGGTTCCGGTGGTGATCACGATCAGCCCAGCCCCGGTGATCACCGCTGGACAAAACAAGACAATCTGCAGCGGAGCAAACATCGACTATAAAGTAACACTCACTCCAGGCGGCGCGCCGGCAGGAACAACCTACACCTGGCCTGTTCCGGTGATGTCAGATGCAAGTGTCCAGGGAGCGGCAGGATCTGCAGTACCTGAGTCGAATGTATTTACGATCGTTGGCACATTAGCCAATACAACAGGTTCACCGATCACGGCTACCTACACGATCACACCTACCAACGGATCATGTGTGGGCGCACCGGTGCCTGTGGTGATCACAGTGAACCCGGTTCCGGTGATCGTAGCCGGCCAGACAAAGACAATCTGTAGTAGCACGCCTGTCAATTTCCGTGTGGCGATCACACCGGGTGGTTTCCCTGCAGGCACAAAATTTGGTTGGCCAGTTCCAACGATGTCGGCCGGCGCACCGCAAGGGACAGCCGGGTCGAATGTACCTGAATCCAATCCGTTGACTATCACCGACAACCTGGTGAATAAAACCAGTTCGCCGATCACTGCAACGTACGCGATCACACCCACAAGCCTCGCAGGTTGCGTTGGAACACCGATGAATGTTGTCATCACAATCAATCCAGAGCCTGTGGGCACGACATCGGCCACTACTATTTGCAGTGACCTTTCTGTTGCCTACGATCTTCAGGCTAACGTGAATACATCAAACGGATTACTGTCAAACTTTGCTTGGGTGGCCGCATCCAATGCCAACGTGAATGGCGAGAGCGTGACGGCGAGAGGTGGAAGCATTATCAATGATGTCTTGTTTAACACGGCGACTCCGTATCCTCAGGCTGCGCAGGTGGTTGCGTACACCGTAATACCAACTGTCCAAAGCACTTCATGTGTCGGTTCGCCGTTTACTATCAATGTTACCGTAAACAAGAGAGCGTTCGTCGATGCGGGTCCGGACATCAGTGTTTGCGAAGGCACGCCGATTAATATGGCCGGCAGCGCTCCCAATAGCTCGGTGAGTGGAATTGTGTGGACAGGAGGGGCCGGCAGCTTTGCCAACAACACGTCATTGACTTCAGGATATACATGGGCTCCTTCTGACGTCGATAATACCACGCTGTTCTTTACGCTGACTTCCAATGATCCGGATGGTCCGGGAGGTCCTTGTGGCCAGGAAACAGACCAAGTGAAGATCTCGATCTTCGCACTCCCTGCGCCAAACTTCTCGACGCCACCAGGAAGCCCACCGCAGATGGCGCAGAATCAATCGCCGATCGACCTGGTTGGAAATTATAAACCTGCGTCAAACAGAAATGGGTTGTTCACCATATTCTCGCCTCCGACTTCTACCATCGGAACGACACACACCGATCCATTTGGTTTCGATGCAGCGCTGTTCGATCCTTCTGCTGCGCAACTCGGATCCAACGTCATCAGGTACACCGTAACGGAGACCCACGGCGCAACGGTCTGTACGAACTTCATAGACAAGACCATCATCGTAAACCCTGTCACGCTGGTTGATTTCTCAGTGCAGGGCGCTGCTGTCAATACTGCGAATGAATTTGAAATCTGCGCTGAAGTCGGCCTGCTGAAACTCAATGGTTTCCCTGCCGCAAGCACGGGCTTCCCGCCGGAGACACAATTCACCGCGTCAACTGGATTCTTTAACGCGGCCAACACGATGATCATCGATAAGATCGGTGTCGACTACTATATACGCACGACCGGATTGGTTTCAGATACGTATACTGTAACCTTCACATATAAAAACTCCGTAGGCGCGATAACATTCAAGTCACGGAATGTGAAGGTGTTTGCAAGCCCGGTTGCAGCAATCTCCGTCGCAAACTCTTGTATCGCCAGCGCGATCAACTTCACGGACAATTCAACCATCAACCCGACGCCGTTCCCGACTACGATCACGAACTGGAAGTGGGATTTCAACGACGGATCGTTCAGCAACCTGCAGAACCCGAACCATTTCTATGGAACCGCGGCCGTGTACAACATCGCGCTCGATGTCTCCACTGGCCAGGGATGCCGTTCGACTGCGACACAGAGCATTCGTGTAGGAGATGTTCCCACTGTGGATTTCTCATGGTCAGCGATCTGTAACAACGACAGCACGAAGTTTTCAGACCTGACCAATCCTGGTACTGTCAGTGTGATCCAGACATATACATGGACCTTTGGCGATGGTGATGTTATTACAGGTCCTGCCAACGGAACTATCCCATTGGGTACGAATAGTGGTCGCACCTCCGGAACCTACAAGAAACCAGACCATAAGTATGTCGCGTTTGGTACTTTCAATTCGAAACTTGTTGTAGATACGAATGACGGATGTACAAACTCCATCACTCAGAAGGTATTCATCCTGCCATATTCAACTGTGACTCCAATAGGTTCCAATGCCTACCGCGAAGGGTTCGAAGCGAATAACGGCGGGTGGATCGCGGAAGCAAAATCTCCGAGCGATACGAGCTGGGTATGGAGCGCGCCAAATGGTTCGAATATCAAGACGGCGGCCGCAGGCGCAAAGGCATGGTGGACGGGCAGAAACAACAATACCTACTTCGCCAATGAACAATCTGTTGTGAACGGTCCTTGCTTCGACTTGCGACAGCTGCAACGTCCGATGGTGGCGCTTGACTACTGGACAGACAATGAAGCGAACATTGATGGAGCTGTAATGCAATATTCCACCGACGGCGGTGTAAGCTGGAGGATCATTGGTCCTGCAGAAGGGATTGCAAACAGGGACCAGGGCATCAACTGGTTCAACGGCCAGGGATTGCCGTCCAATCCTGGAATGCAACCATTGGGTAACTACGGATGGACCGGAAAATCCGGTGCATGGAATAACGCGCGGTTTAACATGGATATGATTCCTGTCGCCGAGCGTGATCAGGTCAGGTTGCGCATTGCGTTTGCAAGTAACGGAACCAACCCGCCGCAAAACACATACGATGGATTCTCTTTTGACAACTTCTTCGTAGGAGAAAAGACGAGGAACGTGCTCGTGGAGCACTTCACCAATTCTTCGTTGCCGGCAAGCGTGGCAGGGGATACGTGGATCAACAACTTATATGACCAGGCAATTGCCACACGTGGCGTATCCGATTTCTACAACATTCAGTATCACGTCGCCATTCCTAATGTTGATCCTTTGAATATCGATAACCCGGCTGACCCTGCTGCCCGCGCGATTTATTTTGGAGCGTCCCAGCCGCCGGCGACGATCATGGACGGTATCCTCAACAGCAAGTTCAAAGGCTTGTATACAGACCTCGATCAAAATGGTATTGAGCTTGACAGACGTTCGCTTGTCGATCCGTTGTTTGATCTGCAACTGCAGGAGTTGGCAGCAACCGCACCCAATAAGATCTCAGTGAAGCTGACCGCTACAGCGAAACAGAATTTTAATGCGCCGCTGATCGTGCAGGTGGCGCTCATTGAAAAACAGGTCGGCTCATTCAGAAACGTTTTGAGAAAGCAGCTGACGGGCACCGATGGAGAAACGATCACGCTCGCCTTTACGGCCGGCAACTCCCTCGTGAAGCAATACGACAACGTTGATATCAACGTTCCGATCGCAAATCCTGGGCAGTTGCTGTTGGTAGCGTATATTCAGGATAAGAACACCAAAGAGATATATCAGAGCCTTGTGATTCCGGCAGCTTCACATCAGGGAACGGTCACCGTGGGCCTGGAAGAGCAGGTGATTCCTACGACGCTGAATGGTATTTCGATCTATCCTAATCCAGCAAATGGTTCACTTTTCCTCGGCTTGCCTGAAGATCGCACGGCCGAAGGATTCACATGGAAACTGTCCGATGAACGCGGTGTTGTGGTAAGATCGGGAGACTTTAGCGACATGGTGAACAACGCCAAGCAGGTAGACGTCAGTGGTCTGGCCGACGGACTTTATATCATGATGCTGTCTGGTCCTGGAAAATCAGTTGTGCATCGGAAAATTATTGTGATGAACAGGAATTGAGTTTGAAAGTCACGAAACACCCTTACTTTTATTATTCGTAAGCTTTCATTCAAAAGGGCAAGTAATGTTAAAGGAACTCGAAAAACTCCCGGCCTCGGAGGCCGAGTTGATGTTAAAAGCTCCCATGCTGGTATGTATCCTTATTGCCGGAGCAGATAATAAGATCGACAGTAAAGAGATCAACGGAGCGATTGAACTTTCAAAAAAAGGAAAAGCAAAGGCGTCGCTTGCCGGGTACTATAAAATCGTCTCCGAAGATTTTGAGGATAAACTGAAAATCATTTTTCAGGAACTTCCCGTCGATACGCCCGAGAGAAATCTTTTGATCGTGAAGCAGCTATCTTCCTTAAACGGCATTCTTCCCAAAATCAGCAAAACATTCAGCTACGATTTCTATCGGAGCTTGACGTACATAGCAAAGAAGATCGCTGAATCTTCCGGCGGCGTTCTTGGGATCAAGAAGGTGGGGGATGAGGAGATGGAGCTGGTCACCCTTCCGATGATCAAGGATCCATCGACCACCTGATGACAGCGGGCCGCGTCACATTTTTCGGCAGCTCCGTTGTTCCCTTCAGGCTGGTCTTCATCATGTGGCTGGTATTCAGTGTTGAGTTCTTCACCGGAATAAACCTCGGGCACCTGGGCATAAGACCACGCACGCTTACCGGCCTCATCGGCATATTCACCGCGCCGATGATCCATGGCAGCCTGACGCATTTAATTTCTAATACAATACCACTGCTGTTCCTCGGCTCGACGCTGTTCTTTTTCTACGGCCGGATCGCTGGCATTGTTTTTTTTCGTTGCTATATCATCACCAATATCCTGGTGTGGGTGCTCAGTCCCCGCATCTCTTACCACATTGGCGCCAGTGGGCTTATCTATGGCCTCTCCGCGTTCTTGATTGCATTCGGTCTTATGAGGAAGGAATTCCGTTCTCTGGTGATTTCACTCGTCGTCTTCATCATGTACGGAGGTATTTTCTATGGCGTCTTTCCCACGGACCCCGGTATATCATGGGAATCACATTTGTCCGGTGCCATTGTGGGAGTGGCAACTGCTGTCGATCTTCGCAACAAAGTAAATGTGTGATCGATGGACGCAACGGCAAGAAAGATCATAAGTGACCTGAAGAGTAAAAAATTCGCCCCTGTATATCTTTTACAAGGTGAGGAAACATATTATATCGACTTGATTTCCAATTATATAGAGCAATATGCTTTAAGTGAATCGGAGAAATCATTCAATCAAATTATTCTATACGGCAAGGAATCTTCAGTCAGCACAATCCTCAATAATGCGAGGCGGTTTCCCATGATGGCCGAAAGGCAGGTGGTGATCGTCAAGGAGGCCCAGGATATTCCGGACTTGGCAAAGGAAATGGGTCAGAAGCTGATGCTTGACTATTTTACTCGCCCTGTACCAAGCACGGTTCTTGTGCTTTGCCATAAATATAAGACCCTCGACAAGCGGAAAGAGCTCGGAAAAAAGGCTGAGCAATTGACACTGTCGGCAACATTCAAGAAACCTTACGAAAGCCAGCTGCCTGAGTTTGTGGATGAGTATGTTACGGCGAAGGGTTACGCGATCGACGACAGGGGAGCGCAAGTATTATGCGAATCTGTGGGCAATGACCTCAACCGTCTCGCAAATGAAGTTGATAAGATGCTCATTGGCATGAAGCCAGGGGAGCAGCTCAATGCAGATCACGTGATGAGCCAGGTAGGGATGAGCCGTGAATACAACATCTTTGAACTGCAAAAAGCGCTTATCTCGCAGGATACCTTTAAGGTGATCCAGATTGCTGACTATTTCGCGGGTAACACCAAAAAGAATCCCCTGATCATGATGGTGGCATTCCTGTATAGCTTCTATAGCAAGCTGCTCATGGCAGCAGCGAATTCCGGATTATCTGAACGCGAACTTGTTAGTGCATTAAAAATCAGCCCGTTTGCTGCAAAAGATTACATGAATGCTTTGCGCCATTATACACTTCCTAAGATCATCGAGAACATCTCACTCCTTAAAGAGACTGATCTACGGCTGAAAGGTGTTAATTCCGGTTCCGAAGAAGAAGCGCAAGTGTTGCGGGAACTCGTCGTCAGACTCATTCGCTAGGAAATACAATTCTGGAATAATTCTTGTTCTAGAGATTGGCACGCCCGCGCAGGGCAGGTTTCTTGCTCCTGTATAGGTGTATTATTATCCGATAAGAATGCTTACTTTTGGATTCGTGCATCCCGATTTTTTGAGAACGCACGTAAAATTTTTTAAACTGTTTTCGGCAATAAAAACCGGATCCATTAGTTCTGGGAGTAAATCGCGAATGAAGAGAAGTACGTTTGTACTCATTGCTCTGCTGTGTGGCTGCTTTGTTTCGAGAGGCCAGGAGACACTGTCTCAACAAAGGCCTGAGCGGGTATTCCAATCGGGGCAGGACCTTCTTTCACATCAACAATACGGCGCAGCTTACGAGGCTTTTACCGACTTTCTAAAGCTGAATCAGCCTTCGCATTATCGTTATGTCGATGCGCAATATTATGAAGCCTTCTGTGCCCTCAACCTTTATCATGCCGACGGGGAAAAACGGCTGGAGGATTTCATCGCGGCCAACCCGATGTATCCCAAAGCCATTACTGCTTATTACGATCTCGCAAACTTTTTCTATGCCGAGAAAAACTACGCAAAGGCTTCGGCCTACTTCAGCAAAGTTGATTTTCCCGCACTCAGTGCCACTCAACAAAACACCGGACGGTTCAGATGGGGATACAGTCTGTTCAGTCAACGTAACCTGAAAGGGTCACTCGACCAATTCAACACTATCAAAGCTGCCGGTGGTCAATACGGTCCCGCCGCCAGCTACTATGCAGGCTTTATTGAGTCCCAGGCCGGCGACTATGACAACGCGCTGATCGACTTGAAGAGGGCAGAGGCGAACAGCTCGTACGCCACTGTCGTCCCGGTGCTCATTGCCAACGTCTATTATCAGCAGAAAGGTGACAACGAACTGATCGCTTATGCTGAATCGGCCCTCAAGCGTGAGGCAGTAGCGTCGCCCGATGAAATTTCATTGTTGCTTGCGGAAACATATTTCAGGAAAGGCGACTATAAAAAAGCGTTGGCCGGTTACGAAAGTTACTTCGATAGTCATGAGAAAAATATTGATCGCGCGGTGTTGCACCGGGCAGGCGTGGCCGCCTTCTCCTCGGGCAGAGATGATCTTGCTGTCGAGTATCTGAAAGGATCTGCTTCCGACGCCGACTCGGTGGGCGTGTATTCTTCTTATGTGCTCGGACTGGCTTATCTCAGGCGCCAGGAAAAACCACTTGCACTGACTGCTTTCAATACGGCAAAGAAGTCCCGCAAGGATCCAGCGCTGAAAGAAGAAAGTGGATTCCAGGCGGCAAAGATCAGTTACGAGCTTGGCAGGCCGGACATAGCAATTGATGAGTTTGAGTTGCTGCTGAAGGAATTTCCCAATTCTCAACATGCGAGGGAAACGAAAGAATTGCTTTCACAGGCGTATGTCAATGCAAACAACTTCAATAAAGCAATTGAATACATCGAGGCGCTTCCAAAAAGAACGCCTGCAATCGACAGGGCATTTCAAAAAGCAACTTATCTCAAGGGGACCGAGCTATTCAACAAGGAAGCCTATGCGGAAGCAGTAGAATTCTTTGAGAAATCATTGCAATATCCTGTCGATCCGGAATATGTGGCTGAAGCGAGTTATTGGTGTGCCGAGACATACTCGGTGGGCCGGAAATATGAACAGGCAATTCCGCTGTATGAACGGGCAATGGGTGCTTCGCCCAAAGCGGATTTGCTTCGTGCCATCCGGTATGGTCTGGGCTATGCACATTACAACTTACAGCGCTATGAAGCCGCGCTGCAGAATTTCAGGGAGTATGCTGCCAAGGCATCTGCAGCCGACCCAAACTATGCTGACGGTGTCTTGCGCCTGGCTGACTCGTATTATGCAACAAAAGCGTACACAGAAGCGCTCGCATCATACGCCAAAGTTGTGCAACTGAATTCGCCCGATGCAGACTATGCACACCTGCAACGAGGCATTATCCTCGCCATCCTAAAACGTTACGCCGAAGCAGGAAGCGAATTCGACCGCGTCTCCAAAATGGCTGCATCGCGCTATGCCGAGGATGCTACATTCCAGCGTGCACAAATGGATTTTGAACAGAGCAACTATGCTGCTGCAGTCACCAATTACACGACCGTGATCAACACGTCGAAATCTTCCAGGTTGCTGCCTTATGCATATTCGAAGCGCGCAGCGTCGTACTACAACCTGAAGAAATATGGCCAAACGGCGAACGACTACATCACCGTTTTGACTGAGTACCCTGCGCATCCCGTGTCACAGGATTTATTGGTTCCGTTGCAGGAGTCTCTGAACCTTGCCAACCGTTCCAATGAATTCGACAAATACCTGGCGCAGTTCAAACAAGCCAATCCGGATGCAAAAGGCATTGAAAGTGTAGAATTTGAAACAGCCAAGAATCTTTATTTCAATCAGAATTATCAGAAAGCGATCGACAACCTTTCACGATACGTCATCAGCTATCCAGAAAGTGCGAAGATTCCCGAGGCAAAATATTATCAAGGCGAATCCTATTACAGGTTGAAAGATTATACCAAGGCCCTCGAAGTTTTAAAACAAATTGATAGCGACAATGCTTTTGAAATGGTCAACAAAGTGATCGGTCGCGTTGCAGAACTGGAATTCCGGCAGGGTCACTATGAGAATGCTGCGAAGTCGTTTAAGAAACTTGCTGCACAAGCCGGTAACAAGAAAGAAGAATATACGGCATGGAATGGATTGGTGGAGTCATATTACCTCCTCGCGAAATATGATTCAAGTGACATCTTCGCAAAGAAGATACTCGACCAGGGAAACGTGAATGCGAGCGCCCAAAACAAAGCCTCAGTCTATATGGGTAAAAATGCGATGGGACGTGGCGATTATGAAACTGCGAAAGATGAATTCCTGACGACATTGAATTCGGCCCGCGATGAGTACGGTGCAGAAGCCAAATATCTCCTTGGAGAGATCTTTTACCTGAACAAGGAATACAAGCAATGCTATGAGACTTTGTTGTCGCTGAACAATGATTTTGCTTCCTACGAGAAATGGGTCGGCAAATCTTACCTGCTGCTCGCAGACAATTTCCTCGCGACCGGAGATGTATTCCAGGCGAAAGGGACATTGAAATCCCTCATTGACAATTTTCCCGCACAGAATGTGAAGGACATTGCACGTCAAAAGCTGCGCGCAATTGAAGAAAGCGAATTGAGAAAGAAGGCACAGGAAAAGGCGGACACAACCGGAAATAACTGATGCGGTATAAAGAAACATCTTTTGGAATATTGCATGGGCTCAGGCACGTGATGGTGACCCTGATTGTGTCGTGCACAATCGCAGCCTTTGGTCAGGAAAAGGAGCAGTGGGAAAAAGAAACTGGTGAGGGGGAAATTGTCGATGTTGAAATAGAGATCGTCAAGGACAGAAAGATCGTGTTGCCCCGGGCGGTCAGAAACTTCGAGAAGATTCCCCCAAGGCCTTTTGAGCCGATCAAGCCCGCGATCACATATGAGTTCAAGAATTTCCAGTTTACCACTCCGCCGTATCGCCCTTCTGTACGGCCTTTAAAGCTAAAGCAGGAAGAGCTGTCGAAGATCTATGGAAACTACATTAGTGGTGGCCTGGGTAACTATGGATCCATCTTCTTAGAGGGTAGCATGACTACCAAGCGCGACAAGAATAAATTCCTTGGGGCGCATCTGTACACCCGCAGCTTTGCGAGTGGACCAGTAGATGGTAAGAATTCGGCGAGCTCCACTACCAACTTCCAGGTATTTGGTAAAAGCACAGGAAAGGTGGTAACCGTAACGGGCGACGCAACTTACGATGTAAAGAGCGGCTATTACTATGGATACGTACCAGATGGAACCGGAACAGAAATAAATCGTGACAGGCTTCGGCAGGTGTACACCACTTATGGAGCAAATATTGGACTAGAGAATACAAAGGTCAGCGACTTCAATTACAAGTTGAGAGCTGGATACAATTACCTGCAGGATTTTTATCACGCGCGCGAAGGGGAGGCGTCTTTCTCATTCAACAGCGCATACAAGGTCAGTGAGAAAACTAAATTTATTCTCGACGCGGACTATTTTCTTATAAACCGCAAGGATTCATTGATCAGCCAAGACCGTCATTTATTTCGGGTGAAACCGGCCTACCAGTTTAATCCCATCGATAAATTGGTGCTTACTGCGGGTGCAAATGTTGCATTTTCCACCGATCAGTATCCTGGGTCCAAAGATTTTCATTTGTATCCGCACTTGAAAGCCCAGTATGAGTTAAGTCCGTCGTTCGAGGCTTACGGTATTGTTACGGGCGATATGGATAAAGTCGATTTGCACAGTCTGTCGGCTGAAAACATGTGGCTGGCATCGGCCTTTGCATTTCCGAACCTCAGCGACCATCGAAACTTTTATACAAATACGAACAGATCCCTTGAGTTCAAAGGTGGCGTCAATGGAAAGCTTGGCAGGAAAGTAGCCGTTGGGGCTGGAATATCCGTGGCAGAATTGAAGAACTATTATTTTTATGGACTCTTCACCGCAAACGTCAACCCCGCGCACCAGGCGTTGCCTGCGTACATGACGTCGTTCTTTCCGGCATACGACGGAAATACGAAGCGGATCAATCCGTTTGCAGAGATCAGTTATGCCGAAGCAGAGATATTCAAACTTTCAATACGCGGAGATTACTTTAGTTATTCAACCCAGGACTTGGCTGGTCCTTCGCAGCGGCCAACATATCGCGTCAGTGCCACGTCCGTGTACAATATGTTTGACAAAATATCACTTGAAGCAGGATTCATAGCACAAGGAGGAATGAAATTCTATACAACACCACAAACGATTTCTTTAGATCCGGCCTTTGATCTGAACTTGAAGACGCGGTACTTCATATCAAAACAGTTTTCGGCATTCGTCACTTTGAATAACATATTGGGGAACAACTATCCCCTGTATCTCGGCTACCCAGCGAGGGGATTCCAGGTGCTGGCAGGGGTGAGCTGGAGCTTCTAGAATAGTATTTTATATGAATTTGACTTAATTTCGCCTATAGCAGATAAAACTAACCCCCGAAACAATGGCAAGTAAGGACGACGATTCAAGCAAGCAGGACAATTCAGAGGACTTTGGATTGCCCAACATTGAGTATAAGCCGCTCGACCAGCCGGGTGAGAGCGCACCACGCGAGGAAGCCAACTCTGATTCCAACAGCTCTTCCGACAGTGGTTCAGGGCGTAGTACGAATTATGATAGCGGATATGTTCAGGAAGAATCTGGTTCAAAGGCACCAGTGATCCTTGGCATCGTTATCGCGTTGGTGGTTGTGGTCGCCGGTTATCTGATATACAATTTTGTCATCAAGCCAAGGAATGACGAAGCTGCCAAAAAGGAACTCGCAATAAAGCAGGAGCAGGCAAGAAAGGCAAAAGAGGCCGCTGAGGCTAAAGAGAAGCAGCGATTGGCCGAAGAGGAGCGACTCCGCCAGGAGGCTCTTGCAAAGGCAAAGCCGGCCGTAGGAACAATCGAGACACTAAGTGCACGGACCAAACGTTATTATGTAGTCGTGACCAGTGACATCGACGACGACCTGTTGATGGACTTTGCAAGAAAGCTGAGTGTGAAAGGCATCAGCACAAAGATCATCCCGCCTTATGGCGACAAGAAGTTTTACAGGCTCGCAATAGCTGATCATGACACCTTTCAGTTGGCCCAAAAGAACGCCGACGATGTGAAGGCAGACTATGGCGGGGCAGTGTGGGTACTGAAGTACTGAGCGCTGCAGTTGTCCGGTCTGATTTGATATTTTTTTCGACCTGAATATTTTTTCATCTATGCTATTTGCACAAATCGTAACGAATACGGCTGCCCCTGCGGAAGCCGATCAGGCACTTTCGATAATTGATCTGGCGATAAAAGGAGGCTTCATGATGATCCCCATCATCCTGAGCTCCTTCGTTGCCATTTATATTTTTGTCGAACGTGTGCTAACGATCAATAAGGCCAATCAAAGCCCGGACGCATTTATGTCCCGGATCAAGGAAATGGTCCTTCGTGGAGATATCAACGCCGCGAAATTGCTCTGCAGTCAATTTAACAGTCCTATTGCCCGCATGATCGAAAAGGGTGTATCCCGGATTGGAAGCCCGCTGAAGACGATCGAGGCTTCCATTGAGAACGTCGCCAAGCTCGAGCTCTTCAAACTTGAAAAGAACCTGTCCATTCTCGCCACCATCGCTGGAGCGGCGCCCATGATGGGCTTCCTCGGAACCGTTATCGGTATGGTGGAAGCATTTATTGCCATTGCTCAGGAGGAAGGTTCTGTAAGTCCCAAGTTGCTTTCGTCGGGGATCTATACTGCGATGATCACGACCGTGGCTGGACTTATTGTCGGCATCCTGGCCTACCTCGCTTACAATTACCTCGTTACGCGTGTATCGAAGGTGGTACACAAGATGGAATATTCAGCGATTGAGTTTGTTGATCTGCTCCAGGAACCCAGATAACGTATGAACATCCAGACACGAAATAAGATCGACCCCGCGTTCAGCATGGCCTCCATGACTGACCTGATATTCTTGTTGTTGATATTCTTTATGTTGACGTCGTCTTTTGTGACGCCCTCCGGATTGCCCGTAAACCTGCCTTCCAGCATTGCCAGCACCATCGAGGTGCAGAAGGTGTCCGTAACGGTAACCAAAGACCTCCAGTATTTCGTTAATGACAAGAAGGTGACACGCAATACGATCGAGTCGGAATTAAAACGAAACCTTGCCAACCCGAATGGTGTTGTGGTATTGCACATCGACAAAAGCGTGCCCACGGCTTTCCAGCACAGTGGGATCCGAAGCTTGGAATTCACGTGACTTGAAGTCGCGGC
>JADMIO011116507.1_pt1 | contig 14777 bp, 13 predicted proteins | sample 8958161 | NCBI WGS metagenome assembly JADMIO01 (sample SAMN16585339, study PRJNA669376) | soil metagenome | isolation source: Crop rotation soil | place: USA: Cullars Rotation, Alabama | collected 2011 | reverse complement strand
ACGACGACGCGACCGCCGGTGCCGGCGAGCGCATGCTCGAGGGCGAAGTCGCGCGGCCGCACGACGATCACCACATCGTTGAGCGCGGCCATGAGATGCATCGCCGCGGCAACACCGATCGGCGTGCCGGCGCTCGCGCCGTGGGACGCGGCAGGCAGCGGCGCCAGCAGCTTGGCGCCGCCGAAGCGCGCTCCGGCGCCGGCCGCGAGCAGGACGCCGACGATGCGCAAGCTAGGGCCTACCTACTCAGGCAGGAGACGGAACTTGCCGTCGCGCACGACGACGAGCACGCGCGCGCGCTCGTCCATGCCGTTGTGATTGGTCGGCGACATGTTGAACACGCCCTGCGTGCCGACCACGTCGCGCTCCTGCTCCAGCGCATCGCGCAAGGCGACGCGGAATGCTTCGGTGCCCGGCTTGCCCGCCTTCAACGCCGCCGGAATCGCGCGTTGCAGGAGCAATCCGCCGTCCCACGTGTTGGCACCGAACGTCGCCGGCTTGCTGCCGAATTGCTTCTCGTAGGTGGCGATGTAGTTCTGCGCAACCTTCTTGGTGGGATTGGAATCGGGAATCTCGTCGATGACCAGCATCGGGCCTGCGGCGAGCACCGTGCCTTCGACCTTTTCCTTGCCGAGCTTGATGAAGTCGTCGGTGGCGACTGCGTGCGTTTGGTAGACGCGGCCCTTGTAGCCCTGGTCGTACAGCGTCGCTTGCGGCAGCACAGCCGGGCCACCGACAGCGGCGATCAACACGGCGTCGGGCTTGGCGGCGATCAGCTTCAGCGTTTGCCCGGTGACGCTTTGATCGGTGCGCGCATAGCGCTCGCTCGCAACGATCTTGATGCCTGCTTTTTCCGCGAGGCCGCCGAACACCTTGTACCAGTTCTCGCCGTACGGATCGTTGAAGCCGATGAAGCCGACGGTCTTCACGCCGTTGGCCTGCATGTGCTTGATGAGCGCTGCCGCAATCAGGTCGTCGTTCTGCGTGGTCTTGAACACCCAGCGCTTCTTCGCGTCGAGCGGCTCGACCACCGACGACGTTCCCACCGTCGCCATGACCGGCACTTTCGCTTCGGCGATGACGTCGAGGATGGCGAGCGCGTTGGGCGTGGTCGACGGCCCGATCATCGCGTCGATGTTGCTCTCCTGGATCAGCTTCTTGATGTTCTGCACCGCACGCGTCGTGTCGCCGCCGTCGTCGAGCTGGATGTATTCGACGGTGGCGTCGCCGATCTTCCTGGGCAGGATGTCGCCCGTGTTCTTCTGCGGAATGCCGATGGCGGTGGTCGGGCCGGTGGCGGAAACCATGAGGCCGACCTTGACCTGGGCGGCGGCGACGCTCGCGAAGACGGCAAACAAGACGGCAGTGCACAGGCGGAATTGCACGAAGGCGCTCCTCGAAGATTGATTCAGGCGACTTGCCCGGCGGCGTGCCCCGATGCCCACGCCCATTGAAAATTGTAACCGCCCAACCAGCCGGTGACATCGACGACCTCCCCGATGAAATACAGGCCCGGCATGGTCGTCGCCGCCATGGTCTGCGAGGAAAGCCCGCGCGTGTCGACGCCGCCGAGCGTGACTTCCGCCTTGTTGTAGCCGAGCGTGCCCGAGGGCAGGACTCGCCACGCGGTGAGTGCGCGCGCGACGTCGCGCAACCGAGCGCTGCCGATCTCGCGCATCGGCAACGCGACGTCGTGCGCCTCGCACCACTGCTGCGCGACGCGCTTGGGCAATCGCTCGGCCAGGAGGTTGGGCAGCTGCTTGCTCGATGCCGCGCGCGACTGCAGCCACGCGGGCACGTCGACGTCGGGCAGGAGGTCGATCGCGAGCGGCTCGCGGCCGTTCCAGTACGACGAGATTTGCAGGATCGCCGGACCGGACAGCCCGCGATGCGTGAACAGCAGGTTCTCGCGAAAGCGGCCTTCTCCGCACGAGACTTGCGCGTCGACGGAAACGCCGGACAAATCGCCGTACCGCGCGAGCGTCTCGGGCGCGAATGCGAGCGGAACCAGCGCCGGCCGCGGCGGCACGACCTTCAGCCCGAACTGCTCGGCGATGCGGTAGCCGAACGGCGTGGCTCCGATCTTCGGCACCGTCAGGCCGCCGGTGGCAATGACCAGCGACGTTGCCGTGACCGGGCCATGTCTGGTTGCGATGCGAAACGCATCGCCCTCGCGCACGACACCGTCGACCGCGCACGGCATGCGCCACTCCACGCGCCCGCGTTCGCACTCGGTCTTCAGCATGCGGATGATCTGCAGCGAGGAATCGTCGCAGAACAATTGGCCGAGCTTCTTCTCGTGCCAGGCGATGCCATGGCGCTCGACGAGCGCGATGAAGTGCGCGGGTGTGTAGCGTGCGAGCGCCGCGCGGCAGTAGTCCGGGTTCTGCGAGAGGTAGTTGGCGGGCCCGGCGCCGAGGTTGGTGAAGTTGCAGCGGCCGCCGCCGGAGATGCGGATCTTCTCGCCGAGGATATGGTAGTGCTCGATCAACAGCACGCGCCGGCCGCGTTGGCCGGCCTGCGCCGCGCACATCATGCCGGCAGCGCCGGCGCCGATCACTACGACGTCGTACTCAGGGATCAGAGGTCAGGGATCGGGGATCAGAAGGCGCGCAGGTCAGTCGCCGAAGAACTCTTTCATCCTGTCAAACCAGCCTTTGGCGCGCGGGTTGTGCTTGCCGGGGTCTTCCTGGTTGATCGTCTCGAACTCGCGCAGCAGTTCCTTTTGCCGCGCGGTGAGCTTGACCGGCGTCTCGATCGAAACGTGGCAGTACAGGTCACCGGCCGCGGAGGCGCGCACGGGGCGGATGCCCTTATTGCGCAGGCGGAAGGTCTGCCCCGTCTGCGTCTCCGGCGGAATGTTGATCGTCGCGTGGCCGTCGAGCGTGGGAATCTCGAGCTCGCCGCCGAGCGCAGCGGTGGCGAAGCTGATGGGCATCTCGCAATGCAGGTCCGCGCCGTCGCGCTGGAACACCGGATGCTGCTTGAGATTGATGACGACGTACAAGTCGCCGTGCGGCCCGCCGTTGAGCCCCGCTTCGCCCTCACCGGTCAAGCGAATGCGATCGTCCTGGTCGACGCCGGCGGGAATCTTCACCGACAGCGTCTTCGCCTTCTTCACGCGACCCGCGCCGTGACACGCGGTGCAGGGATCGCTCACGACCTTGCCCGTGCCGCGACACGTCGGGCACGTTTGCTGGATGGAGAAGAAGCCTTGCGAGACACGAACCTCACCGCGACCGTGGCACGTTCCGCATTGCTTGGGCGACGTTCCGGGCTTGGCACCGGTGCCCTTGCAAGCTTCGCATTCGTCCATCGTCGGAATGCGGATCTTGACCTCGGCGCCGCGCGCCGCGTCCTCCAGCGAGAGCTCGAGGTTGTAGCGCAAGTCCGCGCCGCGGAACACGCCGTTGCCGCGCCCGCCACGCGCCTGCTGGCCGAAGATCTCGCCGAAGATGTCGCCGAACGCATCGGCGAAGCCGCCGAAACCCTGCGCGCCCGCGCCCGCACCGGCGAACCCGGCCGATGCATCGACACCGGCATGACCGAATTGATCGTAGGCCGCACGCTTGCGCGCATCGGTCAGGACTTCGTACGCCTCTTTCGCTTCCTTGAATTTCGCTTCCGCGCCCTTGTCGTCCGGATTGCGATCCGGATGGTGCTTCATCGCGAGCTTGCGATAGGCCTTCTTGAGCTCCTCTTCCGAGGCGCCGCGCTCGACACCGAGCACCGTGTAGTAATCCCTTTTCGACATTTACACCCCGACTCCCCTACAACGCGGACCGGCCGAGTCAAGCAAGAACTCGACCCGGCCGGATGATACGTGTTGCGCGCTGCTATTTCTTGTCCGACTTCACTTCGGTGAACTCGGCGTCCACGACCTTCTCGTCCTGCTGACCGCCGCCGCCCGCTTGCGCACCGGGCTGCGGGCCGCCTTGAGCGCCCCCGCCGGCCTGCGCGCCTTGCCCTTGCGAGTACATCATCTCGCCGAGCTTCTGCGCGGCCTTCGCCAGCTCCTCGGCCTTGCTTTCGAGCTGTTCCTTCGCCGCATCCTTCTGCTTGAGGAGATCTTCCGCGCTCTTCAGCGCCGCTTCGATCTTGGCCTTCTCGTCCGCGCCGACCTTGTCGCCGTACTCGGTGAGCGACTTCTGCACGCTGTGCACGAGCGCGTCGAGGCTGTTGCGCGCCTGCACCGCTTCCATGAGCTTGCGGTCTTCCGCGGCATGCTGCTCGGCGTCCTTCACCATCCGCTGGATCTCGTCTTCCGACAAGCCCGAGTTCGCCTTGATGGTGATCTTGTTCTCCTTGCCGGTCGCCTTGTCGCGCGCGCTCACGTGCAGGATGCCGTTGGCGTCGATGTCGAACGTGACCTCGATCTGCGGCATGCCGCGCGGCGCGGGCGGGATTCCCTCGAGGTTGAACTGGCCGAGGCTCTTGTTGCCCGTGGCCATGTCGCGCTCGCCCTGCAGCACGTGGATGGTCACCGCCGATTGATTGTCGTCGGCGGTCGAGAATGTTTGCTGCGCCTTGGTCGGGATCGTCGTGTTCTTCTGGATGAGCTTGGTCATCACGCCACCCAGCGTCTCGATGCCGAGCGACAGCGGCGTCACGTCGAGCAGCAGCACGTCCTTGACGTCGCCCTTGAGCACGCCGCCCTGGATTGCCGCACCGACCGCCACCGCTTCATCCGGATTGACGTCCTTGCGCGGCTCCTTGCCGAAGAAGTCCTTCACCTGCTCCTGCACCTTCGGCATGCGCGTCTGGCCGCCGACCAGGATGACGTCGGAGATGTCGTTGATCGTCTCGTTGGCGTCCTTGAGCGCGACGCGGCACGGCTCGATCGTCCTCTGGATGAGCGGCTCGACCAGCGCCTCGAACTTGGCGCGCGTGATCTTCATCGACAGGTGCTTGGGGCCGCTCTGGTCCGCCGTGATGTACGGCAGGTTGATCTCGGTCTGCTGCGACGAGGAGAGCTCGATCTTCGCCTTCTCCGCGGCGTCCTTCAGGCGCTGCAGCGCGAGCACGTCGTTCTTGAGGTCGACGCCCGATTCCTTCTTGTACTCGGTGACGATGTAGTCGATCAAGCGCTGGTCGAAGTCTTCGCCGCCGAGGAACGTGTCGCCGTTGGTCGACAGCACCTCGAACTGGTGCTCCTTGTCGACTTCCGCGATCTCGATCATCGAGATGTCGAACGTGCCGCCGCCAAGGTCGTACACCGCGATCTTGCGATCGCCTTCCTTCTTGTCGAGGCCGAACGCGAGCGCGCCCGCCGTGGGCTCGTTGATGATGCGCTTCACGTCGAGGCCCGCGATGCGGCCGGCGTCCTTGGTCGCTTGCCGTTGCGAGTCGTTGAAGTACGCGGGAACGGTGATCACCGCTTCCGTCACTTCCTCGCCGAGATAGTCCTCGGCGGTCTTCTTCATCTTGCGCAGGATTTCCGCCGAAACCTGCTGCGGAGAGATCTTCTTGCCGCGCACTTCGACCCACGCGTCACCGTTGTCGGCGCGCACGATGTTGAACGGCGACAGCTGCTTCGCCTTCTGCACTTCGGGATCGTCGAACTTGCGGCCGATGAGGCGCTTCACCGCGTAGATGGTGTTCTTGGCGTTGGTGACGGCCTGCCGCTTGGCGGGCGCGCCGACCAGGATTTCGCCGTCTTCCATGTACGCGACGATCGAAGGCGTGGTCCGCGCGCCTTCCGAATTCTCGATCACCTTGGGCTTGCCGCCTTCCATGATGGCGACGCAAGAGTTGGTGGTGCCGAGGTCGATACCGATGATCTTGGCCATGTTGGTGTTCTCCGTAATGCGATGTGTTTGTCTAGGCGGTCAAATGGGGATGCGTGTGGCGCCGATCAACCGCCCTTCGGCTCCTCGCCGCTCGACACGGTGACGAGCGCGGGGCGCAGGATGCGGTCGTTGATGAGGTAGCCCTTCTGGTACACGTCGACCACGGTATTGGCCGGTTGCGACGACGGCACCATCTGCATCGCCTGGTGGCGGTGCGGATCGAATTTCTGTCCGGCGGGATTGACTTCCTGGATGCCGCCGCGCGCGAACGCGTTCTGCAGCGACTTGAGCGTGAGGTCGACGCCGGCGCGCAGCGACTCCACCGTCTGCGACGGGGTGGCCAGCGCCTTTTCGAGCGCGTCCTTCACGGGGAGCAGGTCCTCGGCGAAGTTCTCGATGGCGAACTTGTGCGCCTTCGAGACGTCGGCCTGCGCGATCTTGCGCGCGTTGTCGGTTTCGGCCTTGGCGCGCAGGAAGGCGTCCTTGAGCTCGGCGATTTCCTGCCTCGCCCTGGCGAGCTCGGAGTCCGCGGCCTGGGGCTCGGTGGCCGTGGTGGGGTCCTCGGCGGTCAAAGTCGGGTCGATTTGGGAAGCCATGCGGGAGAGTTCCTGGACGATCGATGCTGACCGTATCCACATTGGGGTCATTGCAGGCGTTTCAACCCTTTTTGCTCAACAAATGGACACCACTTCTCACAGCCGGGAAACCATTGGCGGCGCGGCCGGGCGTACGGTTGTTCAGCGCCGCCCGGATGGCCGTCGCCGCGTGCGGCGTTCGCACGCCGATGCCGGCGCGTATGCCTGACCGTGGTCGACGAGGTCTGGTCAGACCGCGCTCGCCGAGCGAGGCCGGCGGCGGCGGCGCTGCGATCGTCTTTTCCCCCGGCTTGGGCGGGTCGCGAGGGCAAAAACTATGTGATCGTCGCCCGCTTACCGAGTACGTCGACGCCGGCGGGCTCTTGAGCTACGGACCGACGGCCGCCGAGGGCTTCAGGACCGTCACGGTGTTCGTCGACAAGGTGCTCAAGGGCGCCGACGCGAGCGCGATTCCCATTGAGCAGGCGAAGACGATCACCCTGTCGCTCAACAAGCGCGCGGCGGACGCGATCGGCCTCGAGGTGCCGCGGTCGATCCTCATCCGCGCCGACAAGATCATCGAGTGAGCGGGGCGTCCTTCGCGTTCGCTTCGCGCCATGCGGCGAGCTTGGCCGCGATGTTGGCGCCGACGTAGCGTTGCGGTTCCGACGGCGTGTAGTTGTCCTTCTTTTCCCGCTCCGCAATCACCGGCGCGGCGACGTCGAACGCATCGATGAACGAGTCGCTCGTGCGCAGCGCCTCGTCGAAGTACGCCTTGCCGAAGTACGTGAAGTCCGCCTCGTTGCTGCAGCCGAACGAGTTGCGGTCCTTGGCCGACGCCGTGATGATCAGCGAGTCGTCGTCCTTCAGCGCATCGACGAACGCGCCCGAGTAGCACGACGACACGACGATCACGCGGTTGCGGATCCCTGCGCCGTCGAGCATCTGCTTCAGCTCGGGCGCGGTCAGGTCGCCCAAGCGGAGCGGGGGATATTCGAGCGTAAAGCGGCCGTCCTTGGACCCGTGCGACGTGAGGAACAGGAACAGCACGTCCTGGTCGCGGTCCATGACGTCGCCGACACGCTTCAGCGCCTGCGTGAGCGCGGTCCGGGTTGCGAGCGGCGCGCCCGCCACCGGAAAGCGATTGTTGACCAGCCGAAGCGAACGGCCGCGCGTTCCGAAGCGCTCGGCGAACATCGTGTCGACCGCATCGACCTCGCGCTTGAACACTCTCTGATCCGCGTATCCCGCGACACTGACGAGGTACAAGTTCGGGCGTCCCTCACGGCGCGGCTCGAGGGCGGCAAGCGCGTCGGCGAGGACCTTCGGCTCGCGATAGAGGATGTCCTCGTTGGTGGCCGTGTCGTAGTCGGCGCGGCTTTCGCGCAAAGCCTCGTCGTCGACGTCCCTGGTCCACAGCTTGCGGTCGTAACCGGAATAGACGAGCGGATAACCGAGCACGACGAGAGCGATCACGGTGGCGAGCGCCGAGCGCGGCACCGCGAGACCGAAGCGCCGCGCGCCGGCCACCACGGCAATCGCGACGAACCACAGGATCGCCGCGTAGTACAGGATCCACTCGAGCCATGCCGAGACGAAGCGCAACGCGCCGTTGTGAATCACGAGCCAGGCAAGGCCGACGAACGTGTGCAGCCACAGCACGCTGCTCATCACCGCGACGACCAGCGCCAGCGTATCCGCGCTGCGACCGGCGAGCGCCGCCATCGACCACGACACGAGCACGACGAGCGGGATAAACAGCAGCGCGTCGGCAAGACCCCAGGGGCTCAAGTGCCCGGGAAAGCCGATGACCAGGATCTGCCAGACGAGCTTCGAGACCAGTGCCACCAGCACCAGCAGCGCGAACTGCGTCCACGTGGCGATCACGTCGCGGTGCTTCGTCGACTGCAGGCACGCGACGCGCAAGCCGACGCGCAGGTTGTGCAGCAGGTCGCGCATGTCTTACTGCGCCGCGCCGAGCGCCTTGGCGCGCACCTGGGTGAGGTCGCGCGCGTCGGCGTCGGGCGGCTGCGCGAGCCATCCGGCGAGATTGCGGAACGTGAGCTCCGCAAGCGCGGTGATCCACCGCGGGTGCTCGTTGAGGCACGGGATTACCTCGAACTCCTTGCCGCCCGCCTGCTGGAACAGCGCCTTGCCCTCGATCGCGATTTCCTCGAGCGTTTCCAGGCAATCGGTGACGAAGCCGGGACAGAACACGTGCACGCGCGCCGCGCCTTCCTTGCCGAGCGCTTTCAGCACATCGGCCGTGTACGGCGTCAGCCACTGCGCGCGGCCGAACCGCGACTGGAACGCGATGGTCCATTGCGCCGCGGTCAATCCGAGCTCGCGCGCGAGCAGCCGCGCGGTCATGTGGCAATAGCAGTGATACGGGTCGCCGCGCTCGAGCGTGGCGCGCGGCACGCCGTGGAACGAGAGCACGAGCTTCGCCGGCCGGCCGTTCTTGGCCCAGTAGTCGTTGACGTTCTGCGCGAGCGCCTGGATGTAGCCTTCGTCGGCGTGGAACGACTCGACGAATCGAAGCGCCGGCAACCGTCGCACGTGCGACAGGTACGCCGCCACGGCATCGAAGGTGGACGCGGTCGTGCTCGCGGCGTACTGCGGATACAGCGGCAGCACGAGGATTTTTTCGCAGTTCGCGGCGCGCAGCTTGTCGAGTGCTGCGGCGATGCTTGGATTGCCGTAACGCATGCCGAGCTCGACGGGACAAAGATCCGCGGGCAGTCCGGCGCGCTTCAATCGCTGCCCGAGGAATCCCATCAGCAACGTGCGCTGGCGCAGGCTGTGCACCAGCAGCGGCGAGCCGTCCTTGGTCCAGATGGCCTGGTAGCGCTTGGCCGACTGCGCGGGGCGCGTGTTGAGGATCACGCCGTGCAGCAGCGGCTTCCATGCAAGGCGCGGGATCTCCACCACGCGCGGATCGGACAAGAACTGAGCGAGGTAGCGGCGCACCGCCTTCTTGTCCGGCGCGTCGGGCGTGCCGAGGTTGGCGAGCAGGATGCCGGTGCGCGGCGTGCGATCGTGCGCGAACGGCGGCTCGGGCTTGTGCATCGAGGTGACCGCTAGCGCTGCGCGCGCCAGCTTTCGAAGCCGCGCCGCGCCTCGGCGCGGATCGCGTTCTGCACGAACGGCGTCCAGCCGAGCGCCACGCCCTTGCCGCCGAGCGCCATGCGCGTCCATCGCCACAGGCTGAACGTGTCGGCGTGCGTGGCGATCCTGCCGTCACGGAACGTGAAGCGCGACTCGATGATGTTGTGCACCGGCCGGCCGGTGAGCGTGAACGTATAGCGCGGCTCCCAATGCGCGGCGCCGCGCTCGTCGTCGGCGGAAAGCACGCGATAGTCGAGCGTGAGATCGCGACCCCGCTCGCACAGCATGGTCCACATGTCCCCGATCTCCGATCCCGTCACCTGGAAAATCGGATCGCGGAACGTCGCGTCGGGCGCGTAACACGCAGCCATCGCCGCCGCGTCGCGCTTGCCGAACGCGGTGTAGAAGCGATCGATGAGCTCGGCGTTCCTGTGGCTGGTCATTCGTCGGCGAGCTGCTGCGTCATCGCGTTGGACAGGAGCTTCGCCGTGAGATCGACGATCGGAACGACGCGCTCGTACGCCATGCGCGTGGGCCCGATCACGCCCAGCGTGCCCACCACCTTGCCGCCGACTTCGTACGGCGCGGTGACCACGCTGCATTCGTCGAGCGGCACGAGGCCCGACTCGCTGCCGATGTAGATGCGCACGCCTTGCGCGCGCTGCGAAAGGTCGAGCAGGTGCAGGATCGAGGTCTTCTGGTCGAAGAGATCGAAGAGCTGGCGCAGCCGCTCCATGTTCGACGCGAAATCCTCGCTGTTGAGGAGGTTGCGTTCGCCGCTCACGAGCAAGGATTCGGCGTCGGCAAGCGCACCCTCGCCGGCATCGACCGCCGCCGTCATCAGCCGCGCGATGTCTTCCTGCAGGGCGCGCAGCTCCTTGCTGATGCGCTCGCGGATCTGCAGGAACGACTGCCCGGCGAAGTGCTTGTTGAAGAAATTAGTCGCTTCGGTAAGTTGCGCGGGTGTGTAAGAGCGATCGGTGTGCAGGATGCGGTTCTGCACGTCGCCCTCGGCCGTCACCAGGATCAGCAGCACGCGCCGCTCGGCGAGACGCAGGAACTCGACGTGGCGGAAGCCGGCGTCGCGCCGGCGCGGCGTCATCACCACACCCGCGAACTGCGTGAGCTGCGAGAGCAATCCCGCGGCCGTGCTCACCAGCTGCTGCGGCCGGTCGGCGGACAGTTGCACCTCGAGGCGCTGGATCTCCGACTCTTCCGGTGGCTTGGCGACCATCAGGCTGTCGACGAAAAAGCGATAGCCCTTGGCGGTCGGCACGCGTCCCGCGGAGGTGTGCGGGCTCGCGATGAATCCCATCTCCTCGAGGTCGGCCATCACGTTGCGCACGGTGGCGGGCGACAGGTCGAGGCCCGAGTGGCGCGACAGCGCGCGCGACCCGACCGGTTGGCCGTCGGTCACGTAGCGTTCGATGAGCGTCTTGAGCAGGTGCTGGGCACGCGGTTCAAGCATGGAAACCATTCTAGCAGCGTGAAACAGGAGCGCTCATCCGTAGGGACGAGCATCGCCTCGTCCCTCGTGTGGTTTAATCGGCATCATGTCCGGTACAACAGCCGCCGCCTTCCCGCGCGTCGCCCTCGTCGGCCGCTACGGCAGCGACGGCATCGCGGCGCCGATCTCCGATCTGGCGGCGTTCCTGTCCGCGCGCGGGCACCAGGTCGTGCTCGATGCCGAGAGCGCCCACGAGGCCGATCTCGCGATCGTGGTCGGTGGCGACGGCACCATGCTGGCCTACGCGCGGCGGCTCGCACCGCACGACGTGCCGCTCATCGGCGTCAACCAGGGGCGGCTCGGCTTTCTAACGGATATCCCGCTCGCGCAGATGACCGAGACGCTCGCCGCCATGCTCGAGGGCCGCTACGTCGAGCAGCGGCGAACGCTCCTCGCCATGGTCCTCGAGCGGGGCAACGGCGCTCGCGAAGAGGCGCTCGCGCTCAACGACGTCGTCGTCAACCGCGGCTCGCTCGGCACCATGATCGACTGTGCAGTGGCCATCGACGACCGCTTCGGCTACGCCATGCGCGCCGACGGCATCATCGTCGCGACTCCCACCGGTTCGACCGCGTATGCGCTTTCGGCGGGGGGGCCGATCCTCGCGCCCCAGCTCGCGTGCTTCGTGCTCGTTCCCGTTGCCCCGCACGCCCTCACCCACCGGCCCATCGCCGTATCCGACGAGTGCCGCATCACCATCACGGTGATGCAAGGGCGCGATGCCGGCGTGCATTGCGACGGGCAGGGTCACTTCTGGCTCGCGGAAGGCGACCGCGTGACCGTCGCGCGCGCGAAGTTCCACGCGCGCTTCCTCTATCCCGAGGGCCACGACTACTTCAAGACGCTGCGCGAGAAGCTGCACTGGAGCGCCACGCCGGAGCGCATCACCGGCGTGAGCTGATCCGCCATGCTGCGAACGCTCGCGATCCGCGACTTCGTCGTCGTCGCCGCGCTCGACAGCGAGTTCGGCCCCGGCCTCACCGTGCTCACCGGCGAAACGGGTGCCGGCAAATCGATCCTGCTCGACGCGCTCGGGCTGCTGCTGGGCGATCGCTTCGAGCTGCGGCAGCTGCGCGCCGGCGCAACCCGTGCCGAGCTGGCCGCGACGTTCGACGTGAGCGACGTTCCTGCGGCGCGCGCATGGCTCAACGAGCAGGCGCACGCTTCCGACGGCGACGAAGTGCTGCTGCGCCGCGTGCTCGATGCGCAAGGCAAGAGCCGCGCGTGGATCAACGGCACGCCGGCCACGCTGTCGCAGCTCGGCGAGCTCGGCGCCATGCTCGTCGCGATACACGGCCAGCACGGGCATCAATCGCTCGGCCAACCGGAAGCGCAGCGTGCGCTGGTCGATGCGTTCGGCGGCTTCACCACGCTGGCCGACGAGGTCGCCGAGCGCTGGCGTGCGTGGCGCACCGCAGTCGAGCGACGCGACGCCGCGGCGAGCGCCGCGGAAGCGACGGCGTCCGAGCGCGAGTTCCTCGAGCAACGGCGGCGCGAGCTCGCAGCGCTGGCGGTAACCGAAGAAGAGTGGCGCGAGCTGACCGCGTCGCAATCGCGCCTCGCGCATGCGGCCGAGCTGATCGCGCTGGCCAACGACGGGGTGGCAGCCCTGTCCGAGTCGGACGACGCGCTGACCACGCAGCTTTCGCAGCTCATCGCGCGCATGCGCGCCGCGGTGACGCACGATCCCGCGCTCGGCGACGTCGTCGCGCTGCTCGAGCCGGCCGCCATAGAGCTCGAGGAAGCGGCGCGTGCGCTGCGCGATTACCAGCGGCATCTCGATCTCGATCCCGCCGAGTTGAAGCGCGTCGAGGATCGCCTCGCCGCGATTCACGACACCGCGCGCAAGCATCGCGTGCGGCCGGAAGCGCTGCCGTCGCTGCTCTCGGAAACCGAGGCGCGGCTTGCGGCGCTTGCCGAATCGGCCGATGGCAAAGCGCTGGCGCAACGTGCGGCACAAGCCGAGCGCGACTATCGCGATGCGGCCAGCCAGCTCGCGAAGAAGCGCCGCTTCCACGGCAACGAGCTCGCCAATCGCGTCACGGACGCGATGCAGAGCCTGGCCATGGCCGGCGGACGCTTCGAGATTGCGCACGAGGCGCTCGCCGCGCCCGCGAGCTACGGCGCCGAAGCCCTCGAGTTTCGCGTGGCGAGCCATCCCAAGCAGGCACCCGCATCGCTGGCGCGCGTCGCATCGGGCGGCGAGCTGTCGCGCATCGCGCTTGCGCTGTCGGTGGTCGCCAGCGAAGCGGGCGCGGTGCCGACGCTCGTATTCGACGAAGTCGATGCGGGCATCGGCGGTGCCGTTGCCGCCACGGTGGGAAAGCTATTGCAGACGCTGGCGACGCGACGGCAGGTGCTGTGCGTCACGCATCTGCCGCAGGTGGCGGCGTTCGCCGACGCTCATTTCCGGGTGACGAAAGCAAGCGCCAAGGATGGCGTCGCGAGCGATCTCACCAAGTTGTCGGCGGCCGAGCGCGTGGAGGAGATCGCGCGCATGCTGGGCGGCGCGGAAATCACCGCCAAGACGCGGGCCCACGCCAAGGAGTTATACGAACAGCATCGTAGGCCGCGTTAACCGCGGCCCGATTTGGTCGCTGCGAACTTGCCCTGGATGCGGCCGGGCTTGGCCTTGGGCACCGGCTTCATGATCGCCTTCACCGCCTTGACCTGCAGCGATTCGCCGGTCTCGAGCCAGTGCTTGACGCGCTGCGCATCGGCCACACGAGTGAAGGTGCCGATGGAATCGAGCAGCACGATCACCATCGGCTTGCTTGCGATGTTCGCGAGCATCACCACGCAACGGCCGGCCTCGCGGATGTAGCCGGTCTTTTGCAGCTGGATGTCCCACGCGCTGTTCTTCACCAGCGCGTTGGAGTTGTTGTAGCCGAGCGTCCGGCCCGAGTCCTGCAGCTCGACGTAATGCGCGGGCGTGGTCGAGTACTCGCGGATGGTCGGGTACTCCGCCGCGGCGCGCACCAGCTTGGCGAGGTCGTACGCGGTCGACACGTTCTTGGGCGACAGCCCGGTCGGGTCGTCGTAATGCGTATTGGTCATCCCGAGCGACATCGCCTTGTCGTTCATCGCGGCGACGAACGCGAGCGTGCCGCCCGGGTAGTGGCGGGCCAGCGACGACGCGGCACGGTTTTCCGACGACATGAGCGCGAGGCGCAGCATCTCGTCGCGGGTGAGCGACGCGCCGAGACGCAGGCGCGAATGGCTGCCCTTCAGGTAATCGAAGTCGGCGAGGTCGACGCTCAGCACCTCGTCCTTGGGCTGGTGGGCGTCGAGCACGACCATGGCGGTCATCAGCTTGGTCAGCGAGGCGATCGGCGTCACCTCGTCTGCCGCTTTTGCGTAGATCGCGTGCCCATCCTGGGCATCGATGATGACCGCGTTCTGCGACGCGAGCCGGAGCTTGGCGGCGTCGAGCTCGACCGCGCCGGCACCCGTGGCGGCGGCGAAAACTGCAAAAACAAGGGCAAAGGACCGAATCATTACGATAAATCTCAAGAAATTCCGGGACGGGTTATCTCACGGTTTGCAGCCGACCGTCAATCCCCCAATTGCTTCAATGGCTTAGCGGCAAACCTAGGGCCTCCCTCAGGCAAGAACCGCGCCGGACCGGAATCTACAACGTATAGGCCCCGGTTTCCGCCGACACCCCCGCATCTTGCGGCCGCCGACGCTCCTCGTCCTGTTGCAGCCGCCACATGCGGGCGTAGGCGCCGTTCGTCGCCAGCAGCGCGGCATGGGTGCCCCGCTCGACGATCCGCCCCGTTTCCAGGACCAGGATCT
>JADMIO011047631.1_pt1 | contig 14778 bp, 13 predicted proteins | sample 8958161 | NCBI WGS metagenome assembly JADMIO01 (sample SAMN16585339, study PRJNA669376) | soil metagenome | isolation source: Crop rotation soil | place: USA: Cullars Rotation, Alabama | collected 2011 | reverse complement strand
TGAGCCAGTGTGATTACATTTGCGGCCTAACTGTGGCCAGTCCAGTTACGCTGGAGTCACTAGTATTTAGGTGACACTATAGAAGCGGCCGCGACAACTTGTCCACGTGGAATTCTAAGCTTAGGATCCCAATGTGCTGGAAAGGCCGAGCACGAGGCGGAGGTCGAAGCGCTGCTGCAGCCGATGTTGTGTCAACACTGCGAGAAGGCGCCGTGCGAGTACGTGTGCCCGGTGGAGGCGACGGTGCACAGCAGCGAGGGGCTCAACGAAATGGTGTACAACCGCTGTGTTGGAACGCGCTTCTGCTCGAACAACTGCCCGTACAAGGTCCGTCGCTTCAACTGGTACGACTACAACGCGCATCTCAGCGAGACGGAGCGGATGGTCAAGAATCCGAACGTCACCGTGCGCGAGCGCGGCGTGATGGAGAAGTGCACGTTCTGCGTTCAGCGCATTCGCGCGGCCGAGATCGCGGCGGATCGCGACGGACGCGAGCTCGAGGGATCGACCGTCGTGACCGCGTGCCAGCAGGCGTGTCCGACGAACGCGATCGTCTTCGGCTCGCTCTCCGAGACGGATTCGGAGGTCGTCAAACGTCGCAACCAGCCGCGCTCCTTTTCCGCTCTCGCCGATCTCGGTACCGAGCCGCGCGTCGCGTATCTGGCGCGGCTGCGCAATCCGAATCCTGATATTCACGGATCCGTATGACCGCGGTCCCGCTTCGTCCGCCAGCTGCTGTCGAACCGGCACCGCCGCGCTCGCCGTGGCCGGTTCTCCGCTTCGATGGCAACGACGCCGCCATCACGGATCTCGTCCTGGCGCCGCTCCGCGGGACGGGCGTCCTGTGGTGGCTTTTGTTTCTCGCGTCGGCTGGAGGGGCAGCGGTCTTCGGCTTCTGTTGCTGGTACACGGTCGCGAAGGGCATCGGCACGTGGGGCAACAACATTCCCGTCGCGTGGGCGTTTGCGATCACCGACTTCGTTTGGTGGATCGGCATCGGCCACGCCGGGACGTTCATCTCGGCCTTTCTCTTGTTGCTCAACCAGCACTGGCGATCATCGATCAATCGAATCGCGGAGACGATGACGATCTTCGCACTCGTGAACGCGGCGATGTTTCCGATTCTTCACCTCGGCCGGCCATGGTTCTTCTATTGGCTCGTGCCCTACCCTGCCACGATGGGCGTGTGGCCGAACTTCAAGAGTGCCCTGCCCTGGGATGTGGCCGCCGTGACGACGTACTTCGTCGTGTCGCTTCTGTTTTGGTACGTCGGCATGATCCCGGACCTCGCGACGGCGCGGGATCGTGTCGAGCCGCTCTGGGCGCGACGCCTGTACGGTGTGTTCGCGCTTGGATGGCGCGGGTCCAACGACCAGTGGCCGCAACACCGAATCGTCATCACGATCCTCGCCGCGCTCGCGACGCCCCTCGTGATCTCCGTTCACAGCGTCGTGAGTCTCGACTTCTCGATCGCGCAGCTGCCGGGATGGCATTCGACGATCTTCCCGCCGTACTTCGTCGCCGGCGCGATCTACTCCGGGTTCGCGATGGTCTTCGTGCTCATGCTGCCGCTGCGTCGGGCCTACGGGCTCGAGGACATCATCACCGAACGCCACCTCGACGCGATGGCCAAGGTCACGCTCGCGATGGCTTTCGTGCTGATCTACGCGTACGCCATCGAGCTGTTCATGAGTTGGTATGGCGCCGATGCGCAGGAGCATTCTCTGTCTTTCCGCGAGCGGCCATTTGGGACGTACGCCCTTCTGTTCTGGATCATGATCGCCGGCAACGTCGTGGCGCCTCAGCTGCTCTGGTTCCGTCGATGTCGGACCAGCCCGTTCGTGTTGTTTGGCGTGAGTCTGGTCGTTCTCGTGGCGATGTGGCTCGAGCGATTCATCATCATCGTCGTCTCGCTGCATCGCGACTTCCTGCCGTCGAGTTGGCAGTTTTACCGTCCCACGTGGGTGGACCTCGGCCTCATCGGCGGAAGCGTGGGATTGTTCGGCATGCTGTTCTTGCTGTTCGTGCGCTTCGTGCCGCTCGTCGCGATCAGCGAGGTGAAGCGACTCCGCCACGACCTTGCCGCGGCCGGCGGTAACGAGCTGGCGCTGCCGCATGCGTGACATCGCCTGGCCCTCCGGCGCCTATGCTTTTCAGTTTGCTGATGAGCAGAGTCTCATCAACGCGCTCGCGGTGTTACGCGACCGCGGCTACGCCAACGTGACGACGTACACGCCGTACCCCGTCGCCGGAGTCGACGAGGCGTCGTCCACGCGATCGTTCATCCCGACGTTCGTGTTCGCGGCGGGCGCATTTGGGGGGATCGCCGGCTATGTCATTCAGTGGTACGCGAACGCGGTGTCCTATCCACTCAACATTGGCGGACGTCCGGCGCATGCGACACCGGCGTTCTTCATTCCGACGTTCGAGGGCGTCGTCCTCGCGGCAGCGCTCGCGGCCGTCGCTGCCCTCTTCGTCACGTTGCGCCTCCCGCAGCCGTGGCACCCGATGTTCGAGGTCGACGGCTTCGAGCGGGCGTCGAACGATGCGTTTTGGCTCGCGGTCGATGCGGCCGATCCGCAGATCACGCTGCAGCCATCGCTCCCGTCGCTCGACGATCTTCATGCCATTCGCGCGGTTCGAGTGCCGCCGGCATGATGAGAGCACTCTCATGGCCGCTCGCCGCTCTGTGCCTCGCCGGCGCGTGCCGGCAGGCGCCGGCCGGTGAGTCGCGCGACTTCGAGCGCATGCGCCGCCAAGCGCGGTACGACCCGTACGACACGAGCCGATTCTTCACCAATGGCTCGACGATGCAGGCGCCGCCCGCGCATACGATCGCCCGCGAGTCAGCCACGAGGACAGCCCTGAGCGCGGCGGTTGGAGGCCGGCAGTTCGCGATCTCGTGCGCCGTGTGCCATGGCATCGGCGGATTCGGGGGCGGACCGATGGCGCCGAATCTTCAGCAGAAGCGGCCGCCGTCGCTCCGCTCCGCGACCGTGGCAGCCATGCGTGACTCCGACATCGTGCAGATCATGACGAACGGACACGGGCTGATGCCGCCACTCGGCTGGCAAATCGCGCCCGACGTCCGCGTCGCGATCGCGGAATACGTGCACACCTTGCGGCGACTGCCGTCCACGGCGGAGACGCGGGCGGATTCTGCGCTGGCGGCGTCGTTGGCGCGACTGGATTCGCTCAATGCGGCCGCTGAGGCGACGGTGAAGCCCCAATGACGCTCGCGGCCGCCTTCATTGCGGCGTACGTCGCCGTCCTGAGCGTCGTTCTCGGCGTGGTGGCGCTCGTGCTCGTCGCCAATCTCACCGCGGCAACCTGGTTCGAGCCGCTGCGGTCGCGCGCCAAGACCGTGATCGCGACGTTACCAGTTCTGGCATTGTTCGGCGCTCTAGCGGTGATCCTCGTCATCGTGGTCGACCGGTCGACCGTCGTCGCGGCCACAGGTGGCCGGTCGACGTACCTGGCGCCGTGGTTCGTCATCGTTCGCGCTGTGGTCTATTGGCTGGTCTGGCTCCTCATCGCTCGGTCCATCCGAGGCGCCGGCGCAACGCATCGGCCGCGGCAGCTCACATCCGCGCTTGGTCTCGTCGGCCTCGGCTTCACGATGAGCTTTGCGTCGATCGATTGGATGATGTCACTCGCCAATGACTGGCAATCGACGATCTACGGCATCTACTGGATCGCGGGCGGATTGGTCGGCGCGATTGCGCTCATTTCGGTCGTCGCTACTCGGACGGCCGTCGGCGACGATCTGCCGCCGCTGTCCGCAGAAAATTGGCAATCGCTGGGCAAGTTGATGCTGACGTTCGTGATGTTTTGGGTGTATGCAGGGTTCTCGCAGTACATCGTCATCTGGAGCGGTGACGTACCGCGCGAGGTTGGTTGGTACGTGGCACGAACGCGCGGCATTTGGGGATTCACGGCCTTGAGCATGCTCGTCGTTGGTGGCGCGCTTCCCTTTCTTGCGCTGCTACAGTCCTCCGTTCGTCGAAGCCCGCTCTGGCTCGCCGGAATCGGTGTCGTATTCCTTGCTATTCATTTCCTCGAGAGCTGCTGGCTCGTCATGCCCGGTCTCGGTGCATTCGAGTGGTGGACGCCGTTCCTTCTCGTCGCCGCGCTGATCGTCGTCGCAGGCCCTCCGCTGATGCTCGCGCGGCTCATGCGTCCGGGCTAGGAAACGCCGCGTGCGGTCAGCGCTGCTTCCACGCGTCGTAGCGTCTTCTCAGTGTCACGACGGGATTCGGGCTCTCCTCAGCGGTCGTATTCTCGTCAGTCACCGACAGGAACAGCGCAAACTTGCCGGTCGTGTACGACGTCCCGGTCTCGGTATGCGGCGAGGGCACCTTGTCGGTTGGATCAGCCGCGATGATGTACGCCAACATCGCGTTGCGCGTCGTGCAAGGTGCTTTCGCGAGCGGCGCGCTCGTGCAGCTGCACCGGCTGTCGCCGCCGGCTGCATCGCCGGCCTCGAGCGCCGCCATCGCGCGATCGGTGATCGCACCATTCGTATTCTCGAATGCGCGCACTGCGTTCTGCACGACCGCGGTGCTTCGCAGAATGTTTCCCTGAACGGCATAGTAGATCTGTGTGCCCGCGACTTGTCCTTCGACATCCAGTGCCGACGGCGAGTTCTCGGCTCCGGAAAAGCCCGCGAACCGTCCCTGACTGTCCACGATTCCGAACTGTCGCGATTGCACGTTCGGATCGGACATCAGGAGCTGCAAAATGACTGAAGGATGCGTGCCCTTCCTCAGCTCGCGGGTCACGAGAGCCTGATTCGCGCGTGTCGGATCGGAGGAGGCTTGCGTTGCCGCGACGCCGAAGCCCGGAACGATCACCGCTTGCACATCCATCAATCCCTTGAAGGCGGACGCGGCGAAGACACGCTGCGACACGCAGGTCGCAGTGGCGATGACTAAGCGCCCGGTCGCTCGGTCTACCGCGACGATCGACCACGTGGCGTCCGCGCGTGACGGAAGAGTCATCAAGACCAATGCGACGACGGTCGCGCGGACGGCGCCGAGGATCACGGCGCGGTCCGGCTGCTGATCTGGAGATCCCATCCCATGGCGTCGGGCACGTGATAACTCTCTAAACCACCGGCCATGTCGTCACGCGGCGCGCGATTCCCGTTGATTTCGTACACGATCCCTCGCTCCATCAGCTGTGCCTTCACCCGCTCGGCGTTCCAGTCCGCGATGCCAAAGCTGATGTGGCCAATGGTCGCGGTGACGCCGCCGTTGTTCACCGCGCGACCGTTTCGAATGATCGCGCCGGCGACGTCGCCAATCCACACGGTGTTCGAGCGCGGTGAGTCCGGCCAGGCCGGCGGAACGATCTGCTTCCGAACCCGCCAACCGAGTAGCGCTTCGTAGAACGCAACGCTCCGCTCGTAGTCGGCCACTTCATACGATAGGTGGTCGACGAACATCGTGCGCCATCCGGTCGGTGTGAACGGCGCCGACGTCTTGAGCGCGCCGGCGGCCGGCGTCTTCCGACGCATGGCCTTCGTCGCATTCGAGACCGTCACGGAGAATCCATCAGGGTCCTTGAATGAAAATGCTTTATAGTCGCCATCGTGCTGCGCGACGGGATCGAGCCCGCGCTTCTCGAGCTGCGCCTTCACCGCCTCGGTGTTCCACGGCTCGATGCCCCAGGCAAATCCGTCGAAGCGCGCGCGGGCTTTCGTCGCCCCGGGGCTGGCGTCGGTCAACGCAGCCGGCGGCGGCGCCGTCAATCCGCCCGTGAACACGACGTCGCCACAGTTGTCACCGATCTCGAGCACGGCGCGCGTGCCGTCGTCGCTTCGGACCTTCCATCCCATGAGCGCGACGTAGAACGCCGCCGCCGTTTCGTAGTCCGCGCAACGGTACGATAGGTGGTCGAGCCAGACGGTCTTCCAACCGGTCGGTTCCACCTCCGCGCGGTGCACGAACGCTGCCTGCGGAATCGTCATTGCCGCCGCGCCGGCGGCCACTGAGTGCATGAACACTCGTCGAGACATCGCACGGTCGAGCGGATCGGTCGTCATCGTTGCCTTGCGACGAGGTGAATGGTCTGTCCGCCCTGGATGAGGCGAGCGGTCCGAATGTACTTTCGGGCACGACGCACGGCGAGCATCCAGGCACGCTCTGTCGTGACCGTCGAGACGACACAACGCTCAAGGTCCTCATTCCATGATTCGAGTCTGTGTGGCCGGAGCCACCGGTTGGGCCGGATCCGAGTTGTCGCGCGGGATTGCGCCGGCGACCGACCTCACGCTCGTCTCTGCCGTCTCGCGCACGCATGCCGGCAAGACGCTCGGCGACGTCGTCGGCGAGCCGCGGCTTCGAGCGCCTGTCTTCGCAACAGCGGCCCAGGCGCTCGAGACCGCCTGCGACGTCTTCGTGGAGTACACGAAGCCGGACAGCGCCAAGGCGAACATTCTCACGGCGCTCGATCGAGGCGCGCACGTCGTCGTCGGGACGTCTGGCTTGAGTGACGACGACTATGCGGAGATCGACGCGGTCGCCCGGCGGCAGCAACGCGGCGTGCTGGCATGCGGCAACTTCGCGTTGACGGTTGTCTTATTACAGAAGTTTGCTGATTCGGCGGCGCGGCTCATCCCGCAGTGGGAGATTATCGATTACGCACACGACGACAAGCGCGACGCGCCCAGCGGAACCGTTCGCGAGCTCGCGGCGCGGTTGGCGAAGGTACGGGCCTCCGAGCAGACGGTTCCCGTCGGCGACACCGTCGGCCCGCGCGAGGTCAGAGGGGCATCCATCGGCGGGTCGCAGGTCCACTCACTCCGCTTGCCGAGCTACGTGATCAGCGCCGAGATCATCTTCGGAATGCCGGATCAGCGGCTGACCATCCGGCACGACTCGGGCGCGAGCGCAAGACCGTACGTCGATGGTGCACTCCTCGCCATTCGAAAAGTCTCAACACTCGTCGGCCTGCGTCGCGGGCTCGATTCCGTGCTCGAGGTGTAGCCCGTCACTCACCCATCGCTTTCAGAATCACCCGCTTGGGCCGCTGTCCGTCCCACTCGCCGTAGAACACGCGTTGCCACGGGCCGAAATCCAACCGCCCCGCCGTCACGGGGACGATCACCTCGTGCCCGACCGTCAATGATCGCAAGTGGGCGGCGGCGTTGTCCTCGCCCGTACCGCTGTTGTGCCGGTAGCGCTCCGGGTCCCAGGGCGCGATGGAATTCTCGAGCCAATCGAGAATGTCCTTCCACAAACCCTGCTCGTGATCGTTCACGAAAACCGATGCCGAGATGTGCATGGCCGACACGAGCACCATGCCCTCGCTGATGCCGCTCGCGGCGAGACAGGCCTCGACGTCGTCCGTGATGTCGATGATCTCCTGTCGCTTCTTCGTGTTGAACGTGAGATACGTCGTGTGGCTCTTCATGGATGATCTAGCGGTTTGGTGAGCGATCGCCGTAACGTCAGTACGAAAGTACCTGGTGATGGGCGATCGGTAGTGGCTGAGGCGACCAATCGCTCGTGACCGCCAGCCCGTCACCGCTCATTCATTGCCAATTGCCGACCACGGAGGCGTCATGAGTAGGACAGACCGTACGAGCCGCAGGGAGTTCATGGGTCTCACGGCCGCGGGCGTTGCGGGCGCCTTCGCTCCGCCGTGGGCGCGCGAGGTTCGCCCGGGCTCGTTCGGTCTCGTGTCCCAAGCGACCCAAAGCGCCGAGCCCGATCTCGTCGTCGTCAATGCGAAGGTGTACACGATGGACGCGGCCGCCCCGCGCGCTGACGCGTTCGCCGTGAGCGGCGGCCGATTCGTCGCGGTGGGCCGCACGTCGGACATTCGCGGCCTCGCCGGCAAGCGCACGCAGATCTTCGACGCGAAGCAGATGACGATCGTCCCCGGATTCACCGACACGCACAACCACGCGGGCGGAACGACGCTCCTGTACGAGGTGCTCGTCGGCAATCCGTTCGAGGTTGAGTTCGTCACGATCGCGAGCATCATCGACAAGCTCAAGGCGAAGGCGCGCGAGTTGCCGCCGGGCACGTGGGTCGAGGGCTACTTCCACGACGACACCAAGCTCAAAGACAAGCGGCCGCTCAACCTGCACGATCTCGACCAGGTGTCGACCGAGCATCCCGTCGTCGTGCACCATCGCGGCGGTCATACGTCGTTCTACAACTCGAAAGCCTTCGAGCTCGCGGGCATTACGGCGAACACGCCGAATCCTCCCGGTGGCACCTACGACCGCGATGCGAGCGGCGCGCTCAACGGGCGCGCGACCGATCGCGCGCGCGGCGCAATCGATCGCGTGGGCAAGCGACCGACCTTCACGCCGGAGCAGCGTGCGCAGCGCGACCGCGACGGGATCGCGCACATCTCGAAGCAGTTCGTGCGCTATGGCCTCACGAGCGTGCATCACGAGGGCGGCGACCTCACCGCGATCCAGGACGTTCGTTCGCGCGGCGATCTCCGCCATCGCGTGAGTTATGAGGCGAGCGGCCGAGTGCTCGATGCGATGATCACGAGCGGCCTCCAGACCGGCTTCGGCGACGAGTGGGTCAAGCTCGGCGCAACGTCGGAGCACACGGTCGACGGGAGCTTCTCCGAGCGCACGATGGCGCTGAGCATTCCCTACCCCGGCATTCAGCCGCCGTACAAGGGCAACGTGACAGAGACGCAGGACGACCTGAACGCGTGGGTGGAGCGGGTGCATCGCGCGGGCATTCAGGTCAATTGCCACGCGAACGGCGATGTCGCGATCGACATGTACCTCACGGCGTTCGAGCGCGCGCAGAAGGCGTTTCCGCGCACGGACGCGAGGCCGAAGATCACGCACTGCACGCTGATCAACGACGATCTCGTGCGTCGCATCAAGGCGGCCGGCGCCGTGCCGGCCATGTTCACGACGTACGCCTATTACAATACTGACAAGTTCCCGTTCTACGGCGAGGCGTTGATGAAGCGGTCGATGGCGTATCGCACCTTGCTCGACGCGGGCGTGCATGCGGCGGCGGGATCGGACTTCAGTCCGGGTCCCTTCGCGGCGCTCATGGGCATTCAGGGCATGGTCACGCGGAAGGGATGGGATGGGACGACGTGGGGGGTGAATCAGCGAATCACGGTCGACGAGGCGATTCGGGTGAACACGCTGAACGGCGCGTACGCGTCACATGAGGAAAGTCTGAAGGGGTCCATCACCCCCGGCAAGCTGGCCGACTACGTCGTGCTGGCCGACGATCCGCACACGATCGATCCGGACAAGATCAAGGACATTCAGATCGTGAAGACGGTCGTCGGGGGCGGCACGGCCTACCAAGCGTAGGCTCCTGTGCGATGTTGCGGATGACGTCCGGCGCCATCTGGCGCCGGCCATCACCGCCGAGAAAGATTGATGGCATGAGACATCTCCTCCGCAGTCCTGCGCGTCGGCTCATCGCGTCCGTCGCGATGGCTGCCGCGGCCGCCTCGCCATTGTATGCGCAGGCGGACCCGAAATTCGACGCCCTCGCCGCCCTCGCCGAAGCCAAAATGAAAGAGTTCGGCGTCCCCGGGGTCGCACTCGGCATTTTAGAGAACGGTAAATTCACCGTCCGCGGCCTGGGCATCACCAACGTCGAAGATCCGCTCCCCGTCACGGCGCACACCGTCTTTCCCATCGCATCGATCTCCAAGACGTTCGCCGCCACGGCGATGATGCGACTCGTCGAACAGGGAAAAGTCGACCTCAAAGCGCCAGTTCGAAAATATCTCCCGAACTTCCGCGTCCGCGACGAAGCCGTGAGCCGCGACGTGACCGTCTGGCACCTCCTCACCCACCTGGGCGGCTGGGAAGGCCAAGTCTCCGGACCCGACCGCGGCACCGAAACCCTCAAGGATTTCGTCGAGTCGCCCACCGTCACGGATCTCATGCAAGTCGCCCCGCCCGGCGCCGCTTGGAGCTACAACAATGCCGGCTTCAGCATCGCCGGCCGAGTGATCGAGGCAGTCACGGGACAGCCGATCAATCGCGCGATTCGAGATCTCGTATTTCAGCCGCTCGGCCTCGAGCACGCCGGGACGACGGCCGGCGAGTTCATCGTCCAGCGCTTCGCCGCCGGCCATCTCACCCGCAACGGCGTTCCGACGTTGCAGCGGCCGTTCGTTCCCTCGTCGAGCGTCACCGCCGGTGGCGTCGGCCTCTGTATCACCGACTTGCTCACGTACGCAAAGTTCCACATGGGCGACGGCACGGCCGCGAACGGCGAGCGCGTGTTGACGAAGGCGTCGCTCGATCAAATGAAGACGCCGCAGGCGCATAAGCAGAGCACGGATGACGACATCGGCATTGCCTGGCACATTCGAACGGTCGGGCCGGTGCACACGTACGGCCACGGCGGCACGCTCTCGGGACACATCCTGCTGCTCGAGCTCGTCCCCGAGCGCAACTTCGCCATCGCGATTTTAACGAACTCGAACGTCGGCTGGCGCGTGATTCAAGATGTCGAGCGCAAGGCGCTCGAATCGTACCTCGGCGCAACGTACGCGCTGAACCAGGGCATCGCGCATCGCGGGCTCGTCGAGACCTTGCCCAACGTGCAACCGCTGGCAAAGCAACCCGATCCCGCGCCGTACCTCGGCACGTATCTCCGGCCGAGTAACTCGGTCGTCGTTCGGTCCGAGGGCGGCAAGGTGATCGTGCAGGAGCATCAGAACAGCGGCCGCGCCGGAGCCGACATGCCGATCGCGTTCTTCGGACCCGATCGCGCGGTCATCACCGACGGCACCGACAAAGGGCAAACCATCGAGTTCGTCCGCGATTCTGTCGGCGCTGTGAAGTGGGTGCGCGTCGTCGGACGCGTTGCCGTCCGGCGACTCGAGTGAACGCTCGATCGCTCGACGATCACCCTAGCTTGGGCCGCTCGAGATGCCACGTGGTGTTGATCTGATATTTGTGCGCCACCGAAAGAATGATGTCGTCGTTGTAGAGATTCCCGGCGATCTGCGTGCAAATCGGCTGCGGATTGAGCGGCACGGCTGGAGCAGCCGGTGCAGCGGCCGAGTCCGGGGCTGCACCTCCGCGACCACCTCGTCCTCCACCGCCACGGCCACCCTGTCGAATGCCGAAGGCCATCTGGACCACAGCGACCGGATGACCCGTTTGCGCGTGGATGCCGGTGTCCGCGGCGCCGATGTAAAGATCAGTATCCTTTAAATATTCCTGCCACGCCGTGATGAGCATCTGTCGGCGTCGCTGCGATTGCACGAAGTCCATCGCCGTCGGGACGCGCCCCGGGACCCATCGATTCAACTGGCCGTTGTTCACGCCCGGCGGCGTCGCTGGTGTGCCCGCGGGCGCCACATCCGCGCCGCCACCGCCACCGCCTCGCCCGCCCCGGCCTCCACGTCCCGAGCCGTACGTCGTCATTACGGCCGCCATGTCCATGCCGAGCTCCTTCGCCTTCATCTGCACGTAGGAGTCGAACGCCGCCGCCGATTCGACATCCAGGCCGCCCTGACTGCCGGCGACCGTCGGCGGATCGCCAATCTCCGTCGGCTTCGCGCCCAAGGCTTTCAATTTCTCGACGAATGCTTCGAAGTTGGGATCGGCGTTCTGCTGCCGGCGCACACCGATCCGCAGCGACTTGAGATCGATGTTGTTGTTGAAATGGAACGGCATCGTGATCGACCCGTTGTCCTTGGGATCGGCGCCGTGAATCACGTTGAACACCATCGCGGCATCTTCGGCCGTGCGCGTGAGCGGACCGACGCGGTCTTGCGACCACGCAAGCACCATCCCGCCCGCGCGGCTCACGCGGCCGAACGTTGGACGAAGGGCCGAGATGCCGCACGTCGACGCCGGTCCAACGATCGACCCCGACGTCTCAGTGCCAATGCCGAACGCCACGCACCCACCGCCAGTCGCCGAGCCCGGACCGGCCGACGAGCCACCCGACGCTTGGCTCGTGTTCCACGGATTCTTCGTCGTTCCGCGGAACCAGTTTGCGCCTTGCGCGAACTGGCCCGTTGCGAGTTTGGCAATGAGCACGGCGCCCGCCTCGCGCAGACGCACGACGACCTCGGCGTCTTGGTCGAACACGCGGTTCTCGAAGTCGGCGGCGCCCCACGTCGTCGGCGTTCCTTTCACGGCAAAGAGGTCCTTTACACCCCACGGAATCCCGTGGAGTGGGCCGCGATATTTTCCCGCTTTGAGCTCGGCGTCCATCTTCGCCGCGTCGGCCAGTCCCTGCTCTTCCATGATCGTGACGGCGCAAAGCAGCGTCGGATTCAAGCGCTTGAGGCGGTCGAGATAGATCTTGGTGATGCGCGTCGACGTGAGCTTGCCGGACTTGATCGCCGCGGCGAGTCGATGGGCGGGAAGAAACGCGATTTCCTCGTCGGTGGACGGGAGCGGACCGTTCCCCCAGGGGGCGAGATGAAAGCCCCCGGCCGGCGTGGCGCCCCAGGTGAACGGCTGGCGGGCGAACGCCGCGATGCCGCGCTCGCGATACGTCTTCTCTAATAACACACCCGTGCCGCCGGGATACGGCTGGAAGGTCCATGAGACTTCTTCCATGTTGTCGAGCGGTACCGGCGGCGCGCTTTGCTGTGCACCGCGGGCGCCGCCGCCACCACCACCGCCGCCACCGCCCTGTGCGAGCACCTCGGCGCCGAAGCCGAACGTGGTCGCCGCAGCGGTCGCGAGCGACATAAACACGAACTTGCGACGGTCTACGTCGCTGGCGAACGACATCTCGGCGGCCATCTGGTCGACGTCTCGCTCGGTCTGTTCGAGCAGATCTAGCTCGTCGTACATCGACATGGTGTCTCCTCGTCCCGTCGGGGTGTGGCTGGCTTCGCGTGGCGCCCCAGAGATACCGGGCGGACGCCTCACGCGCAACGACCCGCATTATTCTTCGCGCATGACTACGGTTGGTATCGTCGGCGGCCTCGGCCCCGAATCGACGATCGACTACTATCGGCGGGTCATCGAGCGCTGGCGGAAGGACGATCCCGCCTCGGCGCCGTCCATGGTCATCGACAGCCTGGACGCCGACCGAGCCCTGACACTCGTCGCGAGCGATCGCGCCGGCTTCGTCGCGTACTTGGCTGGCTCGCTGCGGCGGCTCGCCGCGGCCGGCGTGGATTTCGCGGCGATGACCGCGAACACCGCGCACATCGTGTTCGACGAGCTTGCGGCGCAGTCGTCAGTCCCGATCATCAGTATTGTCGAAGCCTGCGCCGAGGAGGCGGGACGTCGAGGACTGTCGCGCGTCGCGCTCCTCGGAACGCGGTTCACGATGAATGCGTCGTTCTACCCCGACGTCTTCGGTCGATATGGTCTCGAGGTCGTCGTGCCGTCGCTGGACGACCAGGCGTGGATTCACGACCGATACGTCAATCAGCTGCTCCGCGGCGATTTTCGGGACGAGACGCGGGACGAATTCATTCGGTTGATCGAGAAGCTTCGCGAGACCGACCGAGTTGCCGGCGTGATCCTCGGCGGGACTGAGCTTCCACTGCTGTTGTCGTCGCCGGTGGTTGCGGGCATTCCGTTGCTCGACACGACTGAGTTGCACGTCAATGCGATTGTCGAACGTCTGCGCTCGGAATTTCGGCCATTATAGCGAGGCGAAGAGAACAGTTGCGACAGCCGCCCTAGTTGAGCGCTGCGCGCATCGCGATCGCGACGACGACACACATCCGAGACATTCTCTTCTGCGCCCGATGCTCGGTCGCCGCTCATTGGCGGCCAGGACGTGGACACCGTCGAGCCGTGTTTAAACAACTTTGATACCTGCCGTCTCGGTCAAGTGGAGCGATGCGGGCCTCTGGCGTGCGTGAGTGTCTTTCGACATTCTCGTGCTCCTCTCCACTTGTCTCGTTACCTCTCGGGTGGCCCGATGCCGACCTCCCCGCTCATCGCCTTCCGGACATACGCAGCGCTCGGTCGCCTCGGCGTAGCGGGCACTTTGGCCGGGCTCATCGCATGCGCCGATCACGACGTGCCAACCCAATCGGCCGCACGACGTTCGGGATTTGTGTTGTTCACCCAAATCAGTCGGCGCGCACCAAGCACGGCGGCGGTCGCGATCGACGTGAGTTATCGCCGTCAGTCGGCCGCCGATCAGTCATTGACTCAGAACCGTTTCACGCTCGACGCGAACCAACAGCAGCTGTCGCTGACGGTCGATTTGACTTCGTGCCTTGCCGATCCGACCCATATCGGCGGACCGCAAACCTGTTCACTGAATGTGACGGTGACGTTGCTCGACGAAGCCAGCACGCCCGTGGATCGACAGCTGGTTGGACCGATCGACGCGTCGCCAGGAACCACGAAGTCCGCGGACGTCGTGACGTTGTACACCCCGACGGCGCCAATCGCGGTCACCGAGATCAATGCGTGCGAGATCCGCTTGGGCGTCACCTACTGCTGGGGATCGAATTTGACCGGCGGTCTTGGAGACGGAACGAGCGCCTTTCGCGCCGCGCCAGTCGTCGTGACCGGCGGCTTTCGCTTCGTGTCGCTCGCCGCCGCTTTCGAAGACATCTGTGGTCTCACCGCGGACAGCACAGCGGCATGCTGGGGCGGAAACCTCTTCGGTGAAGTCGGCGACGGCAGCACAACGAAGAATCGGACGACCCCGAGTCGGGTAGTCGGAAATCTGCATTTCAAATCGATTTCCGCCGGACCTCTGGTGTTCTGTGGTCTGACCGGGGACGGCTCGGCGTACTGCTGGGGATACAACGGATCTGGCGCGATTGGTGATGGAACGACTGTTCAGCGAAACGCACCGACCGCCGTGGCGG
>JADMIO011618481.1_pt1 | contig 14779 bp, 9 predicted proteins | sample 8958161 | NCBI WGS metagenome assembly JADMIO01 (sample SAMN16585339, study PRJNA669376) | soil metagenome | isolation source: Crop rotation soil | place: USA: Cullars Rotation, Alabama | collected 2011 | reverse complement strand
CGTAGTCGTGCTCGCGCACGCGGGCGAGGACGGTTCCCCGGGTCACGGTGTCTCCCTGCTGGATCACGCGGGGCCGGCCGTCGGCGCCGGGGATGTGCCGGATCTCGTCGACGTAGCCTCCGCTCTTGAACGAGAGCTGGACGAGCTCGCGCGGCTGGATGGTGGCCGAGTAACGCAGCCCGCCGAGGACCGCCATCGGCTCCGCCGTCAGGACGCGGACCGGCGTCGCCTCCGCAGGCTTCTTCGAGTCGTGGCCGCAGGCGGCCGAGAGCGCCGCCGAGGCCGTCAGGACGAGAACGAGAGAGCGGTTCATAGTTCCTCCCCGATCGAGCTTTCGTAATCGGCGCGCGCGGTCCAGAAGGACACGAGCGCCTGGGTGTAGCCGTGGTTCGCCTCGGCGAGAGCGGCCTCCGCCGAGATCATGTTCTGGAGGAGCACCGTCTCCGCCCCGAAGCGCTCGCGCGCGATGCGGAGGTCCTCCTCGAAGGCCCGGCGGTTGAGGTCGGCGGACGCGAGCAGCGCCTCCGCCTCCTCGACGCGATGCCAGTCCGACGAGGCCTGGACGGCCGCCCGCTGCTCCATCTCGGTGGCGGCGAGGCGCGCCTGCTCCCAGGCCTTCTTCTTCTCGGCGAGCTCCCGGGAGCGCCGGCCGCCGTCGAAGACCTCCCACTTCACGTAGACGCCCGCCACGAAGATGCTCTTCGGCTGGAAGTCGACGTTCCAGGGCTTGACGAGGTTGACCGTCGCGGAGACCTGCGGGATGAACGCCGTCTTCGCGATCTTCGCGTCGAGCTCGGCGACCGTGGACTGGAGCCGGGCCTTGCGGACCTCGGGGTTCTGCTCGCTCGCCTGGCGGATGCCTTCCTCGATGGCCTTCGCCGGACGCCGCGGCTCGGAGGGCTCCGCGACGCGAAAATCCGGCGGGAGCGTCCGGCCGAGCAGCACGGAGAGCTGCGCGCGCGCATCCGCGATCCCGTGCTTCAGCGACGCGAGGTCGTATTCGGCGGAGGCGACCCGCGCCTGGGCCTTGAGCGAGTCCGGCGCGAGGACGCTCTGCTCTCGCGTCTTCTCGGCGACGACGCGCTCGGTCTCCTGCGCCATCGCGAGCGACTGCTGGAGGGCCTCGAGCCCCTTCTCGCCGGCGACGATCGTGTAGTACGTGCGGCGGACCTCGCGCGCGACCGAGGAGCGCTGGCTGCGGAGCTGCTCCTTCTCGGCCTCGACCAGCGTCTCGCGCGCCCGGACCGAGAGAGAGATCTTGTAGAGGTCCGAGAGCGGCTGTTTGACCGTGAGCGCGCCGAGCGACGTGAACCTGGAATCGTTCACGACGGTGGTGTCGGTGTTGGGGATGGGGCCGACGCCGGGATAGGTCCCGAGCGTGCCCTCCGGGATCCGGATCTCGACCGGCTTGAGGAGGCCGCCGCCCTGGAACTCGACGTCGAGCGAAGGGAGCCGGTACGCCTTCGTCTGCGCGAGCCGGTCTCCCGCCTTCGCGACCTCGAGCTGCTCGCTCGCGATCTGGCGGTTCGACGAGTACGCCATCGAGAGCGCGGTGTCGAGGGTGAGGACCTCCGGAGCCGCGGCCGCGGTCCCGGCCGCGGGCGTCTGCGCGCGCGCGGCGTCGCGAAGCGCGCAGAGACCCAGGACGACTCCGGCCCAGGCCGCGGTTCGCCGTCTCATGAGCTCCTCCTCTCGGCGTCCTGCGCCTTCGACGCGGCGGACGGGATCCCCGCGCGCTGCAGGCGCGGGGAAAGGGTGGGCATCAGGACTTCGAGCGCCGCGGAATCGAGCTCGAGGAGCGCCTCGCGCTCCACCCGGTTCAGCTCGATGCCGCTGGCGGCGAGGGCTTCGAGCGCGGCCGCGGGATTGCGCTGGAAGCCCTTGCGGAAGTCCTCATCCGTGACGAGACGACCGATCACCAGCTCGACGTGTTTCTGTGTCATGGGACTCGTCACAAATCACGCCGCGTGCCACGCCCCCGGGCGAGCGTCCGACCCCTCCTAAATGCTGGATCCGAGCGGCTTACACCTGAATCGGCGGCGCGAAGACGGGGGCGACGGACGGGCGGCTGTTGTCGATGGATCGACAGGTTGTCGACCGATCGGCAGCGACGAGGACGGGAGCGAAAGCTAGCGCGAGGGCTCGGCCAGGCCGTACTTCTCGAGGCGGAAGTAGAGCTGCGCGCGGGAGAGTCCCAGGAGGCGGGCGGCCTTCGACTTGTTGTTCCCGGCCTTCTGGAGCGCCTTCTGGATGAGGTCCTTCTCGACGGTCTCGACGTTCATCCCGGCGAGCGCGGACGCGGCGGAGGGGTCGGCGCCGGGGTGCGCCTCTCCGGCGCCCAGGGGGAGCTGCTCGCCCGTGATGAGCCCGCCGTCGCACAGGATGACGGCGCGTTCGAGCGCGTTGCGCAGCTCGCGGATGTTTCCCGGCCAATCGTAGGCGAGCAGGATCTCGCGCGCCTCCCGCGAGAGACCCGCGGTGCGCCGTCCCAATGACTTCTCGAGGTCGCCGAGGAAGGCCTCCGTCAGCGGCAGGACGTCGTCGCGGCGCTCGCGCAGCGGAGGCAGGCGGATCTCGAACACCCGCAGCCGGTAGAACAGGTCCTCGCGGAACTCGCCGCGCTTCATCGCGGCGACGAGGTCGCGGTTGGTGGCGGCGATGACGCGGACGTCGGCCCGGAGGGTCTTCGTTCCCCCGAGCCGCTGAAACTCGCGTTCCTGGAGAACGCGGAGAAGCTTCGCCTGCAGCGACAGGCTCATCTCGCCGATCTCGTCGAGGAAGAGCACGCCCCGCGACGCCTGCTCGATGCGGCCGGGCTTCGCGGTCAGGGCCCCGGAGAATGCGCCCCGCTCGTAGCCGAACAACTCGGACTCCAGGAGCTGCTCGGGCAGCGCGGCGCAGTTGACGGCGACGAGGGGGCCGTTCGCGCGCGGCGAGCCGCGGTGGATGAAGCGCGCGACGACTTCCTTCCCCGTGCCCGACTCGCCCGTCAGGAGCACGGTCGTGTCGGTCGACGCGACGCGCGTGGCCTGCAGCAGGACCTCCTTCCAGCTCGCCGACTCGCCAACGACGCGGTGGAAGCCCTCGCGCTCCGCGGCCTGCTGGACGAGCTCCTGCACCCGGTCCTCGAGCATCGCGGCGCGCGCGCGGACCTCGGCGGCGCGCGCGGCCTCCTCCGCCAGATGGCGATGCGACAGGGCGAGCGAGACGTACTGGGCGATCCGACGCGCGGTGTCCATCTGCCCGGCGTGAAACTGCTCGGGACGCGTCGACGAGAAGACGAGGGCGCCGATCTTTTCGCTCTCGCGCCACAGGATCGTCCGCAGGAAGGAGCGGAAGCCGTGCTGGAAGACCAGTCGCGTCCGATGCTCGTCGACGGTCGCCTGGATCGGAACGCCTTCCGGGCCGCCCTCCGGGGTGAAGAAGCGCGCACGGAGGGTGGCGCGTCGGTCTTCGCCCTCTCCCTCGAAGGTCAGGTCGTGCACGACCGCGTCCTTGAGATCGTGCTCCTGGAGCTCTCGGGAGATGGCGTAGTTCCACTCGTCCCCGGCGATCCGGTCGGCCACGACGTAGGCGACGATGGTCTTCTGGTCCGGCTGGACGAGCTGGATCCCGAGCGCGTTGTGGGGCAGGACCTCCTTGACGATGGCGGAGACCTGCTGGAACACCTCGCGAACGTCGAGCGTGGTGGCGACGGTCGGCAGGAGCTTCGCGAGCGATTCGAGGCTCCGGCGCTGCTCGCGTTCGGCCTCGAGCTGCCGCGCGAGCTCCCGGACCGCGGACTCGAGCCCCTCCCGGGTCTCCGTCGAGGACGGCGCGGCGTCCCCCGGGCCCGACGGGCCTGCGGGAAGCTTCCTGGCGGACGAGGGGTCTGTGGACACGGGCAAACCTGCTGGAAAGTCTATGCCCGATCGGCCGACGGGGGGCCGCGACGGCTCGCAATTCCATCGCCGCGGCGATACAAGTCGGGGACGGACTCCCCTCGGTCCCGCGTGGCTGCGGAGGCTAGCGCGCCCCGCCGACCGGCGCCGCGGGGCTCGCCGGGGCGGCTGGGCCGGCGCGAAGGAGCAGGCGGCTCCGCGGACCGTTCAGCAGAACCTTCGTGTCGGGAAACGTCGTCTCCCGGCCGCCGAGGATGAAGACGTGGTCTCCAGGACTGGAGCTCTTCCGGAAGTCCTCTTCCGAGACGAAGACGCCCGGGGCGTCGCCGCGCTGGAATCCGAAGAGCATGTCCGAGCCGGGACCGCCGACGACCTGGGTCGGCCGGCCCGTGTAGAACGTGATTCCGCAGAGCTCCTCGTAGTCGCCGACCACGACGAGGCGGGAGTGCGGCGTCCATTCGCGCTCGACGATGGCGGCCGCCGCCTTTTGAGACCGGTCGAATCCGACGACGCGCATGCCGCCGTCGGCGAGGCCCAGAATGGGCACGATTCCGAGAACGCAGAATCCGAAGGCGAGCCTTCGCCGGCGGGCCCACACGGAGAGAGCCGTGCAGAGGCCCAGCAGGAGAAGAACGAAGGGAAAGGGCCGCGCCAGCCGCAGGATGTCGGCGCCGAAGGCCACCGCAGCGCCGGGTCGCGAGGCGAAGTACTCCCGATAGTAACCGTCCATGCTGGTGATGAGACTCGTGAGCGCGGTGGACCCGCTCTTCCCGGACGCGAAGATCAGGGGGAGGACCGCCAGGCCCGCTGCCGCCACGAGAAGGCTGGGCACGACGACGGCGAGACTCCGCCGCCCGCCGACGATGAAGCGCCGCCAGCCCGATCCGAGAATCACCGCCGCCGCGGGGAACGCGGGCAGCGCGTAATACTCCATCCGCGCGTCGGTCAGCGTGAAGAACGCCATGATCACGCCGATCCAGATCCAGGCGAGGGCGAGCCGGCGATTCCATCGCCGCCGCCGCGTGAGCGCCAGGGGCAGAAACAGGATCCACGGGAATAGCCACAGCGCCGTCGAGACCCAGAACGCGGGCACCGAGAGCGCGACGAAGTTGACGGGGAAGCGCTGGCTCAGGAACCGCTCGAACTGTTCGTGGCCGAGATAGAAGGGCAGGAACTCGGGATCCCTGAGTGCCAGCGCGACGTGCCAGGGCAGCAGCACGAGCGCGACGATCGCAAGCCCCAGACCCGGACGGAGGCAGCGGACGACGCTGCGGCCGCCGATCAGAATCGCGTAGAGACCGGCCGCGGCCAGGGGAAAGAGCAGCCCGATCATCCCCTTGGTCAGCCCGGCGAGCGCGGCTCCGAGAGCAAAGAGCACGGGCCCCCAGCGGGAGGCCGGCCGCCGGATGGCCTTCGCCAATCCGAGGAGCGAGAGGTTCAGGAAGAAGACGAGAAGCGTGTCGGTGAAGAGAAAGCGCCCGAAGAGAAACGGCCCGAGCGACGTGGCGTAGATCAGCGCGGCCAGGGGCGCTGTGCCCGTCCCGACCAGCTCGAGGGCCAGGAGAAAGACGAGAACGGTCGTCCCGACGTAGGCGAGAGCGCTCGGGAGACGGGACGCCACCTCGGTGAAGCCCAGGACGCGGTAGGCCGCTCCGACGCACCAATACGTCAACGGCGGCTTTTCGTAGAAGCGGACGTGGTTGAAGCGGGGCTGGATCCAGTCGCCGCTCTCCGCCATCTCTCGCGCGACCAGACCGTACCGCGCCTCCGCCGGGCTGATGAGCGGGCGGGCCCCGAGATCCGAGAACGCGAGAATCGCCGCGAGGAGCGCGCAGCCCACCAGCGAAATGGCGAGCGCATCGCGAGAATGCGGAATCGAGCTCGACTCTGGAACGGAGTATTGGCGAGATCTCGATGCGAAGGGAGAGCTGATCGTTCACCTCGAAGCGTTGATTTGAAGCGTAACATAGCGGCCGGCCACGGTCCGTTGGCCGTCCGAGGGAATTCCGACTGTGGGCTCCGGCCCAGGAGCGACGTCTTGAGAAACTTGTTCGACGCGTCGTCGAAGGAGGAGATCCTCCAGCGCCTCTCGAGGCTCTCGCCCGCGGCGGCGCGCCAGTGGGGAAAGATGAGCGTGTCGCAGATGCTGGCGCATTGCGCGGCCGCGCTCGAGGCGGGGACCGGCGACAACCCCCGCCCCCAGAAGCTCATCGGGAAGGTCTTCGCGCCCTTCGTCCGAAAGGGTCTCCTCGGCGACAAGCCCTTCTCCAGGGGGTCGCCCACGGATCCGGCGTTCGTCGTCCGGGACGAGCGAGACTTCGCGCGCGAGAGGGAGAGGGTCGTCGCGCTCGTGGAGAAATTCTGTGCGAGGGGCCGGGACGAGGCCGGCCGGGAGATCCATTCCTTCTTCGGACGGATGACCGGCGAGGAGTGGGGCCGGCTCATGTACAAGCACCTCGACCACCACCTCAAGCAGTTCGCGAGCTAGGCCGCGAGGCCGCGAGGGCGCCGGCCGGCCGATCGAGCCGAGGCCGCCGGCGCGGGGCCTTCCCGCGCCGGCTCCCGGTCTACTGCAGCGTGAAGGCCTTCGTGAGGAAGACGGCCATCTCGCCGCGGGTGTTGGGAGAGTCCGGACAGTACTTTCCGTCGCCGCAGCCCGCGGTGATCCCCTCGGCCGCGAGGCGTTCGATCCAGTTCGCGTACAGACTCGGGCATTCGACGTCGCCGAACATTCCCGTGCAGTTCGGGGGGGCGTAGTCCGAGCCGTGCCGGGTCTTCAGGAGAAACACCGCCATCTCGGCGCGCGTGACGGAAGCGTCCGGACAGAAGATGCCGTCGCCGCATCCCGCGGTGAGGCCTTCGGCGGCGAGCTGCTCGACCCAGTCGGTGTAGGGCCCGGGGCACGGAACGTCCGAGAAGAGACCCGTGCAGGAGGGCGGCGCGAACGCGCTGCCGTTCTCCGCCTTCAGCAGGAAGACGGCCATCTGCGCCCGCGTGATCGCGTCGTCGCGACCGTAGAGGCCGTTGCCGTAGCCGGCCGTGACCGCGAGGCGGAAGATCGTCTCGACGAACGAGTGAAACGGATCCGCCTGCGGCACGTCGAGGAAGTCGGCGAGCCACGCCTGCGGGACCGTCACGAAGGACGTGTCGGGATTGGTCACGGTGAGATCGTTGAGCGTTCCGGGCAGGAGCGCGGGCGTCGTGGCGCCGATCGTGGACTCGTTCACCACGTTCGCGGGCGCGCCGATGCCGCCGATCGACAGCGCGGCCCCCGCGAAGTAGCCCGATCCCGTGATCGTCAGCGGGGCCCCGCCGGCGGCGCCGCCGGAGCCCGGCGTGATCGCGGAGATGGAGGGAGCGGGAGGCGGCGGAGGAGGCGCGCCGACGCTCGCGTCGAGCGCGTAGACGAACGAGCGGCTGGTCGCGTTGTCTCCGCTGGCCGTCGCCGTGACGAGGTAGGCGACCTGCCCGTCGGCCCGGAATCGGGCCCGCGAGTCGACGAACTGGTTGAGGCCATTCTCGACCGGCAGGACGATCCGCCACAGCTCGCCTCCGTCGACGGCGCTGGTGGAGAGGACGATGCCGGGATGGTCCAGCGTGTCGCTGCCGATGAGGACGAGCTGCGCGCCGGTGGGGTCCACGATGGGACCGTCGACGTAGTCCGCGAGGGTGCGATGCCAGCGCTGCGAGCCGTCGGGATTCAGGGCGTAGAGCTGCGAGAGATTCTGGACGTAGTAGTGGGCGCCGTCGGAGCCCACCGTGCTCTTCGAGTAGACGTTCATCGGATAGGGGTTCGTGAACGTCCAGAGCGGATCTCCGTTCGGCGCGTAAGCGCTGATCGCGGTGTGCACGCTGCCGTCGGGACCGACCGCGGGAGACGCCGCGTGCTGGAGCTGCGCGACGCCGCCCTCGATCGCGAAGACCGGCTGGCCGGCGAGCGTGATCCCGCGGAGCAGGCGATTGGCGAAGAAGTAGAGCTGCGGCGTGCCCGCGTTGTCGCCGAAGACGATCTCGTTGTAGTCGATGATCAGCCGCTGGTACGGATTGGGAGTCTGCCAGCGGAGCGCGCCCGCGGGCGTCAGGGAGAAAACGCCCAGGCCTTCGGAGGCGACGCAGTACACGTTGCCGTCCGGCCCGACCGCGATCCCGACGAGGATGAACGCGCGGGGGTCCTGCACGAAGGTCCACTTCTCCGTGCCGTCCGGGTGGAACGCCCGGATCGCGGACTCGGAGCCGACGTAGATCGAGCCGTCGTCTCCGACGGCGACGCCCTTGTCGCCCGCGCCGCGAACCAGCCATTTCAGGCCGCCGTCCGGAGCGAGCGCGTAGAGATGGAAGAACGCGTCGATGGCGTAGACCGTGCCATCCGGCCCGACGACCGGCCGCACCTCCGAGTAGGGGCCGTCCATCCGGAATCGCCACAGCGCGCGTCCGTCCGCCGTCCGGTCGGTGACGCCGAGGGTGACGGTGTTCGAGGCCTGCCCGGTGCCGTTGGTCACCTGAACCGCGGCGCTTCCGAGCGACGCGGCCTCGGGGACGTAGGCCACGACGCGAGTGCCGTCCCAGTCCGCGACGGACGCGGCGAGCCCGCCGATGGTGACCTGGCCTCCGCTGCCGAAGTTGGTTCCGAAGATCTCGAGGTAGCCGCTGCGCGGCAGGCTCGCGGCTGAGAGGCCGTCGATGTGCGCGGCGCCGGTGAGCGTCCCGTAGAGGTCGAACGCGATGTCCGCGTTCGGATTCCCGTCGAGCGAGTCCGTGTTCACCCAGTTCGGGACCCCGCTCCCCGGATCGCGGTAGTAGAACGGCTGGAGCTGCGGGGCGTTGGTGTGCGCGCTCCAGCGATACCACGGCGTGCTCATCACGGGCTGGACCGAGACGAAGTGCCGCCCGCTCGCCGAGAACGGCGTCGGAAGCGTGATGTCGAGCCAGCCGTCCGGCTCGAGACCGTCGACGAGGCCCGGATCGCCGGCCGCGATGAAGACCTCCGACTGCAGCGCCCCGGGGCCGCCGGAGGTCCCGGAGGCGTAGAAGCGCACCCAGACTCCCGAGAAGTCGGTGATGTGGTTGGGAAAGTCGAAGCCGTACGCGACGACGCGGTCGATCGACGCCGAGAGGTCGAAGTCGTCGGCGACCTCCGCGTTGATCGGCCCGCTCGGCTCCCGGTGGCTGGGACCGTAGTTGGACTGGCCGTCGACGGCCTGAGACCAGAGAATCTCGCCCGCCGAAGCACCGACCGTCATCGCGAGGAAGAGGCCGGCCGCCGATGCGAGGACCCGAAAAAGCATCTTCATGTTCTTCTCCCGAGCTGATCGTGTCGTGGAATCGGGAGACAGACCTGATGCGGATGCATCAATTTCGCCCGCCCGCCCCGCCCGGGTCCCCGAGCGTCGCCGGAAGTACGCCCCCCTCCCGGCGGGCGATTCACGCGCGTTTTGCGGGTTTCGTGGCCTCCAGGAAGAGGTTGAGCCCGAAATCGCGCAGGTCGAGGAACCGCAGCTCGGAATGGGCCGAGCGGTTCCAGCGGACGCGCCGCACCGAGTAGCCGAGCGCGGCGAGAACCTCGCGCAGGCGCGCGCCGTCGTAGACGAACCGGTGCTCGCCGTTCATGCGCAGGTGCATGTTGAGCGCCTCGCACGGTCCGTCCGCGGACAGCCGCCCGGCGCACCAGAGCAGGTGGCGCGTCTCGCGCCGCTGGTAGACGGCGTGGATCAGCCTCTCGAGATCCGGGGTCAGGATCCGCAGCACTCCGCCGGGACGGAGAATCCGAAAGCACTCCGCGAGGAGCGTCTTCCCGCCGGCGAGGTCGAGGTGCTCGAGGAGGTCCTCGCAGTGGATGAACGCGACCGACGAGTCGCGGAAGGGGAGCGGGGCGCCGCAGTCCGCGCGCACGTCCACCGCGGGCGAGCCGAGGAGATCGACGTTCGTCCAGCCCTCGATGCGATGGTCACCGGCGCCGAGGTGCAGCCTCGGGCCGCGCTCGGGCTCGGCGTGGCTCAGCCGCTCGACGCCCCGCGCCTCGGCGAGGACGCGCAGATACTGGAGGACGACCGCGGCCTCGTTCGCCGCGTCCGCGTAGTACGCGTCGTGAAGCTCGCGGAGCCGCTTCTCGAGCCGGCGGAGCCGGGCCCGCGACTCGCGTCCGGCTCTCAAGACCTCGGCGGCAGCTCGGCGTCTTTGTCGCGAATCGCGAACTCGCAGCGCCGGCAGAGGAAATCGTCCGGCGCTTCCTCGACCCCGTAGGTCCAGCGCCTCAGCCTCGCCATCGACTCGCCGCCCAGGATCTCGGCGACGGTCTGCGTCTTGACGTTTCCGACCGTGAGCTTCTCGTAGTAGTCCTGGCAGCAGAGCACCGCGGTGCCGGTCGCGGTCACGTGCAGGTGCTCGAACGGGCGCGAGCCGATCAGCTCACAGCCGCGCAGCTTCTGGATCGGCGGCGGCTCCACCACGTACGTGCCGCTGTCCGGGCGGCTCCGGATCTTGAACGGCTTGACGATCCAGCCCTTCGGCTCGAAGTGCGCGCGGAGCTCGGCGACGTCGCGCTGATGCTCCTCGCCCTCGTCGCCGAGGGCCACGATCGCGGTCTCCTCGGAGATCTCCCTCGCGTGCATCGCGTCCATGTTGGCCACGACCCGCGCGAGGTCCCGCGTCCCGTGGAGCTTCTCGTAGCGGTCGGGCCGCAGCGTCGGCAGGTTCACGCCGACATAGCGGAAGCGTCCCAGGCTCTCGAAGAGCGCGCAGCGCTCCGGCGTGAAGCCGGACGCGTTGGTGAGGATGCTGACGGCGAGCTTGCGCGCGAACAGGTAGCGGACGCGGTCCTCGAAGAGCGGGTCGAACGTGGGCTCGTTGTAGTTGTTGAGGAACACCACGATCCGCTCGCCGCCCGCCTCGACGGCCTGGTCGACGACGCTCTCGAAGAGCTCCTGGCTCATGACCTCCCGGTCGCGCGGCTCGATGGAAACCGGACAGAAAGGGCAGCGGTGGTTACAGACCGTGCACGTCTCGAGCGAGAGATAGAGGAGGTGCGTCCGCCGGGACTCGCTCTCGATGTCGTCGATGAGGAACCTCTCGGCGCGCAGATGCGTCAGAACGACGGGGTCGAGGTCGAGGGCATCCGCCCGCCCCTCTCCGACGCGCGCGAGGGCCTGGAAGCGGGGGTCGGACTTGGCGATCTCCACGCCACTCAGGGGGTTGTAGACGGACTCCCCGCGGTCGTGGAGGAACGGGGAGACGGTTCCCGGGGCCTCGAGAGCCACGGCCGTTGTGGTGTTCCGGGGTGATTCGCTCATACTTTCGTGCTTCGAAGAAGTCTCGATTCTACTCAATCCTGAGAGAGGGACCATCGGGAGGTCCGGATGAGGCTGCGTTCCCTTCTGCGAGCTGCGGTTCCGGCGGCCGTCCTCGGCCTCGCCGCCCGATCCGGCGGGCCCGCGGGGGCCCCCGCCGGAGTGACGCCCCGGAGCGACTCGCGGACGACGGCCTTCCTCCATGCGAGCGTCGTGCCGATGGACTCCGAGCGGCTCCTCCCGGACCAGACCCTGGTCGTCTCCGGGAGCCGCATCCTCACCATGGGCCCGTCGGCGAGCACACCGGTTCCCGCGGCCGCTCACCGCGTCGACGCCCGGGGGCTCTTCCTGATGCCGGGCCTCGCGGACATGCACGTCCATGTCTACGTCCCGGAGGAGCTGACCCTCTACGCCGCGAGCGGGGTCACGACGGTCTTCAACCTGGACGGTCGTCCGGCCCACCTCCTCTGGCGCCGCCGCGTCGCGAGCGGCGAGCTGTTCGGGCCCGCGATCTTCACGGCCGGGCCGACCTTCCGCCGGCCCCGCTCGGCCGACGAGGCCGTGCGGGAGGTCGACCGCCAGGCCGACGCCGGCTACGACGCGGTCAAGATCTACAACGAGGTCAGCCGGGCCGAGTACCCCGCGCTCACGGCCGAGGCGAAGCGGCGGCACATGATCCTCGTGGGCCACGTCGCGCGCGAGCCCGGTTTCGCGGCGACGCTCGCCGCCGGACAGTCGATCGCGCACGCCGAGGAGCTCGTCTACACGGTCTTCAACGACGATCCCGATCCGCGCCACGAGGTCGTCCACCCGCTCGACACGGCGAAGATCCCGCGCGCCGTCGCGATGACGAGGGAGGCGGGCATCTCGGTCATCGCGACGCTGGTCGCGTTCCACAACATCGTGCGCCAGGCGACCAACCTCCCGGCGTACCTGCGCAACCCCGACCTGACTCTCCTCGCTCCGTTCCAGCGCGAGCTGCTCGAGCCCGCGCGCAACACGTATGCGAATCGGTTCGCGAAGGAGACGCTGCCGGGCCTCGGGGTGAGCTACGAGTTTCAGCGTCAGCTCGTCCTCGCGCTCCACGACGGCGGCGTGCCCGTGTTGGCCGGCACCGACGCGTCGTGGCTCGGCGTTCCGGGGACGAGCCTGATCGAGGAGGTCGAGAACTTCCAGGACGCCGGCTTCACCCCGTACGCCGCGCTGCGGACCGCGACCGCGGACGCCGCGGCGCTGCTGCGCCAGGAGGGCGAGCTCGGAACGCTCCGTGCGGGCAAGCGGGCCGACGTTCTCGTGCTGCGCCGCAACCCGCTCGAGGATGTCCACCGCCTCCGCGAGATGGCCGGCGTCGTGGTCGCCGGCCGCTGGATCCCGGAGGCGGAGCGGCGGCGCCTGATCGAGGACCTGCCGAAGACCTATGCCGCGGGGATGCGCCGGCTCGAGGCGCTCGCTTCGAGCGACCCGGCTGCGCTCGACGCGTACCTCTCGGCCAACGATCCGCTCGGGTCCCTCTCGTCCGCGCTCCTGCGCGGGCGGATCGCATCCTCCGGCGCCGAGAGCGTCGCCGCCATGCTCCGCCGCGTGCGGCAGGCTCATCCCGATTCGCCGATGGCCTCCGAGGAGACGATCAACCAGCTCGGCTACGACCTCCTGGGACGCCAGAGCGGAGAGGACGCCCTCGCGATGTTCCGGCTCAACACCGAGCTCTACCCGAAGTCGGGCAACGCGTTCGACAGCCTCGCCGAGACTTACCTCGGACTCGGCGACAAGTCGCGGGCGCGGGAGTATTACGCGAGGGCCCTCGAGGTGCAGCCCGACTACGGCAATGCGAAAGCGGCGAGGGCGATCCTGGAGACGGATCTGAAGGGCGCCGGCAACTGATCCCCTCTCGCGGCGGAGTGTCTGGGATCAGGGACCCTCGGGCTCGTCGATCCGCGTGTACCTTCCCGCGGGCGGCGCGGGGAGCGTCTGAACGATGCCGGACGGCCAGCGGATCTCGAGGCTCTTCGCCGTCGCGGCGCCGAGCCCGAAGTGGACGCGGGGATCGCACGAGGAGAGGTAGCTCTCGCCGGCGCGCGTCTCGCGCACCTGCCGCCCCGCGTCCGTGGTCAGGGTCACCCTCGCGCCGACGCCCTGGCGGTTCGAGCGGCGTCCGACGAGAGTGAGTCCCAGCCAGCCGCCGTGGCGGCCGGCGTTCTCGAGGAGCTCGAGCGGACCGCCCGAGTTGGAGACCGCGATGTCGACGTCTCCGTCGTTGTCGAAGTCGGCGGTGGCCGAGCCGCGGCTCACGACGGCCTTCCGGAAGGGCTCTCCGCAGCCGCGCTCCACGAAGCGTCCCTTGCCGTCGTTCCAGAAGAGCTGCGGCCGCTCGGCGTAGGTCACGCCCTGCTGGTGGGGGACCTCCAGGACGTGGCCGTTCGCGACGAACGCGTCGAGCCGGCCCGCGTTGGCGACGTCGAGGAGATTGAGGCCGAACCCGGAGAAGGAGAACGCGGGCGCGCCGAAGCCGGAGGACGTCGACAGGTCCTCGAAGATGCCGCCGCCGACGTTCCGGTAATAGCTGTTGGGCTCCGCCTCGAAGTTGGCGACGACGAGATCCGGCTGGCCGTCGCCGTCGAGGTCTCCCGCGTTGACGCCCATCCCGCCGAACGGGCGGCCGAAGATGGAGAGGCCCGCGCCCGACACGAGCGAGACGTCCTCGAACCGCATTCCGCCGAGATTGTGGAAGACGAAGTTCATCGTCGTGTCGTTGGCGACGTAGATGTCCGGCCGGCCGTCGCCGTCGAGATCCGAGACGATCACGCCGAGTCCCTTCCCGAGCGCGCCCGCGATGCCGGAGGACTCGGTGACGTCCGTGAAGGTGCCGTCGCGGTTGTTGCGGTAGAGCAGGTTCCCGATCGGCGGATAGAGGCTCGGATGGCAGTACTCGCGCCTGCCCTTCTCCACGTCGCCGCAGAAGAAGTTCTTCTCGACGCGATAGTCGAGGTAGCGCACGACGAAGAGGTCGAGCCACCCGTCGCCGTCGAAGTCCGCGAAGGCGGCGGACGTCGCCCAGCCCGATCCGCGCACGCCGGCCTTCGCGGTGACGTCGGTGAAGGTTCCGTCGCCGTTGTTGCGATACAGGATGTTGCCCTCGAAGTTCGTGACGAAGAGGTCGGTGTGGCCGTCGTTGTCGAAGTCCGCCGCGACGGCGCCCATGCCGTACGCGGTGTCCGCGATCCCGGCCTTCTCGGTCACGTCCGTGAAGGTGCCCGTGCCGTCGCCGTTGTTGCGGTAGAGACGGTCGCGCGCGCGGGAGCTGCCGTTCGGCGGGAAGGGCCCCGACTGCACGACGTAGAGGTCCATCCAGCCGTCGCCGTCGTAGTCGAGCCAGGCGATCCCGGACCCCATGGTCTCGGGCAGCTGGTGCTCGGGCGTCGCGCCGCGCTCGTGCTGGAAGGAGAGGCCGCGCGCGGCCGCGACGTCGCGGAAGAAGGTCGGGCAGGGCTCCTCCGGCGGCTTCGGCTTCGGCTTTCCCTGTGCCGCAGGGATCACCGCCGCGACGAACGGAGCGGCGGGCACCGCAAATATCGCGGCGAGCAGCGCGAATGCCGCGACGAAAGGAGCGGCGGGGAC
>JADMIO010983920.1_pt1 | contig 14780 bp, 18 predicted proteins | sample 8958161 | NCBI WGS metagenome assembly JADMIO01 (sample SAMN16585339, study PRJNA669376) | soil metagenome | isolation source: Crop rotation soil | place: USA: Cullars Rotation, Alabama | collected 2011 | reverse complement strand
AAACACAATGCTTCAAAATTTTTGCATATGAAACACATAAGAACCATGGTGCTGGTACTGATCATAGCGTCCTGTCAAAATAAAGGAAGCAACCAACAGGACCTGGTTAAAACAAATAGTGATGATACTGTAGCTGATAATACCGTTACTGCTAATACTGCTACTGCCGCACCTTCGGCATCTACGTATTCCTGTTATGAAGATATCAGCGGTAAAGACACCGTATTATTAAGCTTATCCAAAGCCTCGGATATCATTACCGGCTTATTGACCTACAACTATTATGAAAAAGACAGGAACAGGGGTAAGATCCGCGGCAAGATGCATGGTGATACACTGATAGCCGATTATGTTTTTATGAGCGAGGGAAAACCTTCCGTAAGACAGGTAGCCTTTTTAAAACAAGGTAATAGCTTCGTTGAAGGTTATGGTGATGCAATAGAAGAAAACGGTAAGATGGTTTTCAGGAACAGGACACTATTAAATTTTACCGGCAGGCCATTGGTTGCCGTGGATTGTGACAAACATTAATTCATAAAAAATTTTCTGTAAAACAAATACCTTCACGTCCTTTTAATAAATAATTTTTATGCAGGAATGGACAGCATACCAGGAAAAAAACAAAGAACGCTTTCTTAATGAATTATTAGAACTGTTAGGTATACCAAGTGTAAGCGCACGAAGCGAACATAAAGAAGACATGCAAAAATGTGCTGAGGCTATAGAGCAAAGATTACAGGCTGCAGGCGCTGATAAAACGGAGATCTATAAAACAGAAGGCCATCCTATAGTTTATGGCGAAAAAATAATTGATGCAAGCAGGCCAACGGTGTTGGTGTACGGACATTATGATGTGCAACCTCCCGATCCCCTGAAACTATGGCACAGCGGGCCTTTTGATCCTGTTATAAAAGATGGGAAAATTTATGCACGTGGCGCCTGCGACGATAAAGGGCAGGTTTATATGCATGTAAAAGCCCTGGAAACAATGATGGCGACCAACTCGCTTCCCACCAATGTAAAATTTATTATTGAAGGTGAGGAAGAGATCGGCAGCCCTAACCTTGGCACATTTGTAAAACAAAATAAGGAGCTATTGAAAGCCGATGTTATTCTCATCAGCGATACGGCTATGTTAAGTCTTGATACACCCAGCATGGATGTAGGTGTGCGCGGGTTGAGTTATATTGAAATTGAAGTTACCGGCCCCAACCGCGACCTGCATAGTGGTGTGTATGGAGGCGCCGTGGCAAACCCCATCACCATACTGGCAAAGATGATCGCGAGCCTGCATGATGAAAACAATCATATAACCATCCCTGGTTTTTATGATGATGTGGTTGAATCTTCCGATGCCGAAAGAAAGTTGATGGCTGAAGCGCCTTTTGATGAGAATGAATACAAGGACGACCTGGGTATAAAAGAATTGTGGGGCGAAAAAGGTTATACAACCAATGAACGGACCGGTATTCGTCCAACGCTTGAGATAAATGGTATCTGGGGTGGTTATATCGGTGAGGGCGCTAAAACAGTATTGCCTTCAAAGGCGTATGCAAAGATCAGTTGCCGGCTTGTGCCCAACCAAAAATCTGGTGTAATTACTGAGTTACTGGTAAATCATTTAAAGCAGATTGCACCGCCAACTGTGAGTGTAAAAATTAAGGTAGATCATGGTGGCGAGCCTTATATGACGCCTATTGAAAGCAAGGGTTATAAAGCCGCAGCAAAAGCGATTGAAACCACTTTTGGCAAACAGCCTATCCCTGTGCGTGGCGGCGGCAGTATTCCTATTTGTTCCTTATTCGAGCAGGAGCTTGGCATAAAAATTATTTTCATGGGCTTTGGTTTAGACAGCGATAACCTGCATAGCCCTAATGAAAAATTTAATCTTGACAATTATTATAAAGGCATTGAGACCATCCCTTATTTTCATAAATATTTTGCGGAAATGTAGTGCCGGAAACAGTTTAACTGCTGGCCGTTGCTGAATTGCTGATTTGGGGATTTAGGGATTTTGCGATTGAGCTAAACAATCCCGAAATCCTAAAATAAGAAATCCCGAAATAACATGTTTTATGTTTTTTGAATATTCAAACCCATTAATCCAATAGCTATTAATAGCATTGAGGCAACCTGTATCCAGTTAAGCTTTTCATTAAACAGGTAAAAACCTACAATAGCTACCAGTAAAGTACTGGCTCCAGCCCATATTGCATTGGCAATACCTGCAGGTAATTGTTTCAGCGCAAGCGTAAGAAATATAAAGCTTGCCGCATAAGTAATTATCGCAGCCAGTGCATAATATTTTTGTTGAAATCCATCGGATAACTTCATAAATATAACCGGAGCTGTTTCTGAAAAAATTGTAATGATCAAAAAAATATAACCCATACATTCATCTTTACCGGTTAAGATAATGATTTATATAATGATGAATTATCCTATTAATTATTTTCGCTCTTTTCACTGTTGTTCGCTGATGACCAACAACGATAACAACTTTTCATCAACACTAAATAAAATGCCACGAAGCAGCCTGTAAGCTACTTCAACCCCAAAAAAAATTTTTTTGTTGGGCGCCAACAGCACCAACAATAGTAAACAAAATATTACCTGTCAAGTTTTAGTATATTTGAACAAATGAATCAGTTATGGAATTAACTCAGGACCCTGCATCAGCCTTTACACAAATCGTAGAAAAATTGCGTACCAAAACTGATGCAGAATTAAAATTGCTGTATATGCAGTTTTTTAAAGATGATTTTATTGAAGAATGGAAAAAAATAACAGAAGAAGCGGATTTTAGCAGTGTAACGGACGAAGAAATTATGGCAGCAATCAAAAATAAAAGATATAAAATATCTGGATGAATCTTATTGTTATCGATGCCAACGTTTGGATTAAATACGCAAGAAACAAACGCATCGCACCTATAGCAATGCGTTTATTCAAGTATAAATTTGTGCCTGTAAGCAACAACTATCTTTTCTCTGAAATTTATGATGCTGTTACTGAAAACAAATGGATGAGTGAAAAACATGCAGAACGTTAATAAACTTGTTAAAACAAGTTTGCTATTCAACTATAGAAAGAGCTGTTTACAGAATTAGCCCTGATGTAAAAGACAATTACTTCTTTGATCTTGCTATTCAAAATAACTGCCCATTCATAATTAGTGATGATACAGAATTACTTGGCTTTCGCTTACAACCCGTAATGGTTAGAAGCAGTAATTGGTTTTTAAAAAACTTTCCATTGTAAGAATGTATACCTTTTCCGTTATCGACAACGAATTTGTATTAACAATGAACTTCATATTATAGCAGGGAATGGCCGGTACTAATTCCAATATCCCATCTTTATCTGGAAAAGTAAAAATATCGCCGCAAAGGTTAAAAGCCATTATCGGCGGCTCTATCGGTAACCTGGTAGAGTGGTACGACTGGTATGCTTATGCCGCCTTCGCCCTGTATTTTTCTGCTTCTTTTTTTCCCTCGGGTAATACCACTGCACAACTGCTTAACAGCGCCGGCGTGTTCGCACTTGGTTTCTTAATGCGACCATTGGGTGGGTGGCTGTTTGGGCGGATAGCTGATAGAGTAGGCCGTAAGCAAAGTATGACCTTATCCGTCTTACTTATGTCGCTGGGTTCATTGCTGATTGCCTGTACACCAACTTACGCAACCATTGGTATTATGGCACCGGTATTACTTTTATTAGCACGCTTGCTGCAGGGCTTAAGTGTGGGTGGAGAATATGGTGTATCGGCCACCTACCTCAGCGAAATGGCCAGTCGTAACCGGCGTGGCTTTTATTCCAGCTTTCAGTATGTTACACTTATCGGCGGGCAGTTGATCGCACTGGGTATCCAGTTGATATTGCAAAGTATTTTACTTACAGAAGCACAGTTGCATAACTGGGGCTGGCGCATTCCTTTTGTAATAGGCGCCATACTTTCCATTATAGCCCTGTACCTGCGGAGGAGCCTGCAGGAAACCGATGCTTTTAAAACAGATAAACAGGAACAGGAACACAGGAAAGGAACGATCCAGGAATTGCTGCATCACCCTAAGGCGGTGTTTACAGTATTTGGACTGACACTCGGCGGCACACTTGCATTTTATACGTACACTACCTACATGCAAAAATTTTTGGTGAACACGGTACATCTTACCAAAAGCGCCTCAACGCTGATCTCGTTTTTAACGCTGCTCATTTTTGCCTTACTGCAACCTGCTTTTGGCGCTTTGTCTGACCGCATTGGCCGTCGGCCCTTGCTCATAAGTTTTGGCGTGATGGGAACCTTGTTTACGGTTCCAATTCTAACCACACTTAGCCATGCCACATCACAGCTACAGGCATTTTTTTTATTGTTGTCTGCACTTATTATAGTAAGCGGTTATACCAGTATTAATGCAGTGGTTAAAGCGGAGTTATTTCCCGCCCGTATACGCGCTTTGGGTGTAGGCCTCCCCTATGCACTTACGGTGGCAATCTTTGGCGGCTCAGCGGAGTATGTGGCTTTATGGCTTAAAGATAAAGGACATGAATCCTGGTTTTACTGGTATATCACTACCTGTATATTTTTATCGCTGCTCTTGTATCTCTTTATGAAAGACACGCGTGAAACCTCAGCAATAAACAGGGAAGAAAGCGAGGGAGTTTGGTTATAGACTTGATTTCGGGATTTTTGATTTCGGGATTTTGAGATCTTGAGATTTGTCTTAAAACTCTGGTTACAATATAAATCCCAAAATTCCTAAATCCCTAAATCAGAAATCATTCATCTTATTCATTTGCCCAGTAGTCAAGCACGGTCACTTTATCCAGCACAGGTCCAAGTAAGTCAGTAAATGCTTTGTGCGCAGGATGTACCAGGTAAGCATCGCGGTCCTGCGCACTGCTGAATGTTAAGAGAAAGCAATGCGTCAGGCCCTGGTTCAGATTTTCAGGGCTGTTATTGGTTCCCCATTCAAATTGTTTTATCAAACTTATTTGTTGTGGCAGCGCCTTAAACCCTTCTACCACTTTATTTACAGATGCAGAGTCAGCGCCGGCTTTCCAGCCAAATAAAACAACATGTCTTAACATTTTTGTTGTGGTTTGAGACATAACAATATTTGAAATAAATATCGCAAAGAACAGGCAGCATATGATCTTTTTCATGGTAAAGTTTTAGAAATTAAGCCGGCAATATAACCTATTATCTGCTTGCCGTAACCGGGTACAAATGAGAAATAAGAAATGAGAAACGCCAAATGAGAAAGTAAAATCATCTAAAAATCGTCATCCCACTTCTCATTTCTCATTCCCTATTTTTCAGTTTCTCATTTTTTTTAACTTCAGCTTTTGCATTTAAATTCGACTTCAGTTATGCTAAGCTATTGCACGTATTTTTCAGGATGATTTAAGATGAAAAAACTTTCCATCTTCAGCTGTTTACTTTCTGTTTTCTTTAGCGCAAATGCGCAACCAGACAGTGTCTATCAAACTTTAATTGCTAAAGCAGGTTTATTGCACCTGCAGGAAAATTATAAAAGCGCAATTGCATATTATGAGCAAGCCTTTACCATGCAAAACCCCGATGCATTGACCGCTTATAAAGCAGCAGGCATGTATTCTTTGGACACCAATACCGGCAAGGCATTTCATTATTTACAAATAGCTTTAGATTCCGGTTACACTGAAACCGATTGGCTTACATTTGACCCTTATTTTAATTACCTGCGAAAAACAGAACCGGGTAAGTGGAAGTCAATAGAAGAGGAAGCGCTTAAATTATATGCATCCATGGGGATGCCGGCTGAATCATGATGCTTTCATCCCAGCCGCTTTTTTTTGGTTAAGTATCGCCTAACCGGTATATCATAGAACACCATCGCGCAATAAGCAAAAATGACCAGGAAAATAATGCCGGGTATGATGATATAAGGCAGTTCACCTGCCGGCAGTTTTTTACTTGTATAATAATTTCCAAATATCCATATGGCTGCATAATGCGTCATGTAAAGAGGATAGGATATGTTGCCGGAGAACCGGCAAACGTTTTTCCATTTAGGCGACAGGCTCGAGCCGGCTCCAAGGGAAACCATCAGTGGAAAATAGAAGAGTACAACCAGTGCCTGCGTTAGCCAGTTCCATTTAGACGAGGGCATGACAAAGGCTAAGAACAATAAAATGCCCAGGCCTGCGAACCCAAGCCTGTTTTTAATTATCCAGTTCGAACGATAAAGAAAGAGGCCAGCTAAAAAGGAGTAAGCAGTACGGGCACCACCGTCGGGGAAGTTATCTTTTGACCATCCGCCCAGGAGGTTTCCTGCCCTGTAACTAACGACGCAAATCACTACAGCAGCCAGGATAATCAATGCGGCCAGGAAGCGACGGCTTACTTTATAAAGAACGAAAGCATAAAAAATATTGGCAACATATTCCCAAAAAAGTGACCAGGAAGGAGCATTGAGGGCAAAGAGGTTAAAAAAACGCTCCTCCATTATTGGAAGCGGAATCAGAAAAAGCGAGCAAACAAACAACAAAGCAAGTTTGCCGGTATCGTAAGCTAAGGGTGATGCAAAAGGATCCAGAAGAAAACCCAATAATCCCAATACAGAACCCAAAACCACCAAAGGATGCAATCTTATCAGTCTCAACTTGAAAAACGCTCCTGTCCCTATTTCCCGGATGCGATCATCATAAGCATACCCAATTACAAAGCCCGATAAACAAAAGAAAAAGTCCACGGCTAAGAAACCATGACCAATAAAGTTTGTGGTGTAATCGGGGAAAACCCATTCCATAAAGTGGAAAATAACAACGGCCAGCGCTGCAATACCTCTTAATCCATCAAGAATGGCAAAATGCTGTTTGGTTTTTAAAAGGTCGGGACTTGGTTTTATTTCGTTCATCAATTTTAAATAATGGTAAAATGCCAAACAATGAGCTGCTAACACGAGGGCTCTCAGCAATAGCGACAGAAGCACTAAAGTTAAGCATCAAACTTTAAGCAAGCTTTCTGGCGTAAATTCTGTCGGGGAAATGCTATGGCCGCCATTGAAGAAAGCCTTGTTTGGTGTGCGGTCATGCTATTTCGATACTTAGCTACTTCAAGCTTCCTGGCATTTTTAACCTGGTAAAAAATATTTTACAAAAAAACTTGCGCAACCAAATAATTGCACTTATATTTGCAATCATGTGGTTGCAAATAATTAAAAAATGGAAATAAGAAGAGACATTTTTCAGGCTATTGCCGATCCGACAAGAAGAGCAATTATTGCGCTTATTGCTATACAGGCAATGACGCCAAATGCCCTGGCTGAACATTTTAACAGCACCAGGCAGGCTGTATCAAAACATATTAAAATATTGACAGAATGCGACCTGGTAAAACAGGAACAACACGGCAGGGAAATTTATTATTCACTTGAAATTGAAAAAATGAAAGAGATCGATAAATGGCTTGAGCAGTTCCGCAAAATTTGGGAAACCCGCTTCAGCCAACTCACCAATGTATTATCAACAATGAAAAAACAAAAAAAATGACAAACAATTCGCTATTTGATTTTACTGTTGACAAACCAGCAAAAACAGTATTCATAAACATGGAATTTGATGCAGATCTTGACCTGGTATGGGATGCTTTCACAAAACCGGAAATTCTTGACCAATGGTATGCACCTAAACCCATGTTATCTAAAACAAAATTCATGGATTTCAAAGTTGGAGGCCGGCGATTTTATGCTATGGTAAGCCCGGAAGGACAAGGGCGTTGGGCTATTCAGCAGTATAAGTCCATTAGCCCAAAAACCAATTTCAAAATGTTTAATGTATTTGCAGACAAAGACGAAAACCCTGAGTTACCAGGCTCTGATTGGGATCTGAATTTCAGCGAACAAAATGGAACGACGAAAGTCAGTATCAGCATTTTCAACGAATCCCTGGAACGGATGGAGAGGTTGATGGACGGTTTCAAATTAGGAATGAATGCGACTTATGAAAACCTGAAAAATCTGTTGCAAACTTTATCGCAACGGTCTTTGAGCGAAGCCAAAGGATAAAAAGAAAAAAACAGTTCAAAGAATGGTAGAGGTTTTTAAAACAAATGTTCAGAAAAAGGCACAAAGCAAAATGCTGCTTTGTATTTTATCTGAAGCATTCCCATCGTTTAAAATCAATTTTGATCTTTCAGATTGTGATAAGGTACTCAGAGTTGAAGAAGATAATCTGGAAGCATTAAAAATAATGATACTTATAAAGGAATATGGGTTCAGGTGTGAAATATTAGATTAACAGCAAAACATCCGTGACGCTATCCTGTTCAGCAGCGTTAAGCTTACAGCGCTGTCGGCAGGGAAAACAGAATAGAGTAAGCATAAAAATTAAAACTCAAAAAATAAAGATCATGGCACGTATCAATCCCCACGTTAACTTCAACGGAAATGCCGAAGAAGCATTTACATTTTACAAATCAGTATTTGGTGGCGAGTTTACAAAGGTTATTCGTTTCAAAGACCTCGCAAGCCCTGAATTCAAGGTTGCGGAAAAAGAAGAAAATAAAATTATGCATATTGCTTTGCCTATAGGTAAAAGTGATATGCTGATGGCAAATGATGTTCCTGAAGCTATGGGAAAAACAAACGAAATGGAGAACAGAAGTAAAATTGTAATAAGTGCGGAAAGTAAAGAAGAAGCAGACAGATTATTTAATGGGCTTTCAGCAGGAGGACAAATAGAAGGGCCTATTGGTGATAGCCCCTGGGGTTCATACTTTGGTTGTTTTAGAGACAAATACGGGATTGAATGGATTGTGGACTTTACAGGCGAACCGCAGAACTAAAGACAGGCACTATTGTATCTGCCGACCAGTTTCAACTGTATAATTTTATTCAGCTTCGGGGTTATCCTGCCTTCGAAAATACCTGGATGTTGAACCCAGGACAAGTAAAAGTCGCCAACTTTAACGAATGAAAGAGGTTTTAAGTTTCATTCTTTTTCTCGGGTTAGGGATCCTCACTTCTTATGGGCAAAACAATGATACCACCCCTGCGGTTGGACATAACGCAATAGAAGCAAATAAGATCATAGGCACATGGCGGCTGATTGATTACGCTGATTTAGACAACGCTATAGGTAAGTGGACATATCCATATGGAAGAAACCCAAAAGGTTATTTTACATATACTAAAAGCAATATTGTTAATTTAAACATCTCGTCAGAAGTTCCTTTGCGAATTTCTGACGATTCCGCAAAAAAGTATTTGATCAATTTAGAAGACTACATTTCGCATTATGCATTGGGTTATTTCGGAACATATTCAATTGACCTGGTAAATTCAGTCGTAACGCATCATGTTGAAGGAGGCAGCATACCTTACTACATAGACTCAGACCAGCCGAGACCCTTTACCTTTAAGGGCGATACTTTAATTATCGTTGATAATAAAACGTGGAAGAGAGTGCTTGTGAAAGCAGATTAAGCAGGTTCTAGGCCTTCGTACAACATAAGCATTCTTTTCTGCAAAGTCTTTAAATAGCCATGCGTATAAGCCTGAGACATTGCGCTTCGCTACGAATGCATATCAAACAATAAATTAGCGACATCAATAACAATGAATTATTAATTATAATTTAGTCCGCACGTGCGGGATTCGGGCCAGAGGAATTCAAATACCAGTCCTTCATCAATACTATACGAGGTACAACTTTTTAGGACAGTAGCTATTATTCCAATCATTAATTTCCTGAATATGAAAAGAAACTTTATTTCGATACGCATTCCCGGAAGCTTGACGGGTAGCGTTTTTGGCCACGGCCTGGCTTTCAAGGGTTGTATACTAATTTTCCTGGCAATGATGATCTCCTGCGCAAATAATACAAAGGATGCCGGTGAAAATGCTTCCGCCGAAGGCACGCTGGCAGCCCAGCTTTGGACATTTCGTTACGACCTGGAAAAAGATGTTCCCGGAACCTTAAAGAAGATCAAAAACCTGGGCATCGACTATGTGGAAGGATTTGACGCCTCTTACATTGTCGGCAACCCGGATGAATTCAAGTCACAGCTTGACGCCGCGGGTTTAAAGATGTTTGCCCTTCACTGGAATAACCTGAACGACTGGCGAAAGGATCCAACGGTTATTATCGAGACGGCAAAGAAATTGGGTGCACACTATACGGGCATCGCCTGGCTCAAAGTTTCAAAGGCTGACACGGTCACCCTTGATGTCGTCACTGAAGCCGCCGACATCCTGACAAAAGCCTGTCCACAAGCACAGGCAGCGGGACTTCAGCTTTACTATCACATCCATGGGTACGAGCTGCAGCCAATGGCTGATCAAAGAACTTTCTTTGACAGCTTTGTAAGCCGCATCAACTACGACTGTGTCCGCCTGGAGGCTGACATATTCTGGGTCACGTATGCCGGACAGGACCCGGTGCAGTTCATGGACAGGTACCACGACGGTGTTGAGTTGCTGCACATCAAGAACATGGCGGACCATGTATCGACGGGTGTTTTTACCGGCGCGGACTTCATGCCACCCGACATGCCGGCTGAAAATTGGGTGCCGCTCGGCAAGGGCAGGATCGATTATAAGTCCGTCTTTCAGAAAGGGAGAGAGATCGGTGTGAAATGGTATATCCTGGAAATGGACAAATTTAACGGCGACGTTTATGCAGCCGTGCATTCATCGCTTGCTTATATTCGAAATGAAAAACTGTTGCCATGATTCTCCTTCGCGCAATATCTCCTTAATAGCTATGTGTGTAAGCGCGGGACATTGCGTTTCACCGAACGCAATGCATATCAAACAATAAATCCGGCGACATCAATAACAATGAAGTTTTAATTATAAATTAGCCTCGATTAAGCTGGGTGAATTCCGATTTGTTCTTAGCAAAGCCGTGATGGTCAGGCGCAAAATTTCAATTATGCAAAAACTTTTTATTTTTCTGGCAAGTATGTTTTTCCTGGTATCGTGTAAAAAAGGAAGCCGATAATAATCTTCGGCAAATCGTAGTTTCCGGCATCGTGTACGACTCAACAAATCATATTGGCCTGGAAGGCCGGCCTGTGAGAGCTTTTATAGACAATGAGCCAAATAAAAATCTTACCACTACAACAACAGGTTTGAACGGGATTTTCAAATTAACTTTTTCGGCAGATATCAATATTTTTAAAACTCAACTCGTAAACATATCTACAGATATACCTGATGGGTATATAAGCATTTTTGAAAAATCACAATCAGAAGTCGGTTTTAGTATATGGGCATATGTGCCGGAGTTAAGTGACCAAAAGCTGGTTTTATTTGAAAAGGCTGATCTTACAGTAACCTTTAACAGAACAAATACAGATGTATTTGATGAAATGAAGAGTACTTATAATTATAGTGAATGGTATAATTACGGGATACCTGTAATTCAACACGATGATAATTTGCCTAACCCGGTCACATATCACATTGAAACAGCGGCTGGTACCTATACAAAAATATTTCGAACAAAAAAACTTCCTTCTGGCCAGGTGACAACATTCCGCGACTCTGTGTTTTGTTTGCCAAATACAACAAATGGTATAACTATTAATTATTGACAAGCCAGACATTGACTTTCCCCCGTAATGCCTCCTAAATTCCTATAATGTAAGCCATGAACATTGCGTTTCACCTAATGAAATACATGTCAAACAATTAAATTGAACCAAAAATGTAACTTTAGTCCCGGTTCCGCGCGAGTGCGATCCCGGCCGGGTGATTTCATACCAGTTCTTCACCAGGCCGTGATCATCAGGTCATGATATCGACCATAAGTGCAAACATCAACAGACGATAAACAAACGTGAATTATGACAGAAGTTCAAAGATCACTACCCCTATGGATACTTATAGTATCAGGAGTTTTTGCATTACTTGAAATCCTGGTAAGCCTATCATTATGCTTTTCACCCGAATCGGTTTTAGAAACAGTTGACCTTAATGCAAAAGGCGTTGACTATTTAATTTATATGTGGGCTGCCCGGCAATTTGCTCTTGGTTTTATATTTGGTTTTGCTACGTTTAAAAGATCAATTCCTATGCTGACAATTGCCTATGTTTTCTTATTAGTAATGTTTGTTGGCGATTTCCTTATTGGAATTTCACAAAAAAACAATCCACTTATTATTAGTGCTGTCGTAATGTGCGTGATTTCTTCGGCCTTGATATTTGTACTAAATAAAAGAAAATAGTTGAAAGGTTGGTGGGTTAACAAGTATTGCTTTTTATCCTTTTGATATTTATTCGGTAACCAATACAATGGTTCATGTTTTAATTCACAAACACCTCGTCAACAAACACCCAGGCCTTCTCTCCTTTGCCGGCATGCCAGGCAGGTAAACTGTGCACAGGTGTAATCAGAAGTTTTATATACGATACGGTTGTCTTATCAAAGCTGCATTTAACAGCGAGGTTTTCTGTAACGGATTCTTTTTGGGGTTGAACAGGTTGTATCTTATCCAGGAGTTTTAAATGTGCTTTATCTGTGCCGCCCCATACTTCAACCTTTGCAGGAGGAAAAATATATGAACCCAATTGTTGCAGCATACTGAGGGTTATGCTGCCCGCATCAACCGGTTTATCAAACATCAGCATCACCTCCATCGGGCGTTCCCGGTAACCGATCCATTTGCCGCTGGCAAAATTCATATCGCTTTTTTCACCGTCAATAATTGTTTTGGCACCATTGGCTTCGTATTTATCATCAGCTTTAGAGATTAGCAGAGCACTGTCGATATGGTAATTGCCTTTAAAAAAATGTTGCTGTATTACATCACTGCTTATCCAGCCCGGTTTGAAGGCCTTTGCCTTTATGGTAATATCGTCGCTGATGGTGACCTTGTTATTATATACTGGTGACGTGGTGCTGTCGGGTTCCGTGCCGTCGAGCGTATAGCGAATGGTAGTGCCGTTTACATAATGTTTCAATTTGAGTGGCGTTACTCCTGTCAGCACGAAATTTTCATTCTGAAGGATGGGTGGCGTCAATTTCAAAATGGTACTGTCTCCTTTAAAGCCGGTTTGATAGGTGATATTTTTGTTTTTTTCTTCCAGGGGCTGAAGGTCTTTATTATCCACGCCTGTATTCCACAAAAAAATCGCTTTTAGCTTGGGTAGTGAAGTGAGCGTGGTAAGTTGCCCCGGTTTAACCGGCGTACCAGATAAAGATAAACTTTTCAAAAAAGCAAGGCCGCTTAGCTGCTCTAAAGTATTCCCGGTGATCGCTGTAAAGTTCAGGTTAAGCCTGCGCAGGTTTTTAAACTGTGCAATAGTTTTAATATCAGCGTCTGTAACAGGCATGTTATCAAGGTTAAGCTCAACGATCTGTGTGCCCAGCGGTTTCAGTTCATCAAGCTGTTTACTGTTATAAAAAGGTTTGTTGTAAAAGTTAACCGCCAGGGCGGGTGAACCCATTGCCAGGGGTGTAATTACCCTGTTGTTGTTACTTAGTTTGCTTACCTGTTTATCATCAGCGGCCTCAAAATCATACACTTCATCAGATGACTGTTTTAAAACTTTTGATGCCAGGATACGCAATGTATCTGTAACCGGGAGATCAATAACTTTCTTTTCGAACTCAGGGCCACTCCTTATCCACTCATACAAAATAGCAGACTCTTCATCCGTTAATTGAGGCTTACCTGTAGGTGGCATATGCTCTTTGGATTCCAGTGGTAAATGAATGCGACGCATCATTAAACCAAGATCGGCTTTAGTGGTATCCCAAAGCTTCCCGCTTTTGCCGCCTTTTATTAAAAGTTCTTTGGTATCCATCACCAGTTCACCTTTGGCCTTGCTATTATTGTGACACCCCGTACATTTTGCATCCAGTATCGGGTCAACAAGATCAGCATAAATAAAAGCATCACTCAAACCCACCTGCGGTCTTACCTGTGAAGGTGTAACAGGCGCCAGCACAAAATTCTCCCCGTGTGTAATATCGGCGCCCAGGTGCCCGGCCCATATAGTGATAAAAGCAGTGATGGCTACAAGCGTTTTTGATACTATTGCCTGTTGCTGTAACAGGTTACGACAGAAATAAACTACAACCAGGATAAACGATGTAATGGCACCTGTATACTTATGCGCTGTAGTACTATCTGCGTCATATCCGCCCTCTCTTGATAAAAGCATGCCCATCAACGCTGTTAATGCTACGGTGAATGCAGCGATCAGTAATACCCATTCGCCTATTTGAACATAAGGGGATTCAGATCTGATCTTTTTTGGAAGAAATAAAATTATGGCTGTATATATAAGCACTAATACGATGGGGAAGTGTAAAAGCAACGGGTGCATCCTCCCAACTACCTGCAACCATAATGGCACAACCAGTTTGTTGTCGAAAATCAAAAACAGTAACAGCAAACAATTAAGTGGAATAAGTGCCGTTGCAAGAATATTTTTCAGTTTCATTTAATGCTCGTGAAATTAAAACCCATTGTGATGTTCGCTTAAAGAAGGTTGTATTTTTATTTATGCATTATAAAGTTTGTCCGGTAGCCGACGTTAGGAGGGTCGCTTAACTTTACGTTCGCTGAATGCCTGGAGATGTCTCCTGTCGTCGACATGATGTACTTCGCAGATTATACCTAAATTCTTATCTATACTCTTTTTAGTTTGTAGGGATATACTTTACCCGATGCCCACTGCGCAACATAGAGATTTTCATCACTGTCTACACATACATCGTGCGGGTGCACAAATATTTTATCGGTTTGATGCAGGGGCTGCAAAACATCGGCGGTATAGGTT
>JADMIO010950814.1_pt1 | contig 14782 bp, 15 predicted proteins | sample 8958161 | NCBI WGS metagenome assembly JADMIO01 (sample SAMN16585339, study PRJNA669376) | soil metagenome | isolation source: Crop rotation soil | place: USA: Cullars Rotation, Alabama | collected 2011 | reverse complement strand
GTTGGTAAAGACGGCGCCCTGGTCGAGCAGGCGTTTCAACCCGCCGGTGAGGTCCGCCCGGAAGCGCGTCAGATAGTCGTAACGGAATTGGTCGACCACGATGGCCAATACCAGCTTGGGCTGCGCGGAGAGGTTCGGTTTCGCCGCAGCAGGCTGCGAGGCTTGTGCAGCCGGCGCTTGAGCAAAAGAACCGTGGGCACAGTAACACAGGCCCAGTAAGAGGGCTAGAAATCGCCTTCGCATGAGGGTTTTAGTTTAGCAGCGTAACGTGTAGCTTTCGTTACTGCTGCCGGGCGCCGCCATCCTGGCGCGCCAGCTGAACACGCGCGTTCTCGAGTTTTTCCCGAACCTTGGCGACTTCGGCCGCATCCAGCTCGGCGGGCGAGCTGCTCTGCCACTCTTTGAGCGAGATCTCCCACTGGGCGATTGCCTCCCGAACCTTCGACAGCTTGATGAGCACTTCTGCGTAGTGATCGCGCATGGTCGGATCGTGGGGCGTCAGCTCCACGGAGCGGCGCATGGCATCCTCGGCTTCGGCGAAACGTCCCATGCGGTAGTAGGCCCAGCCCAGGCTGTCGAGATAGGCGCCGTTGTTGGGATCGCGCTCCAAGGCTTTCTGGATCATGGCCAGCGCTTCGGGGAGCCGGAGGTTGCGGTCGGTCAGCATGTAGCCCAGGTAATTCAGGGTGGCGGGATTATCGGGCATCACTGCGAGCACTTTACGGAATTCGGTTTCGGCCGCCGCGACGTTCTTCATCCTCTCGAACATGGCGCCGCGCTTAAACCACACGTCGATCTTGTCTTCCTGGGACTCAGAAAACTTCTCGGCCGCATCCAGGGCTTTGGCGGCATCGTCGAATTTCTTGCCCTTGACGTAGAGATCGGAGAGCGCCAGCTGAATGCCGCGATCGTCCTTTCCATCGAGCAGCTTTTTGATGTCCGCGACGGCTGCGTCGGTCTTGCCCATTTCGGCCATCAGAGACGCCCTGGCAACGCGGAGCTCCTGGTCGTTCGGAAATTTCTTGAAGGCCGCGTCCGCTTCATCCTGAGCCTTTGCATATTCCTTGCCGCCCATGTAGGCATCGATGATGCTCGCGCTGGCATGGGCAGCTTTGGAGGGATCGAGAACCGCGATCTGGCGGTAGGTATCCACAGCGGGCTGCGTCTGGTCCGCGATTCGCTGCATGGCAGCCAGTTGCTCCAGCAGTTGAACTCTGTTTTCGAGCTGCGCAGCGTCGTAAGAACGGTTTGCGGTTTTTTGCAGAACGCCGCGCATGGCCTCGATGGCTTCCGCCTGCTTGTTCTCGGCCTGTAGGATATAGACCTCATTCAGCTGGATCTGGATATTATTCGGGTCGATGGACTTGGCTTTGTCCGACGCTTCCCGCGCTTTCACGAAGTCGCGCTTCTGGCGGTAGAGCTGCGACATCCTCAGATAGGAGTCGGCATCGGTGGGATCGTCATTCACCAGGTCCTGATAGGCCGCAAGCGCATCGTCGTAGCGTTCGGCCGAGATCAGCAGCATGGCCATCTTGCGTTCCAGGTCGGGGCCGTTGGGCGGATTGAGCTCCAGCGCGCGGCGCAGGGTGTCTGCCGCCAGACCGTATTCCTTCATCTGCTCATAGGCATCCGCCAGGCGGTTGAGGCTATCGGGACTCGGATTCTTTTCCGAAGCGCGCTTGAGCAGATTCGCCGCGCCCGTATTGTCGCCTTTGATTCCCAGGACCGTCGCGAGGCCGGTGAGGCCATCCTCGTTTTCCGGAGAAATTTCGAGAGCTTTCTTGAAAGCGTTTTCCGCGGCATCCAGGTTCTGTCCGGCGCTTTGGAGGCGGCCGAGCCAGACCCATGCGTCGGCATCGCGCGGAGCCAGCTCCGTGATCCTTTGATACTCCTGCGTAGCCTGGCGCAGCATCGTTTCATTGACGCGCCCGCGCTGGGCGTCGATCTGGCGCACATAAATCCCGGCGAGCACGCGGTGCGCCGCCAGATCATTTGGGTTGGTCCTAATAGCTTGCTCGGAGTCAGTTTGCCCGTCGCGCAGGCGGCCGCTCTGGCTGTACAAATCGGACAGTTCCTCGGCCATCAGTGCGGAGGTTGGATCGGCCTTGAGCGCAGCCTTGTAATTCTCGATAGCGAGATTCACATACTCGGTGCGATTCGTTGTGCTCCCAGCCAATTCGGCATAGAGGTGAGCCAACGTGTAGCGGTAGTAGGCGCTAGACCGGTCGGCTGTTGCGGCGGGCGCGTTTCCCTGCCCCCAGCATGCTCCGCCACCCAGCACCGAGATCAGGAAGACTGCGTTCAGTATTCGCATCTAGTTCTTGTCCTCACCGGCAAAGTTCCCATCCTCAGTATATCTAGCTCGCCCGGCCTGCCGGTTAACAAGGCGGTCGCGTCCAAACACACCATTGGATATACTCGGCTCCATATGAGATTTCGCTGGTTTCTTACAATGTTGTTCCTGCTGGCCGTTTCGGCCCTCGCCGCCGATGTCGACGGCAAGTGGACCGGGACCATTTCGACCCCCAACGGGGACTTTCCCCAGACCTTTAATTTCAAGGCCGAGGGCGCCGCGCTGAGCGGGTCGCTTGAGTTCATGCCAGGGATGGCCATCCCCATCGCCGATGGAAAGGTGGACGGCAATAACATCTCTTTCTCGGTGACGCTCGATTTCGGCATGCCATTCAAACTGACGTACACCGGCGTGGTGGCGGGTACTGAGCTGAAAATCAAAGGCGACGCCGGAGGGATGCCCTTCGAATTCGTGCTGAAGAAGGCTTAGCTGCCGCGCCTATCTTACTGGCTGCCCGGCACTACAAACAGGGAGAAGTGGGCCAGCATGCGGCCCATGAAGCTGTCGCGCTCCGACAGGTTGACCCAAGCGAGCTTTTGAGGATCGTTTTGATCGTCAAAGAAGCCGACTCCCCCACGCTTGAGCACATTGTCCGTCCACGAGCTGATCACCTGGCCGTTCAGGTAGGTGATGAAGTGGTCATCCTGCACGGTCATGCGGACGCGATAGTTCACGCCGCGCTCCAGGCTCAAGGGAAGGGGCAATCGGACCGGGTTGGTTTCCCGCCCGTCGATCACGGAATAGCGGATAAGCCCTGCGTTGTGAGGCGCGCCAGGTTTCGCGATCACCAGCTTGCTGGCGTAGTAGTTGCTCCCGTTGGCCGCACGGAACGCCCAACTCAGGCTGCGGCCTTCCATCTGGCCCTGGAATTCCATCTGGTAGTTCTTTAGTGACGCGGAACGTTCCCACAAACGGAGAGAAACAGGCTTGGACAAAACGGGCCGGGAAGCGCTCCAATCCCGGGTATCGTCGGCGGTGGTCCAGCTGCGGGAACTGACCGTCACCCAGTCGCTAAAGCCCGATCGGAATTCGTGATGCAAGCTGACCGGAGCCTGGCTCCTCACCACATCTCCAAAAGCATCCCAGACACGTCCCGGAAGTCCGCGCTTGATGGAAGGATCGAGTGAGACCTGCGGGAATGCCGCGCCCGGTCCAGGACCGGGAAGAAGCAGCGCGGCGACCAGCAATCCGCCTACCGTGAGGAAGGCAAAGATCGACGCCGTTTGACCCGCCGTGGCAGCGGGCCGAGCCGAGCCTTTCTTCTTGTCTTTGGATCGCGCGACAGACCAGTGCTCCATTTCATCTTCTTCGCGATAGGCTTGCGCAGAGGCGAGCTTCGCCTCCTTGCGGTGCGCGGCGCAGCAATATTGCTGATCCGCCAGCTTCCGCAACAGCCCGATTTTTTTACCGCACAAGAAGCACAACATCGAGTTTCTTAGCCTGGTATTGCTAGCCCGATTTTAACAGCCAGCACTCGGTCTGCAGCAGTCCTAAGCGAAGAAAACTTAGGTGACTCGCGTACTTCTTAGACCGCTCCTAAGGTGTACCATTTAGGCACCCCCTGACTGAGGGATCGGACATGCCAGACGAAGCCTTTAATGACGATTTTGGCGGCCCCGTACAGCTTCCGGTCACGGATGTATTTGACCTGCATAGTGTTCCTGCCCGCGACGTCAAAGATGTGGTGGAGGAGTATCTGGCCGAAGCCCATCGGCTGGGATATAAAGCCTTGCGGATCATTCATGGCCGCGGAATCGGAGTCCAGCGGGAGATGGTTCGCGGGATCCTGGCCCGGACCGCTTTCGTCGAGTCCTATCAGGATGCTCCGGCAGAGGCGGGCGGGTGGGGAGCCACACTGGTAACGCTGCGATAGAAGACTGGACTGCTAGAATCTACCTGTGTTCCGTAAGGTACTGGTGGCGAATCGCGGCGAGATTGCCGTGCGAGTGATACGCGCGCTCCGGGAGTTGGGGATCTCAAGCGTAGCGGCCTATTCGGACGCAGATCGGGGATCTCTGGCAGTTCAATTGGCGGATGAAGCAGTCCATGTCGGACCGTCTCCCTCTTCAGAGAGCTACCTGCGTATCGACCGAATTGTGGACGCGGCCAGCCGTCACGGTGCGGAAGCGATTCATCCCGGATACGGTTTCCTCAGCGAAAACGCGGATTTCGCGGATGCCTGTGCCGCGGCCGGCATCGTGTTCATAGGACCTCCCGCGGACGCGATTCGCAAGCTTGGATCGAAAACTGCAGCGCGGCAGCTGGCCATCGCGGCCGGCGCGCCGGTAGTCCCCGGCACCGAGCGGGCTCTATCAGGTTGGGAGGAAGCGCGTAGTGCCGCGAATGCCCTGGGCTATCCCGTCCTGCTCAAAGCATCGGCCGGCGGAGGCGGGAAAGGCATGCGCCGGGTGGATCGCGAATCCGAATTGCAGTCGGCGCTGCGCGATGCCGCGAGCGAAGCGGGACGCGCCTTCGGCAACAGCGAAGTCTACGTCGAGAAGCTGGTCGAGCGGCCCCGGCACATCGAAATCCAGATTCTGGGGGATCATCACGGGAACCTGATCCACTTGGGCGAACGCGAGTGTTCCATCCAACGGCGCCATCAGAAAGTGATTGAGGAATGTCCTTCCCCATTCATGGCGTCGCATCCGGATCTTCGACAAAAGATGGGTCAGGCTGCGGTGGGAGTTGCGCGCGCGGCCGGATACGTGAACGCTGGCACAGTCGAGTTCCTGGTGGATCAGGATGCAAATTTCTATTTCCTGGAAGTGAACACGCGGCTCCAGGTGGAGCATCCGGTCACGGAACTGGCCACCGGGCTCGATTTGGTGGAGTGGCAATTGAAGATCGCCTCCGGCGAAGAGTTGACGCTGAAACAGGAGCATGTCGCCTGGCGCGGTTCCGCGATCGAATGCCGGATCTATGCGGAGGATCCGGATCACGACTTCATGCCCGCGCCTGGCACGATTACTCGTTTGAGCGAGCCGTCGGGCCCCGGCATCCGGCTGGATTCGGGGATCTTCGAAGGGTGGCAAGTGCCCCTGGAGTACGACCCCTTGCTGGCCAAGCTGGCAGTATGGGGATCGACGCGCGAAATCGCCATCAACAGGCTGGATCGGGCGCTGTCGGAGTATGTGCTGACCGGCGTCCGAAACAATATAGCTTTCTTCAGGGAAGTGCTGGCGGACGTGGAATTTCGCAAAGGGAACCTGTCGACTTCATTCCTGGAGCTTTTTTTCAAGCATCGAAAGAAGACAGATAGCGATCCGGAAGCCGAGGCTGCTGCGGCTCTGGTGTTGGCTCTGCAAACGAGTTCAGCTTCCCTGCCTGCTCGCGAACGAAGCATTTGGAGGGAGTCCGGGCGCGAGGATCTTCTGCGATGACGCGGCACGTCACGGTGAACGGCAGATCCGCACGGATTGAAATCGAGGGCTCGCGGCTGCGCTATGTACGCGAAGACGGAGTGGTCGTCGTGCGCGAGTTTTCCGTGGATGGAGCCTCAGTCTTGCTGAACGGTCGAAGCTACCTGGTGAATCCCGCATCGGCCAAGGAAGTCTGGGTGAACGGGCGTCTGCTCTCGATGGAAGTGTTCGATCCTCGCGACCTGCGCCCGGGCCAAGGCGCGGCAGCCACTCGAGGGCGCCGGGAAATCGCTGCTTCGATGCCGGGCAAGGTTGTCCGCCTGCTGGTATCGGCGGGAGATTCGGTGGAAGAAGGACAAGGCCTCGTTGTCGTGGAGGCGATGAAGATGCAGAATGAAATGAAGTCGCCCAAGGCGGGACGCGTAGCGGAAGTGCGCGCGCGGCAGGATATGACTGTGGGATCGGGCGAGATACTGGTAGTCGTTGAGTAGTGTGATCGAGTAGGAGTTCGTATGGCAGCAACAGCAGTATGTCCCATCTGCGGAGGAACGGGTTGGAAGATTATCGAGCGTGCGGGTTTGTCCGGCGCGGAGCCTTGCCGCTGCGCGGAAGCAGCCATCGCAGCATCCCTCCAAGCCAACTCAGGGATCCCCTCCAACTACATGCGGGCCTCCCTCGATAATTTTCAGCTTCCGGGACAAGAGAACCCGATTGCGCGAACCGGCTTGGGCACGGTGATGATGCAGGTGCGCAGCTTCGTGCGCGAATTCCCCAATCCGGAGCGCCCCGGCCTTCTGCTTTGCGGCGATACCGGAACCGGAAAAACCCACTTGGCGGTGGCTGCGTTGAAGGCCATCATTGACAAAGGTCACGAGGGGATTTTCTTCGACTACCAGAATCTGCTGGATCGCATTCGCTCGAGCTACGACAAGACGTCGGGGTCGAGCGACAAAGAAACGTATCGTACCGCCATGGATGCCGAGGTCCTGCTTCTGGATGATTTAGGATCCCACCGGGTTACGGAATGGGTGGAAGATACGGTCACGTCGATCGTGACCCACCGGTGCAATCATCGCAAACCCTTGATCGCGACGACGAATCTGAGTCCGGACGACATCGGTCCGGCGGCTTACACCACGCCGGGCGGAACGGATGTGAGCAAGAAGACGCTGACGGAAGTGATCGGCGCGCGGGCGCGGTCGCGCCTGTTCGAGATGTGCCGGGTGGTGCGGATGCCGGCGGTCGAAGACTATCGGGTCAAACGCGCAAGGTAAACGCTCCGGCGCACGCTGTTAAACGTCTTTGACCTTTTGACATGGAGCTTCTGACGATCATCATCGGCATCGTGTTTCGTCTCGGCGCGTTTACGTATCGTGGCATCAATAATCGTGTTTTTGCGCGGAGTGACCAGCCTGATAATCGCCCTGCACTTAATTGGGTGAATTTTGTTATTCCCTATGGGCACGCTTCTACTGGCGATGGGATTGAGTGAGCGCTATAGATCCTCGGGTCTTAGGCCGGTTTTCTTAGCGATCTGAGCAAGAAGCCCTGCCCCCACCTCGTCCCCGTCGTGAAACGCGAAAGTGTAGTTCGCCCAGCCCTCTCGATGAAGCCTGCGGTGAGATCCATTCTGCCAAGCCACCGTCCATCCGATCCGAAGTAGGGCAGCCAGGAGCCGCTTTGCCTTCACCGACGGCCATCGGCTCAGGCCACAGTGAAGACTTTTGCAAAAGGCCCGGGAACCGCTTCACCGTGGTCGATGCAGTCAGCCGCCACACGCAATGCCAGCGCCCGAACCGACGCAATCGCCGCATCGCGAGTCACGCCGTAGGCCATGACCCCCGGCATGGACTCGATGTCAGCCCACCATCGTCCATCTTCCTCTCGCCCAACGACGATTGGAATCGACTCTACCGTGATGGTCTCCATGAATGTATCCATTATAATCCTGGCCCGCTGGAAACAGTGCGGCTAAACCGATCTAAACTGTAGACATATGCGCATTCTGGTGGTGGAAGACGAAAGTCGCATCGCCGACTTTCTTTCGCGTGGTCTTGAAAGCGCGGGATACGCCGTGGACGTGGCGGCCACGGGCGGCTCCGCCATTGACATGATCCATTCCACCGACTATGACCTGGTGATCCTGGATCTCGGCCTGCCGGATGTGGACGGGCTGACGGTGCAGCAGAAGATCCGCAACCGCAAGGTAAGCCCGCCCGTCCTGATCCTGAGCGCGCGCGACGCCGTCGACGATCGCGTAAAAGGCCTGGAAGGCGGCGCCGACGACTATCTGGTCAAGCCCTTCGCCTTCGTGGAACTGCTGGCGCGGGTGCGTGTGCTGCTGCGCCGCGGCCAGCCGACCCCCGAAAAACTGCAAGTGGGCGATCTTTCGCTCGATTGCATCCGGCGCAAAGTTTCGCGCGACGGCGAGAACATCGAGCTGGCTCCCAAAGAGTTCAGCATTCTTGAGTACCTGATGCGGAACCGGGGGCGGCCTCTCAGCCGCACCATGATCGTCGAACATGTCTGGGACATGGATTACGACGGCCTCACCAATATCGTCGATGTTTACATCCGCCATCTGCGGAGCAAGATCGACGATAAGTGGCCGCAGAAGATGATCCAGACGGTGCGCGGCATCGGTTACATGCTGGATACCCCCGATCATGCCGCCGAAAAGAATGGGTAAGAGCAGATTGGATAAACACGGATAACGTGCGGCTCTTTCCGAATCTCGTGCGCGGTTTGCGGTTTCGGCTGACCGTCAGCTACCTGCTGTTGTTCTCCGCGCTCCTGATCGTGATCGGGCTCTATTTCCGCCACAGCCTGCAGGTGCAGACGGAAGGCGATGTTCGGGCCGTGCTCGAAGAAGTCTGGGGCGAAGCCAAGGGCTATTTGCGCATCGAGAACTATCGGCCGCACTGGATCGCCGACCAAACCGACCCGGAAGACGCCCATATCGTCGAGCGCCTGCGTTATGTGATTCTGCTGACGGATTCCAGCGGCAACGTTCTGATCGATTCTCCGGCCTATGAATCCATCGGGATCGATTCTCCTGAAGAGATCCGGCGCATCATGGCGCTGAAGGAGCCGGAAGTCCATGTGCGTTCGGACGCGGCCGGCACCCCGTACATTATCAAGGCGGGGGTGATGCCGGACGATCGCGGCCAGAAGTATTTTTTCGCCATCGGCCGGTCGCTTGCGGACAGTGTGCGTACCGTCAAGACATTCACACGGGATTATTTCTTGTCGCTGCTTGCGATTATTCCGCTCACGGGGTTGCTCGGTTGGGTGCTGGCGGGCCGCGCGATTCAACCGGTGAATGAGGTTGCACAGGCCGCGCAGAAGATCACCGGATCCAACCTTTCCCTGCAGATCCCCCTGCGTGGTTCGGGCGACGAACTCGATCATCTGATCGGAAGCTTCAACCGCATGACCACCCGATTGGAGGACTCCTTCGAGCAGATCCGCCGCTTTTCGACCGACGTTTCGCATGAGCTGCGCACGCCGCTAACCGCGATCCGCGGACAACTGGAAGTGGCTCTGTTCACCGCCCAGACGCCCGAACAGTATCGCGATGCCATGGTGAATGCGCTGGAGGACGTAGAGCAGTTATCGAGTATCGTTCGCGCGCTGCTGCTGCTATCGCAGGCTGAATCCGGCCAGGTGGTTCTTCAAAAGACCATGCTCGATATAGGCGCCGTGGCTGAGGATGTCGTCGATCAGTTTCAGATTCCAGCAGAGGAGAAAAAGGTCCGGCTGACGGCGCGGATCGAACCGGGTGTGGCGATTCCTGCCGACCGGATCCAGATCGAACGGCTGTTCTCCAATCTGCTCTCGAATGCCGTAAAGTACACGCCCGCCGGCGGTACCGTTCATGTACGCGTGAGCCGCGAGGAAGATTGGGCCCGGATCGAAATCGAAGACACCGGCGTGGGGATCGCGGCGGAAAACCTGCCCCATATCTTCGACCGCTTCTACCGCGTGCGCAATCCTGAAACCAACCTGATTCAGGGGTTGGGCCTCGGCCTGAGCTTCGTCGCCTGGATCGTGAAGGCGCACGGCGGACAAATCGACGTCGCCAGTACGGTAGGGGCAGGAACGCGTTTTATGATTCGTCTGCCGGCGGAGGTTGGCGCTGGACTTCCGGTGAATGAACGGCATGAGGTACAGAGCACTGGCTGAAGGCCTGTGCCACACTGCTACACTAGAACTCCATGGCCCTGGATATCGCTGAAAGCGCGCGCGAAGAAGTTGTCATCCTCACGTTGAAGGGACGGCTGACGTTAGGCGAATCGAACATTGTTCGGGAGCGCATCGCACAGCTCGCCGCAGCCGGGAAGAAGAACGTCGTGGTGGATCTTGGCGGCGTTGACTATATCGATTCCACGGGGCTCGGCATCCTGGTGATCTGTTTCACCTCGCTTAAGAAAGTGGGCGGCGCCTTGAAGCTCGTGAATCCGAACAAGCGCAATGTCGAGCTGCTTCTCCTGACCAAGCTCCACACGGTGTTCGAGGTATTTGTGGAAGTCCAGGACGCGGTCAACAGCTTCTTCCCGGATCGCCAGATCAAACACTTCGACATCCTGAGCTTCGTGCAGCAGCAAGAGAATAGCTAAGGACCCGCGCACCTCCGGTACACGGCCGTGCCGCCCGCGCGTCCCACGAGGCAGTAGCGCTGGAACCAGGCGGAAAGATCGTCGTACTTCCGGATATCCAGCTGGGGATTAAACGCGCTGAGGCCGTCCACGATAATCGACGGCGAGCTGCGTATCAGTTCTGCCCGATTCTGCCTGGCCCACTCGGGGTCGACGCTGGTGGCGTCCCGAAGATGACGGTCCGCGGGGACTCCGGTCAGAGGCTGCGATTCCCACATCCGCGAAGCGACTGGCAGCCGCGTATACACAACCAGGTTCGGGCGGTACCCCCAGATGAAGATCGTATCCCCTTCCCGGGCGATCGAGCCGACCAAAGCGGCGGCCTGGCGGCTTTCCTGATCGAGCGCGACGTCGCGCCAGGAGTGCGGACGGCCGGCGAAATCATCTGCGGCCAGCAGGAAGTAGCGAGGTCCGAACCGGATCATGGCGACGAGCGCCGTTACCGCAACGATTCCGGCCGCGACTCGCCGCAGCCACGGGCGGGTTTCGCCGGCCAGGAGGCAAATACCCCGCCCCGCAACGATCGCCAGAGGCGGCAGTACCTGGTTCAGATAATGCGGGGAAAATCGCCAGCCTACTCCGGCCGCGGCGAACGATACCCCGGTCCAGAGAAGCATCCGGGCCGGGATCGAATCTTCTTTTCGCGCTCGCACGAAATACCAGCCGGCAGCGACAGCCAGAGCAGCGTGAAATCCGAACCAGTTCCGGACGCGCAACAGCGCGCTTTCCAGCGGCGAATCTCCGGGCGGCGCACCTGCGTACAAATTCCCCCAACGCCAGACACTTTCCACATAGGAGGAAAAGGCGTCCTGCGAGATCAGCCATCCTAAAACGACGGCGTTAGGCAGGAGGAATCCTGCAAGCAGGAAAGGCCACCCGGCCGGAAGGACGATCAAACAAACCAGTAATATAAACAGGCCCTTGATGTTCAAGGCGAATGCGAATCCCGCCGCCAGACCCGCGGCCAACGGCTTCTGCCGCCAGGCGAAATAGACTGCCGAGAAATGCGGCAAGATCATTAATGTGTCCGGTTCCAGCGGAATAGTTGCCGCAGGGAAGTAGAAAATCAGGGAAAATGCCAGAAATGCGGCCGCCCAATATCCTTCCCGTTTGGTCCATAAGCCGGTTGCGAAGCGGAACGCTATCGCGCAGGAGGCAACCCCCCACACTGCCTCGGCCGCTCGCAAAGGCCATCCTGGGAAAGCTCCAAACAAGACAGCCAGCAGAGCGCTCAAGGGGGGCTTGTCGTACCACACGTCGCGGTACAGCATCTTGCCGTGGAGCACCTGAATGGCTGCGGCGAGATGGTAGTCCTCGTCTGCCCAAAGAATGTTGAGGTGGCATAGACGGGAGAATGCCAGAACGCCCGTCAAGAACACCCAAAACCATATGGAGGACTGCCGCATGCTGGACTACCCATTGGAGCACAGCGATCCTGTTATACACTACTAAGAAGGAAATACATGGCGAAAATCTCAGAAGTGTTCGGTGGTGCAGCGGCCATTGCCAAGGGCATGTCCGTGACGTTCCGGGAAATGTTAAATCCCACGCTCACGGAGGACTATCCCGAAGCTCCGGCGAAATTTCAGGAGCGCTATCGTGGCGTTCATGAGCTGCAGCGGGACGAGAACGGCTTGGAGAAATGCGTGGCTTGCTTCCTCTGCGCAGCCGCCTGCCCGGCCGAATGCATCTACATCGAGGCCGCCGAAAACACCGAAGCCCTTCGCATCAGTGGGGGCGAGCGCTACGCGAAGGTCTACAACATTGATTACAACCGCTGCATTTTCTGCGGCTACTGTGTGGAGGCGTGCCCTACCGACGCCATCACCCACGGGCACGGTTTTGAGATCGCCAGTTACAATACATCCACGCTGATTTATCGCAAGGAGCAAATGTTAGTTCCAGTGCCGGCTGGCGCGCATTTCCCGCTCAAGGCGGAACCTTCTCAGCCCGGCGACGCACACTAGGCTCTTTCTCCCCGAATGATTCTGCCGACCACCACATCCGCGGTGTGGATCCTAGCGATTGTTTCCCTGCTGTGTCTGGGAAGCTGGGCGAACACATTGAAGATGGGCGGTCGATGGCGCTTTGAGTACTTCTACTACGATTTCGTCCTGGGAATCCTTTTGGCCGCAGGGGCTGCCGTGCTTCTGTTGGGGTCGGCTCGTCCCCAGGATCTTACATTTCAGGACAATATGCTGTTGGCGGGCTATCGCAAAATGGCCTGGGCGATGGGCAGCGGCGTTGCACTGAATCTCGGCACCACGCTCATGCTCGCGGCGATGACCATCGGCGGCATGAGTGTCGCGTTCTCTGTCACGCTGGGCGTGGCGCTGGCCATCGGCGCCGTCTGGGATTACGTGAATACCGTGCAGGCCAATGGGGCTGCAACCTTTGCGGCAGTTTGTTTGTTGCTCGCCGGCGTCGTCGTGGCGATCCTGGCGGACCGCCGACGCGCGCGGGTGCTGCGGGAAGCATCGCAGAAGGCTCTGACCCCGGATCCTCGCGCAAAATCCAAGCGCCCCAAAACTCCCGCGGCTTCGCTGATGATCGTCCTGGCTGTGGTGGGCGGAATCGCGCTGAGCACATTCCCTCGCATTTTGGCCCAATCCACCAGTGGAGACAACGGCCTGGCGGCCTACTCCGCAATATTACTGCTCGCGGGCGCCGCCTTCATCTCGGCGCCTTTTCTGGTGCTGTTCTTCACCACCTTCCCCGTTTCCGGCACGCCTGGAAGCCTGGGGGGCTACTTTCAGGGCAACTTGAAGCAGCATGCGCTTGGTATCGCCGGAGGGATTCTATGGGGAGTGGGCATGCTGAGCAGCCTGCTGGTGGAAACTGCCCCATCCCATTTGCGGCCGAGCACGCTGGCGGAATTTCCCCTGCTGAACGGCGCGGTCGTGATCGCTCCGCTCTGGGGCTTGCTCGCCTGGCGCGAGTTCCATGGAGCCGGCCAGCGCGGGCACATGCTGGTCTCCGGAATGGTGGTCTTGTTCCTGGCAGGGCTCGCTATGGTGGGATTCGCGTTTTCTGCCAAATGACCCTGCACGCCCCGCGGACCACCAGCGTCGTTCTTTACAAGATGAAGTGTGCAATCGGATTGGTAGCGCTTATATCGGCCGCGCTACCGGCTTTCTGCGGTGAATACGTCGTGTTTTCAAGCGGTTTGAAGCTGCGCGCGGACCGGCATGAGAACTCCGGGGAGATGATTCGCCTGTTTCATAACGGCGGAGTCACCGAGGTCCCCGCGGCCTTGGTATCCGGGTTTGAACAGGAAGAAGTGGGGGCGCCGGTTGCTCCTGCGCCGGTCCCTGCGAACATTGCTGCTGCCCCCGAAGCTGCGATTCCCGCACAGGCCGATCCCAGGACCATGGTGCGAGAGGCTGCGGTTCGTTCCGGATTGCCGCCTGAATTCGTGGAGAGCGTCGCTCTGGTGGAATCGGGATTCCGGCCCGACGCCGTTTCTCCCAAAGGCGCCCTGGGAGTCATGCAACTGATGCCCGGAACCGCCAAGACGCTGGGAGCGGACCCGTACAACACAGCTCAGAACATCGACGCCGGCGCCCGTCTGCTTCGTGACTTGCTTCTCAAGTACGACGGCGACGTGGTGAAGGCTCTGTCCGCCTACAACGCCGGTGAAGGGGCGGTCGCCCGGTATCAGGGCATGCCGCCTTACAACGAGACTCGCTGGTACGTGAAGAAAGTGATCGACGCGTATCAGAAGGCGGGCGGGCGGTAGCCTGCCAACCACCGGCTAAGGCCGGCGCCACTTCAACACTGGTTTCCGCGCGGCTGCGACCTCGTCCACCTTGGTGGTGCGCGTCGTATACGGAGCGCTCGAGACCACATCCGGACTTTCCTGGGCGATCGAAATCAGCGCATCCGCGAATAGATCCAGCTCCTGTTTGCTCTCCGTCTCCGTCGGCTCGATCATCAGCGCGCCGTGCACAATCAGCGGAAAGCTCACAGTGTATGGATGGAACCCGTAGTCGATCAGGCGCTTGGCGATAGCCCCCGTAGAATCGTGCCGGAAGACGCACTCGTGCATGCTCGGCGCGCGGTAGGCGATTTCGTAATGCGGTTCCAGCAATTTGCGTAAGTAATTCGCATTCAGCAATGCGTCCAGCGTGGCGCGCTTCAGCCCATCGCCGCCGTGCGCCATGATGTACGCCAATGCCCGGACCAGAACACCGAAATTCCCGTAGAACGCCCGCACCCGTCCGATCGAGCGGGGCCGGTCGTAACTCCAGGACCATCCTGAAGGTGAACTCTTCAGCCGGGGGAGCGGGAGAAACGGCTCCAGCTGCTGCTTCACGGCGACGGGTCCCGATCCCGGTCCGCCTCCTCCGTGGGGCGTCGAAAATGTTTTGTGAAGGTTCAGGTGCATGAGATCGACGCCGTAATCGCCG
>JADMIO010814627.1_pt1 | contig 14783 bp, 10 predicted proteins | sample 8958161 | NCBI WGS metagenome assembly JADMIO01 (sample SAMN16585339, study PRJNA669376) | soil metagenome | isolation source: Crop rotation soil | place: USA: Cullars Rotation, Alabama | collected 2011 | reverse complement strand
CTTTCCCGACGCGCTGGTGCTGGTGGGTCTCGACCCGGCGCGCTTTGGCGAGCGCTGGCCGCGCGACCTCTCCGGCGGACAGCGCCAGCGCGTCGCCATCGCGCGCGCCCTCGCCGCGCGGCCGCGCGTGCTCCTGCTCGACGAACCCTTTGGCGCGCTCGACGCCATCACGCGCAGCGAGCTGCAGGAGAGCTTCGCGGCGCTGCGCGACGAGATCGGCATGACCTGCGTGCTGGTGACGCACGACATCCACGAGGCGGTGCGCCTCGCCACGCACGTGGCGGTGATGCGCGCCGGCCGCGTGGAACAGCACTCGACGCCCGACATGCTCGTGCGCTCGCCGGTGACGCCGTACGTCGCGCGCCTGCTCGAGCGTGCCGGAGTGAACCGGCCCGCATGACCACGCTCGCCCTCGTGCTGGCGCTTCTCACGCCGCCCCTTCAGGCGCCGGCGGTGGTCGTGGCGTCAAAACCGTTCGGCGAGTCGTATCTCCTCGCCGAGATGTTCGCGCAGCTGCTGGAGGCCCGCGGCATAGCGGTCGAACGCAAGCCGGGGCTCGGCGCCACGGAGATCGCTTTCGAGGCGGTGCGCACCGGCGCGGTGGACGTCTATCCCGAGTACACCGGCACCGGCCTGCTCGCCATTCTCCACCGGCAGCCCATGCCCGACCCGCGCGCGGTGTATCAAGCCGTTTCGGCGGAATTCCAGACGCGGTGGGGCATCCGCTGGCTGGCGCCCCTGGGCTTCCAGAACACGTACGCGATCGCCGTGCGCCGAGCCACGGCCGATTCGCTCAAGCTGCGCAACATGAGCGATCTCGCGGCGGCGTCGGCGCGCCTCGTCGCCGGCCTCACGCCCGACTTCATCGGCCGGCCCGACGGGCTGCCGGGCATCACCCGCACGTATGGATTTCATTTCCGCGACGTGCGACCGCTGGGACCCGCGGTGAAGTACCAGGCGCTCGCCGCCGGCAAGGTGGACGTGATCGACGGTTACTCCACCGACGGACTCATCGCGCGGTACGACCTGGTGGTGCTCGACGACGACCGGCGATGGTTTCCGCCGTACGAAGCGGCCGCCATGGTAGGTGCGTCGCTCGCCCGCACCAACCCCGGCGCGATTGCGGCGCTGTCCGAGTTGAGCGGCCGCTTCGACGAAACGCGCATGCGGGCCTGGAACCGGCGCGTCGAGGTCGACCAGGTCGCCGTGGAGACCGTGGCGCACGACGCGCTCCAGCAGCTCGGACTGCTCGCGGCGGGCCAGGCCGGCGGCGCCTCGGCGCTGCCTGAGCGGAGTGGAGGATCAGGGCCGCCGCTGCTCCGGCTCACGCTGCGGCATGTCCTGCTCGTCTCCGTCTCGCTCGCGTTCGCGATTCTCGTTGGCCTGCCGCTCGGCGTCGTGCTCGAGCGCGCGGGCGCGGCCGCGGAGCCGGTGGTGCGCGCCGTGGGCGTGATTCAGACGCTGCCGGGCATCGCGCTCCTCGCGTTCATGATTCCGCTCTTCGGCATCGGCGTCTGGCCGGCACTCGTCGCCCTCGTGCTCTACTCGCTCTACCCGATCGTCCGCAACACGTACTCCGGGGTTCGCGACGCCAGCCCGCCGGCGGTGAACGCGGCGCGCGCCCTCGGCATGACCGAGGGGCAAATCCTTCGGCAGGTGCGACTCCCGCTCGCGGCGCCGGTGATCATGGCCGGCGTGCGGACCGCGGCGGTCATCGACGTCGGCACGGCGACGCTCGCGGCGTTCATCGGCGCCGGCGGCTTGGGCGAGCCCATCGTCTCGGGCCTCGCGCTCTCGGACACGCGCCTCATTCTGTCCGGCGCCATTCCGGCCGCGCTACTCGCCGTCCTGGTCGACCTCGCCCTCGCCCTCGTCGAGCGCTTCGCCAGGCCCGGCGGCCTCTAGGTCCGCGCGCAGGTTGCGGAAGGTGACGGAGTAGCGGAGCGCGTTCACGGGCGGGATGCTGTGCTCCCATTGATGGCGCGCCGCGCCGCTGAGCAGGTATGCCGAGCGCGGCTCGGCGGTGACGGTGACTCGTTCCCACGACTTGCCGGCGCGGCGCCGCAGCCGGAACTGGCAGGGCGCCAGCAGCGACAGGCCCACCACCTCGCCAAACTCGCGTTTGTCGCGATGCCAGCCGATCGCGGCGCCGGGGCCGTACTCGGAAACGAGGACGTGCTGCAGCTCCGTGGCCGGCGAACACGCAAAACGCGCCGCCACGTCGCGCGCCTCGAGCAGGAAGGGCGGAATGTCGTCGGCCTTGGTGAGCCGGCGACGGCTGAAGTCGTAGCGCCAGCCGAAATACGCCACGCGGCGCTTCCCAACAAAACCGTGGAACTCGAACTCCTTGAGCGGGAGTCTCGGAATCTCGTCGAGCAGCCGTGCTTCGAGCTCCCGCGGAACGACGTCAGGCTCGTAGCGAAATCCCGGCGGCAGCGCCGGCTGGCTGTCGAACAGAGCAATTTGGCCCGCCATGCCGGCCCGCCGTCGCACGAACCATACTCGTCATCAGGCCGACAATGCGTACCGCTGCCTGATCCGCACCGTGCGCTCCAGCTCGTCGCGCGTTTGGAGGATCTTCTGCCGGAGATCGTTCGGCAGGTTGGGGTGCGACGAGAGAAACGCGTCCACGCGCGCCAGCCCCTCCGCCGACCGCTGCCCGCGAATGAAGGCGCCGAGCCAGTTGCCGAGGAAAAAGATGCGCCGGTTCTTCTGGATCCACGGCAGGCTGTCGAGCGCCGGCGTGAGGTAGGGCAGCGTGAGCGAGCCCTGATCGGCGTTGTTGAACGCGCCCAGGCTGCCCGTGACCCAGTCCTCGTTGAGCGTGGAGTCGGCGAAGTAGCGCGTGAAGTAGTCGCGCTTGACCGCGGCGCTCGGCCGGGCCGCGCCGGCGATGAACGCGCGACGCTGGCCTCCGGTGGTGGAGTCGCGCCTCGCCTCAGCGGCCAGCCGCGCCTCGGCGCCGGGCGCGCCGACCGAGACGAGCTGCGTGACGATCGACCAGCGCGTCGGCTGGCGGAGCGGAATGCCGGCCGACGTGGTGCTGTCCAGCCAGGCATTGAGCCGCGCGACGCCCGGGCTGCTCTGCGCCAGTCCGATGAACGCGTCGAGTTGACTCTTCCGAAGGCCGTACGACTTGGACGCGTCGCCGGCGCCCGCGAGCAGGAGTTGTTCGACCGATCCCACCATGGAATCGCGCTGCGCCGTGGAGAGATACGCCTCGGTGGCCCGCGTCAGTCCCGCGATGATCCGCGCCGCGATCTGCTCGTCGGTCTCGCGCGGCAGCTCGCGCATCGCCGCGGCGATGAAGGCGGCCGGCGCCAGCCGCGCGTCGCGCACGAGATCCCATAGCGCGCCCCACAACATCGCGCGGAGAAACGGGTCGGTTACCGTGCCGATGGAGTGCTCCAGCCAGGCGGCGCTCCGCGGGTCGAGCGTCACCAGGGCGTACGCGTTGTCGCCGGCGTTGGCGAATACGAAGTCGGCACGCTGGCCGGCGGCCGCCGCCACCACCGTGGTTTCGGCGCGGATCTCCACGGGAAGGCGCGTCGGCGGCGCGTCGGCCCGCCAGAGCACCACCTCGGTGCGAATCGGCCAGATGCCCCGGCCCGACATGCGCTGCGCCGCGCGCTGAACCAGGGCGAGGCGCCGCACGGTGCCGTTCGACAGGTCGAGCTGCTGCTCGATCACCGGCATGCCGGGCCTCAGAATGTACTGCCTGCCCCAGTCGCCGAGCGGGCGATGCGCCGCTTCGCCGATGGCCGAGAGCAGGTCCTGCCAGGTGGCGTTGGCGTAGGCGTGCTTGACGAGGAAATTGTGAACGCCGGTGCGAAAGGCGGAATCGCCCACCAGGTAATTCAGCTGCTTGAGCACGCCCGGCGCCTTGTTGTAGACGATCGCGCCGTAGTTGCTCTTGGCCTGGTCGAGGTTGCCGAGCTCCTGCCAGACCGGTGTGGTGCCGGACGTCTGGTCGACGTCGTACGCCGCGGGCTTGTTCCGGAGGTAGAAGGACATCCAGGGACTCGGCGCGTGCGCGGCGCGGCCGGCGAGCGAATCACGCTGGCGCTCCACCTCCTGCATCTTCGCGGCCATGTAGGTCGCGAAGCCCTCCTTGAGCCACAGGTCGTCGAACCACTGCATCGTCACGTAGTCGCCGAACCAGTGGTGGGCCACCTCGTGGTAGATCGTGGCGCGGCGGCCGAGCCGTTGATTCAACGTCGGCGGCTCCCGATAGATGAAGCTCTCCTCGTTGAACATCGTGGCGCCTGGATGCTCCATGCCCCCGAACGGGAACGCGGGGGAGAGCATGTACTGGAACTGCTGGAACGGGTACGGCACGCCGAAGTAGTCGGCGAGCGACGCGAGCGCCGACGCCACCTGGTCCTGCAGCGAATCGACCTCCACCTCGGCGGCGCGCGACCGGCGCGCCCAGAACGTGGTGTGCGCGGGGCCGCCGGTGAAGCTGGTCCACGGTCCGGCGGCGAAGGCGAAGAGATAGGTCGGAAGCGGATCCGTCTCGCGAAAGCGGTACGTCGTGGTGCTGGCGTTCGAGTCCACCGCGCTCCGCATCCCGTTGGCCAGCGCGCGCCAGCCGCGAGGCACGGTGAGGGTGAGGGCGAGCCGCGCCTTGAGATCGGGCTGGTCGAAGCACGGGAAGAGCAGGTTGGCGTCGGCCGGCACGAGCAGCGTGTAGAGATACTCGGAACCGTCGGTCTCGTCGTGAAAGCGAATGATGCTCGCGCCGGCGGGAGCGATGGGCGTGGTGAACGCCAGCTCTACCGTGTTGCTCCCGGCGCGCACGAGCGCCGCCGGCACGCGCACGTGCGCGCCGTTCCAGGCCGAGGCGGCGAGGCGCGTCCCGTTGGCGGTCGCCGCGGTGAGCGTCGGTCCGCGAAAGTCGAGCACCACCTCGTCGGCGCGCTTCGCCGTGTACTGCACCAGCACGCGGCCACGCGCGGTGTCGCGATTGGTGACGTTGAGCGTGAGGTCATAGCGCACACCGCTCACCAGGGCGGCGCGCCGCGTGGCCAGGTCGTGCGAGACGCCAACGTCCGAAACCGGCGCGGAAACCGCGGCCGCCAGCCCGGCGACGGCAAGGAGAGCAGGGAGTCGCATGCCCTGATTCTAGGATGTCATCCCGAGCGCAGCGAGGGATCGGTACCTTCCTCCGATGATCATCGACCTGCTCCATCGCGACGCCGAGCCGCCGCGCCGCGCCACCACGGGCTCCGCGGGCTACGATCTCTTCGCCTACCTCAAGGGCCGCACCATCAAGGGCGGCGACGGCTATCTCACCTGGGAGAAGCCGGCCGCCGAGGAAAACGGCAAGGCGTTCCTACTCCTGCCGCCGGACGACATGGCGCTCATCCCGCTCGGCTTTCGCGCGCGACTGCCCGAGGGCGTCGAGGCGCAGATCCGCCCGCGGAGCGGCACCACCTTCAAGAAAGGCCTGAGAATCCCCAACTCGCCCGGCACCATCGACTCCGATTATCCGGACGAGTGGATGGTGATGGTCTGGAACCCGACGGGCGGCGCCATTCGCATCGAGCATGGCGAGCGCATCGCGCAGATGGTGCTCGCGCGCTACGAGGTGGTGGATATCCGGTTCGGCCCGGTGGGCGTCAGCACCAATCGCGTCGGCGGCTTCGGCAGCACCGGGGCGTAGCCGGAAGTCTCCGGCGAAAACGGCGAGAGGCCACCGTCCCGAAAGACGATGGCCTCTCCAGTTTTGGCCGGAACTAGCAGGCTTCCGGCGGTCTAAGCAGAAAAAAGCGCTTAGTTCCTTCCGGCGATCCTGCCGTTACGAGTTCCGTTAGACAATGGATCACCTCCTCGGTTTCGGGTTCAACATGACCTGCGGTACGACGCTGTTTGTACCGTACGTCACGCGCTGAAATTCCGCAACCCGGCCGGTCGATACTCCCTGCACCAGCAATGAAACGACGACGCCGACGCTGGCGTCTTATACAGCAATGACCACCGCGGTTCGTCCCCACATCAAGGGCGGCTACTTCTCGGCCAGCCGCTCACCTCGCTACAGCATCCTGTTTGCGCTGCCGCTGCTCCTCGCGTACGAGGCGCTGGCGGCTGCCCTCGCCACACCCGGCCAGGGCGAGCTGCGCAACGGCGCCGACGCTATCCTCCGCGCGGCCTTCAGCGCGGTCGCCGGCGCGCGGGGCCCGCTGGTGTTCATGACCACGGTCATCCTGCTCGGCGTCTTTCTCGTCGCGCGAGACCTGAAGCGCTCGAAGGAGCGGCTCCGCGGGCGCGTGTTCGTCGCCATGCTGGGCGAGTCGATGCTCCTGGCCGCCGCCTTTGGCCTGGTGATCGGGACGCTCACGGCCAACCTCCTCGGATCGCTCCATTCGCTGCTCATCGCGCCGGGGCCCATCGAGCGGACCAGCTGGCCGACGCGGCTCATGCTGTCGCTCGGCGCCGGCTTGTACGAGGAGCTCTTTTTCCGCGTGCTGTTGGTGACTGGCCTGGCCGCCGCGGCCCGCGCGCTGACTGGCCTTGGCGCGCGCGGCGCGGGGATCATCGCCGCCGTGGTCGGGGCCCTCGTGTTCTCGGCCTTCCACTACATCGGCCCCTACGGCGACAAACTCGAGCTGCAGTCCTTCACCTTCCGCGCGCTGAGCGGTCTGGCCTTCAGCGGGCTCTATCTGCTGCGCGGTTTTGGCGTCACGGCCTGGACGCACGCCCTGTACGACGCCTTCCTACTTCTGGCCTGACAGCGCGAACTCCCGCACCACCTCCGCCGCGGGCTTGATCGCGGTAATGCCGCCCACGCTCTTCCCGGCCTGCCAGTATTCCGTCGCCCCCTTGGCGCTCAGCGCGGACTGTTTGAGCCGCCGCACCGACCGCAGGTGGTAGAACGCCCGCATCAGGTACTTGGTCCGGCGCTTGGTGAAGAGCCAGCGCGAAAGGGGGCCCACCCGGGTTCCCATGCGGCGCACGTACTCGTTGTTGATCACCGCCACCGGCACCCCGGTGAGCCGCTCGGTCAGGACGATGTCGGACGGCTCGGCGGCCAGAATCGCGGCTTTGTACTCCGGGTGGGCGCCGCATTCGGTGGTGGCGATGAACCGGGTGCCGCACTGGACGCCGGCGTAGCCCAGGTCCAGCATCGCCCGGAAGCGTGCGCCGTCGCCCACCCCGCCGGCGCAGATCACCGGAACCCCGAGGTCCCGGACCTGGTCCAGCAGCTCTTCGGGTCCGAGCCGGCCGGCATGCCCACCCGCCACGTTGTTGACCGCGATCAGCCCATGGACCCCGCCCGCCAGCGCCTTCTCGGCCCACCGTCGGTCGGTCACGTCGTGGTACACCACCCCTCCCGCCGACGCGGTCCGCTCCACCACCCACTTGGGGTTGCCGAGCGACGTGATGAAGAAACGCACCCCCTCCTCGAGCGAGATGTCGATCCACTTTCGCACCCGATCCATGTAGACCGACGACGACTGCTCGATCAGGGCGTTCATGCCAAAAGGGCGGGGAGTGGCCTTCTTGATCATCCGAAGGCCTTCCCGATAGTCGTGGCCGTAGACGTAGGTCATCGACACGGGTTGCACGATTCCGATGGCGCCCGCGCCAGACACCGCCGCCACGAGCTCGGGGTTGGTGCAGGGATACATGGCGCCACAGATCAGCGGCGTCTCGATGCCCGTATGCCGCAGGAAACGCGCGGTTTCCGGGGAAAAAGGGTGTGTGGACATCTACCTGATAAGGTACGTGATCGCCTGGGGCTCAGTGCATTGCCCGATAAGGTTTGTGATGTGTCCATCACAAATCTGACAGGCCAAGAAAAACCCGCCGGATCGTGGCGATCCGGCGGGCTTCTCAGTGCTGCTTCCTTCAAGACGACCCACTAGGCCGTTGGATTCGCCAGCTTCGGAATACTCGTGCCGTACTTGGCGTTGATGGCGTCGATCAGGTAGTTGGTGATGAGGATGTGGCTGTTCGCGCTCGGGTGGATTCCGTCGAACGACATGTACGGTCCGAAGCCCGGAGCGCTCAAAATGGTGCGGGCGGCGGCGGCTGCCTCAACGACAGGAGCCGGCGTCTTGGTCACCGTGAGCGACGTCGCGGTCACGGCGGTCACCGTGCTCGATCCGTTGTTGGCCGCGCTGGTGAATCCGCTCGCCGTCACCGACATGCCGGGGTAGAAACCGTCCGTGATGAAGCTCCCCGTGGTCCGCGCATACCCACCGGCGACCGCCGACAGGGTGGTTGAGCCAGTGGTCACGTTGGTCGCCTTCAGGGTCACCGTCGTCGGGAACTTCCCGGCATTGCGAAGGCTATCGAGCGCCAGGTTCGGGTCCCAGAACGCCAGGCCAGCCGTGGCGGCCTTCTGGGCCAGGTAGGTGTTGTAGCCCGTGACGGTGGTCGTAATGGCCGCCTGCTCCGTGGTCGTGAGGACGAAGGCGTCGCCCACGGGGGCCGGGGCCAGCGTGGTGGGGGCGCACGAAATGAGCGCCGGGTGCCCGCCCGTCTTGATCGAGTCCAGGATGCGGAAGGAAATCAACGATCCGGCGTTCGCCGGGTTGGTGGGCGGGCAGGTGGTGGGGTCCACGGTGACCGTCTTGCCGGTGTAGGCGTTGATGCCCGTGGTAAAGAGCGTGTTGCTCAACGCGCTGGCCGGGAAGAAGTGCGGAATGCTCTTCACGTTCACCACGCCGATGACGACGCCCTTCACGCCGGGGGCGCCGGCCGCCAGGTCGCTGAAAATCTTGTCGACGTTGGCGTTGAAAGTGGCCGACGGCGTCGCCGCCGCGGGCACGCCGCTGATGGCGCCGCCGAGGACGTCGTTGTTGCCGATCCAGATGGTCACGAACGTCGGGTGCGCGTCGATGGCCTTCTGCACCTGCGTCTTGCCGCCGAGAATGATGGTCTCGAGCGGGTTGGCCTTGTCCGTTCCGGCGGCGGTCACGTTGGCGGCCGCCGGGTCGAACGACGAGGCGTTCGGAACGGCCACGTTGTTGAGAATGTCCGTCGTCGTGCCGCGAAACAGGCAGGTGCTGCCGTTGGTGACGCCCAGGCCCGTGGCCGTCTGGCGGACGCCGGTGAAAAAGGTCGCCACCGGCGGCGGACAGCCCGGGGCCACCAGGCTGGGATACGCGAAGCGGGTCCCCATCTGGCCGGCCAGCAGGTAGGCGTACGACAGCTTCTGGAGCGAGTCGTTGAGGCCGCCCGACTGCATGCCGGCCGTGATCGAGTTGCCGATCGAGACGTAGCTGTTGAAGATCGGGTTGACGACCGGCGGATTGAGAACCTTGGAGCCGTCGTCGCAGGCGCTGAGGCCTGCCAGGACAGCCGCGGCGAGAGCGCCGCGAGCGAAGAGAGATGTATGAGACATCCTGAATCTCCAGTGCGCGGCGTTAGAAGTTGGCTTTGAGGGAAACGGACAGGATGTTGGCGCTGAGCTCGTAGCGCCCCGTGTTCATCTGCACCGCGGTGAGCGTGCGGTTGAGACGCGGATCCAGCCGTCCGCGCGTCCCGCCCGTGTAGATGTGGGCGAACGCCGCGTCGAGCGCGTAGTGCGTCATGAACGTGTAGCCGCCGCCCAGCGTCCAGTAGGCGCGGTCCTGCTCCGGCAGCAGCGGCGTCACGGTCTCCGCGGGAGCGGCGCTGGCCGCGCCGGCCGCGCCGGCGCGCAGCTTGAGGCCCTTGTACTGCTGCACGTCGTACTCGATGCCGATGCGGATGGACGACGTGTTGTTGTAGTCCTCCACCACGGTGTCGCTGGGCGCGGTGGTCGCCGCCGAGCTGCCCTTGAACGTGATGGGAATCTCGCGGAACTGCTTCCAGCCCGTGTACTGGTAGTCGACGTCGACGACGGCGTTCTTCCAGCCCGTGTACGCCAGGCCCAGGCCAACCTGCGCCGGGTGCGCGATTCGCGTGCTCACCTTCTGCGTCTGCAGCGGGCCGCTGGTGAACGCCGTCGCGACGAGCTGGTCGAACGACGTGCCGGCCGGGATCGGCGGGGCGCCCGGGAGCGTGCCGCCCACGACGAGGCCCGTGGTGACCGGCGCGAAGGTCGCGTCGGCGTCGTTGTACTCGAGGCTGATCGGAAGCAGAAACCGCGCGCCCATCGTCCACTCGGGTGAGAGCACGCCGGCCACGCCGATGTGGGCGCCGAACCCGTTCCCGCTGCCCTTGAGCGTGGCGCGGGCGAACTCGGTGCGCTTGGCGACGCCGAGCTGCGAGAAGCGGACGACCGTGGGCGTGGTCAGCGCGACCTGCGTCGAGAGGTCCACCGACTGCACCAGCTCCACCGACGAGTGGGCGAACACCGGTCCGCCGCCCACCGACCACTTGGAGTTGATCTTGTAAGCGATGTTGGGCTGGATGTAGATCGTCGAGAGCGACGCTTTCTTCGCCTCGAACCGGCCCGGGAAGCTGTCGGGCCACTCGCTGGTCAGCCCGTACGGCACGTAGATGCCGAGACCGAACGCCAGGTTGCTGTTGGCCGGATGGTAATTCACGAACACCTGCGGCACCGTCACCGCCGGCGACGAGAGATCGTACGAGCGGAAGGTCGTGTCCTGCTGGAACTGTCCCTTGAGCGCGATGTTGGCCGCGCCGATCGAGGCCGTCCAGCCGTTGAGCCAGGTGGCCGCCGCCGGACTCCAGAAGATCGCCGAGCCGTCGGCGCACGGAGAGCCGACCGTGGCAAAGCCGCGCGCGATGGCGCAAGTGCCGATTTCATTCAATCCGAATCCTTGAGCGCCGGCGAATGCCGGAAGCGCCAGGAGCGCGGTCGCGGTGAGGATGCGCGACCCACGGTGAAACGATTTCATCCATCCTCCTGTGAATGGCTGCTGCCGAGGGCGGGAACGAGCGCGGTTAATATACGATCCAAAGGTTCCACTGTCGCGTGCCAGTTTCGTGACCGTTCCGTGGCACGCATCTCGCCCCGTCCCATGGTGTCCAAACGACTGGTGGCGCCAGGTTCACCATGGCGAATGTGGCGACGGAGATGTTGACGGTTACCGGTCCGCGCGTGGCCGACGCCGATCGCGTGCTCACGCGCGACGCGCTCGATTTCATCGCGCGGCTCCATCTGGAGTTCAATCCCGAGCGCGAGCGACTGCTCGCCGAGCGGCAGGCGCGCTGGCGCCGCATCGCGGCGGGCGACGAGTCCCTCGGCCTCCTCGACGAGACGAAAAGCGTGCGCGACGCCGACTGGCGCGTCGCGCCGGCCCCGCGCGATCTCGACGACCGGCGAGTCGAGATCACGGGACCAGTCGAGCGAAAGATGATGATCAACGCCCTGAATTCAGGGGCGAACGTGTTCATGGCGGATTTCGAGGACGCGCTCTCGCCAACCTGGGAGAACGTCGTCGGCGGCCAGGGCAACGTCATCGACGCGGCGCGGCGGCGGATCTCGCTCGACGCGGGCGGCAAGCACTACGCGCTCAACCCCGCCATCGCCACGCTGGTGATCCGCCCGCGCGGCTGGCACCTGGCCGAGCGCCACGTGCTGGTGGATGGCGCCGCCGTGTCGGCCAGCCTCTTCGACTTCGGCCTGGCGTTCTTTCACAACGCGCGCGAGCAGCTGGGCCGCGGCACGGGACCGTACTTCTATCTGCCCAAGATGCAGAGCCACCGCGAAGCGCGGCTCTGGAACCGCGTCTTCACCTGGTCCCAGCAGGCCCTCGGCGTTCCGCACGGCTCGGTGCGCGCCACGGTGCTCATCGAGACGATCTTCGCGGCCTTCGAGATGGAGGAGATCCTCTACGAGCTCCGCGACCACGCCGCGGGACTCAACGCCGGCCGCTGGGACTACCTGTTCAGCATCATCAAGACGTTCCGCACGCGAAGCGACATGATCCTGCCCGACCGCGCGCAGCTCACCATGGCGGTGCCCTTCATGCGCGCCTACGCGCAGCGGCTCGTGGATACCTGCCACCGCCGCGGCGCGCACGCCATCGGCGGCATGGCGGCGTTCATTCCCAGCCGCAAGGACGCCGAGGTCAACGAGCGCGCGCTGGCGAGGGTGCGGGAGGACAAGCTCCGCGAGGCGGGCGACGGTTTCGACGGCACCTGGGTGGCGCATCCCGACCTCGTCGCCGTGGCGCGCGAGGTGTTCGACCGTACACTCCAGGGCGCGCCGAACCAGAAGCACGCGCGGAGAGATGGTCCGCCCGTCGACGTGGCGCGCCTGCTCGACCTGCGGGTGGACGGCGGCGCGGTCACCAGCGCCGGCGTCGAAACCAACGTCGACGTCGCGCTGCAGTACCTGGCCGCCTGGCTGGACGGGCAGGGGGCCGTGGCCATCCACAACCTTATGGAAGACGCCGCGACGGCGGAGATCTCGCGGTCGCAGCTGTGGCAGTGGGTTCGCCACGGCACGATGGGTGCTAATGAGTACGCTCGAGCGCGCGACCGCATCCTGCCCACGCTCCGCGAGGGGAACCCCGACGGGCGCTGGTCAGAGGCGGCCGCGCTGCTCGATCGGCTCGTGCTCGGCGAGTTTGAGGATTTCCTCACCCTCCCGGGCTACGAGCTGTTAGTCCGAAGCCCATAGCCCACAGGCCAGATGGACCACGAAGCGCGCGCGCTCGAGCGGGAGTGGACCAACGACACGCGATGGCGCGGCGTCGAGCGATCCTACAGCGGGGCCGACGTCACGCGGCTGCGTGGCTCCGTTCGCGTCGAGCACACCCTGGCCCGTCTCGGGGCCGAGCGGCTCTGGGAGCTGCTGGGCAGCGGCTCCTTCGTTCGGACCTTTGGCGCGATGACCGGCGCCCAGGCCGTGGAAATGGTGCGCGCCGGCCTCCAGGCCATCTATCTCAGCGGGTGGCAGGTGGCGGCGGACGCCAATCTCGCCGGCCAGACCTACCCGGATCAGAGTCTCTACCCCAGCAACTCGGTGCCGGCGCTGGTGCGCCGCCTCAACAACGCCCTGCTGCGCGCCGACCAGGTGGAGTGGAGCGAAGGCAAGCGCGATCGCCACTGGATGGTGCCGATCGTGGCCGACGCGGAGGCCGGCTTTGGCGGGCCGCTCCACGCCTTCGAGCTCATGAAGTCGATGATCGAGGCGGGCGCCGCCGGCGTGCACTTCGAGGATCAGCTGGCCGCCGAGAAGAAGTGCGGGCACATGGGCGGCAAGGTGCTGGTGCCCACCGCGCAGTTCCTGCGCACACTCACCGCGGCGCGTCTGGCGGCGGACATCCTCGACGTGCCGTCGGTCATCGTGGCGCGCACCGACGCGCTCGGCGCCACGCTGCTGACGAGCGACATCGACGAGCGCGATCGGCCGTTCCTCACAGGCGAGCGCACCGCCGAGGGCTACTTCCGCGTGTCGGGCGGCATGCGGTCGGCCGTGGCGCGCGGCCGCGCCTACGCGGCGGTGGCCGACGTGGTCTGGTGCGAGACGTCGACGCCCGACCTCGAGGAGGCGCGCCTCTTTGCCGAGGGCATACACGAGCAGTATCCGGGCAAGCTGCTGGCGTACAACTGCTCGCCGTCGTTCAACTGGGAGCGGAAGCTCGACGCGCACACCATCGCCAGGTTCCAGCGCGAGCTCGGCGCGATGGGCTATGCCTTCCAGTTCATCACGCTCGCCGGCTGGCACCTGGTGAACCTGCACACCTTCACGCTGGCGCGGGCGTACGCCGCCGAGGGGATGCCCGCGTACGTGCGGCTCCAGGCGCAGGAATTCGAGAGCGAGGCCGCGGGATACACCGCCACGCAGCACCAGCGCGAAGCGGGAACCGGCTACTTCGACAGCATCCTCACCACGATCTCGGGCGGCGAGGCGGCGACGGCGGCGCTGGCGGGTTCCACGGAGGCCGAGCAGTTCCGGCCCCTGATCGCGCCGATCGTCGCGGACTTACTCCCGAAGGAACTTGGGACCGATCTGCAGGCGATCCATCACCCACGTCACCGGGATGACGAACAGCGGCGTGAGAAAGAATCCCAGTAGCGTGTTGAGCCAGATCAGCGCGATATAGAAGCAGCCTAGCCCGATTCCCACCCACAGCGTGGCCAGTGGACCGTGCGTTTCCAAGCGTGCGCTCCGCGGAGGTACCCCCCGAAGATAGCCGCTCCGGACATCTTACGGTATGCGCTCGCGCATCCGTAACGCCCTCCGCAGGCAGTTGGCGGGGAAGAGAGTGGTGCTCGCCGTTTCCGGCGGCATCGATTCCATGGTGCTGCTGGACGCCGCCGCGCATGTCCGGAAACCGCGAGACCTGATCGTCGCGACGTTCGACCACGGCACCGGCATCGCCGCCACCCGGGCCGCGCGCTTCGTCGCGCGGCAGGCTCGCGCGCTTGGACTTCGTGTCGTGGTTGGAAGGGCCGACCCGGACACTCGGCGCACCGAGGCCGCCTGGCGACAGGCCCGCTGGAGCTTTCTCAACGGGGTGGCCGCGCGCGAACGCGCCGTCGTCGCCACTGCCCACACGCGCGACGACCAGGTGGAAACGGTCCTCATGCGCGTCATGCGCGGGGCGGGGGCGCGCGGGCTCGCCGGCCTCTACGCGCGCACTGAGCGCCTGCATCCGCTCATCGCGGCGAGCCGCGCGGAGATCGCGGCCTACGCGCGCGAGCACGGCGTCCGGTGGTGCGAGGATCCCACCAACGCCACCCTCGCGTTCTTCCGCAACCGCGTGCGCCTCGAGCTGCTGCCGGCGCTCCGCCGGGTGCGCCCCGGCATCGACGACCAACTCCTCGAGGTGTCGGCCAAGGCAGCGGCGTGGCGCGCGGACGTCGAGCGGGCCTGCGAATCGCTCGCCTCGGTCGCGGTGGGCGGCGTGGATGTCCCCGCCGAGCCGCTG
>JADMIO011430621.1_pt1 | contig 14784 bp, 21 predicted proteins | sample 8958161 | NCBI WGS metagenome assembly JADMIO01 (sample SAMN16585339, study PRJNA669376) | soil metagenome | isolation source: Crop rotation soil | place: USA: Cullars Rotation, Alabama | collected 2011 | reverse complement strand
GGCCGCGACTTCAAGTCACGTGAATTCCAAGCTTCGGATCCCACTGTGCTGGAAAGACCGAGCTCGGGTCGGACCTGGCCAGCTTCTTCAACAGCGACGTCGAGGAGGCCCTGCAGGCGATCCGCTCAGGGCTGTCGGGCGAATCCGAGCCGCTGCGCCGGTTCAACATCTTCCTGTCCGAGACGGCGGTCTCAGCGAAGCTGGCCCAGCTCGGGGTCAAGAAGACCGGCGGTCAGTTCACCGAGAGCCAGAAAGCCACGGCCCGCTACCTGCTCATCCTCGAGCAGACCGGCGCCGCCCAGGGCGACTTCGCCCGAACGTCCGACGGCCTGGCCAACAGCCAGCGGATCCTCAACGCCGAGCTCGAGAACACCCGGGCGCAACTCGGCCAGGCCCTCCTGCCGGCCGAGCAGCAGATCACCGAGTGGCAGCTCGACTTCGTCCGCGGGCTGGGCGTCGCCGGCGACGCGATCGGTCCGTTTCTCGACCAGCTGGTGGCGTTCGAGGACTCGCTGACGCCCTGGGAGGAGGTTACGGAGCGCAACGCCCGGCTGGCCGCTCGAGCGGCGCTCGAGGGCGCGAAGGACGTCGACAGCTCGATCGCCAGCGGTCTCGAGGCGGGCAAGGGCGAGATCGCCGCGGCCGCGGCCACTGCCGTCGCCGGCGTCCCCGACGCGCTCAAGAAGAAGAAGTCCGAGATCAAGAAGACCGCGGCCGAGATCGCCCACGACATCGCCGCTGCGATCAGCGGCGAGCGTGAGACGATCGACTCGCTGGTCGAGCAGCTGAACGAGCGCCACGGCAAGCCGACGATCTCGTTGACGACCGAGGTCAACAACCTCCTCTCGACGCTCTTCTCGCCGAGCCTGGCCAAGGATCTGAAGAGCCCGGACGAGCTCACCCGGGCGATCGCGCGCGAGCTCAAGGAGTCGATCGAGCAGCGGCTCAAGGAGATCAACCTCCGGCCGGGCATCGTGTCCGACAAGACGAAGAAGCTCATCGAGGACGCGACGAAGGACACCAACCCCGTCGTCAAGGATCTCGGCACCGACGTCGCCGACATCTACGTCGACAGCCTGGTCCTGGGCCTGCGATCGCCGGCGAACAAGAAGGCGGTGCTGGACGCCTTCCGCGCGCTCCTGCCGAGCCTGCCGGCCGTCGTGGGCGCCGGCGTCAAGAGCGCGCTGACGATCAACCCGTCGACCGGCTTCACGGTCCCCGTCCTGGATCGTGGAATGCCTCGAGTGCCGTTCGACGGGATGCCGGCGATCCTCCACCGCGACGAGGCTGTCCTGACCGACGAGCAGGCGGCCGCCTGGCGATCCGGCGACGGCCGGACCCAGAACATCTACATCGACACGGTCGAGCTCGCCGACGCGCACGACGAGCAGAGCGTGATCGAGTCGCTCCGGTTCATGGCGCTGGCGGGCTGACGTGGACGCGTTGTGGGAGCACGCGATCGACGGCGTGAACATCAACGACCTGCTCGCCTTCGGGACGTCCGTGCCCGAGGTCCAGAACCGCTTCGGCGGGACGGTGCTGCTCAGCGAGATGCAGGACCGCAGCCCGATCTACAACCGGCACCAGCCCGTAGCCGGCCGCTACACGTTCCTGATCACGCCGATCGCCTCGACCGACGAGATCTACCTGGCCCGAATGGCGGTCCTCCGCGCCCTGGTCGCTCCCGGTCCGCACACGTGGGTCTTCAAGGCGCCAAGCGAGGCGAGCTCCCACACGGTGACCGTCTACTTCGACACCGGCCTCATCACCGACGACTCGGGCTACGGCCGGGTCACCGCCCGGGCGGTTGCCCCGGATCCCGCATTCGCATGAGCACGAGGGAGCCCCAACATGCCTGATCCGATCCGGACGCACCGCGCGAGACTCGACCTTCGACGGCAATCCACCACACCCGTCGCGGCCCCCACGGGCAGCGAGAGCCTGTACGCGGCGTCGGATGGAACGATCCGCCAGATCGACGACGACGGCAATGACGCGGCCCTCGGTGGCGGAGGGGACGTCGAGGCTCACTCGCACGCTGGCTCCGACATCACCTCGGGGACCGTCCCCGATGCACGGGTCGCGAGCACACTTGCGCGCGACAGCGAGGTCACCGCGGCGATCGACGCCATCAAGAACGGGGCGCCAGCCGGCGGTGACACGCTCGGCGAGCTGGACGCCCGCATCGCCGTCCTCGAGGCCCTCGGCTCACTCGCGACCGATGCGGAGCTCATCGCCGCGGTCGCCGCGCTGATCGGGTCCGCTGACACCGCCGGCGACACGCTCGGCGAGCTTCAGGCCCTGATCGGCCTGCGGATGCTCAAGTCAGCCAACCTGAGCGACCTGGCCAATGCGAGCACGGCGCTGACCAACCTCGGTGTGTCGACGTTCATCAAGACCCTGCTCGACGACGCGGATGCCGCCACGGCCAGGGGAACCATCGGGGCAGGCACGTCGAGCCTCGGCCTGGGCACGGCGCCGTCGACGCAGGCCTTCGGCGACGCAGCCGCGGGCGGTTCGGCGACCGACGCGGCGAAGACCGACCACAAGCACGCCATGCCCAAGGTCCTCCGCGGGGTCATCAATGGCAACGGAACGATCGCCGGGGGAACCGGCTTCACCGTCAACCATGCCGGCACGGGGCTGTACGACATCACCTTCACGGCGGCATTTGCCGCGCCGCCGGCGATCGTGGCGATGGCAACAACCGAGGACCGAACCGTCAGCGCGACCAGCCTCCTCGCTGGGAGCGTGCGGATCGTCGTGGAGAGTCTCGGCTCGGGGAATCCGCTAGTCGATCGTCCATTCGCCTTCATCGCGATGGAGGTCTGAGGTGGCTGTCACCGGATCCGACCTCCACTGGTACCTCTCGGCGGCGGGGGCCAGCGAGGGCGGCGCGCGCAGCGCGACCGAGATCACCGACAACGTCGACAACAACGTCTTCCCCGACATCGGCGAGATCGCAGCGATCGCCGGTGGCAGCATGACCCGGAAGATCTTCCTGGCCAACGAGGACGGGGTCGATCCGTATGTCGACCACGGGATCTGGATCCTGACCGACCCGACCGAGAGCTCGGGGTTCATCGGCCTCGGCTTCGACGACGCGGACGACGACGACCTGACAGTCGACGACCTGGTCGACGTCGGGGCCGCCGGACCGGTCGCCCTGGTGTCGAACGGCTCGGACACCCGTGTGGCGACCGTCTGCGGGATCGATGACGCGACGGGTGATCCGATCGCCGAGGACGTGACCCTCGATGGGACGAACGAGGTGCAGACCTCGGCCGACTTCTCGACCGTCTACGCGATCCACCTGTCGGCGGTGAGCGGGTCCCGCACCGTCACCGCAAAGGACGGTCCTGGTGGATCGAGCATGGGCACCCTCGCGCCGGGCGCGGTGAACCTGTTCCGCTGGCTGGCCGCGACATCGAAGAGCACCGGGCTCCGGTTGCCGAGCCTGCCGACCGGCCAGGCCGACGGGATCATGCTCAAGGTCGAGTGGGCCATCAATGCCGGCGCCGTCGACGGCAACACCATGGCGCTCAAGACCGAGACGCTCTGATGCCGACCTGGACCATCCCGGACAACGACGAGGCGGCGTTCCCCGTCCAGTCGCAGGTGTTCAACGCCGACCTAGAGGTCCTCCGCCTCGGCATGCTCGGCTACCGGGCCGAATCCGGTTTGGCGGTCACGCCCCAGGGTTCGCCCGACATGACGGTGCACGTCTCCGCCGGCGTCGTGCGGGTCGGCGGGCCCGAGACGATCCCCGTGGACGCCGACGACCTGACAATCGGTGCCGCTCACGCCAGCCTCATGCGGCTCGACCTGGTGTCGGTCTCGGGATCCGGCGTGCTGACGATCACGGCCGGGACGCCCGCGTTGACGGATGTCGTCAAGCCGCCGGACATCCCCTCGGGGCACGTGCCGCTGGCGTTCGTGACCGTCCCGCCGTCGGCGCCCGAGATCGGAGCCGACCAGATCGTGGGCAAGGGCTTCGCGATGCTCCACTCGGGACTCCTGACCCGGCTCGACCTCGGCAACTCTGGCGCGAGCAAGGACATCGATGTCCAGGCCGCCGACATCCAGAAGGTCACCCTGAACAACGCGACGCCGACGATCACGACGTCGAACTGGCCGGACACCGGCACGCCATGGCTAGTCCGGATCCACCTCAAGCAGGACGGGACCGGTGGCCGCGTCCCAGACCTCCCCGCGGCATTCGAGTGGGGCGTGCCCGGCGAGCCCGACTGGGCGGCGATGGCCGCCGACGAGTCTACCTTCGTGGACTGCTACTCCGACAACGGAGGGACGATCATCTACGCCTCGATCCCGGACCGGATGGGTCCGGCTGGCCTTGGCGTACCCGCCGGCGGGACGACCGGTCAGGTCCTCGCGAAGGTATCTGGGGCCGACAACGACACCGAGTGGGCGGACACCAGCGCCACCGCCCCGACAATCATCCGCGGCCATGTGAACGCAGACGGGACGATTGCGAACGGCGACGGCTTCACCGTAGACCACCCATCGACCGGGCTCTACGAGCTGACGTTTGACTCGGCCTTCCCAGATGACCCGGTCGTCGTTGCGACGGCGTACGAGGACAAGCGCAACGCGTCCGTGGCGGGCAGCTCCCTGTCAACGACAGGCGCGACGATCCTGACCGACTCAGGTGGCACTCTCGAGAATCGCCCGTTCTTCTTCATCGCGATCGCGGTCTGAACCCAGTTGGTCGCGCGACACCTGCTCATCATCGCTGCCGCTGGAGGCTCAGAAATGCCCGCTATTCTCGGCTGGTACAACGTCAAGGACTACGGCGCCACGGGCGACGGGACGACCGACGACACGACGGCGCTCCAGGCGGCGATCGACGCCGCGCCCGACTACGCCACGGTGTTCATCCCCTACGGGCTCTACAAGATCACCGACGAGCTCACGGTCGACCACCCGCTGTTCTTCCAGGGCTCGGGGTACCAGTACGGCGAGGTTGCCAGCAAGCTCGGCGGGACCGTGATCTGGCAGGCCACGGACGGCGCTGGCGGGTTCAACTGCACCCAGGCTCATGATGCGCAGGCGGAGAACAGCACGTTCTTCGACGGCATGCGGATCACGGGCCCCGGTGATGGTTCGCAGCGGCCGTCCTCGCCCAGCTCTGGCATCGGCATCTACGGTCTGACCGACATCACCACCAACAACGTCCAGGTCGACAGCTTCTACGACGGGATCAAGGTCGATGACGAGGCGTGGTACTCGCGGTTCACCAACACCCAGGTCCTCCACAACGCCCACGACGGCCTGCTCCTGTACAACACCAACAACGCGATCGTGACGGGAGTCCGGGCGCTGAGCAACGGCAACTCTGGGGTCCGGGCGGTCTGCGATGACGGCGCGCACGGGCGGACGCTGCACGTCTTCGCCGGATCGTTCGAGAACAACGGCTACGCCGGGCTGCAGGTCGACGGGTATACCGCGGTCAACCTGCACGGCGCCTACTTCGAGCAGTACTACGGCAGCCCGACGGCGGACCTCACGCTCGGCCTCGTGATCGCCTGCAAGGACGTGTCGCTCCACGGCTGTTTCTTCGAGGGCGGGAACGCCCCCTGGCACATCGACTCGAAGTACCTCACCCGGCTCACCCTGGTCGGCGGCGGCATGGTCGCAGGCGCGAGCGGCGGCATCCGGGGCGTGAGCCCGGCCGACAACCTGCTGCGGTTGAGCTTCGATCTCGACGGGGCCAGCGTGTCGTGGGCCGGCTCAAGCAACGCCCTGTAGCCCGGACGGTGGCCTGCGCCCGATCTGTCCGCCTGCTGATCGAGCGCCGCTAAGCCATGCCCTTCATCGTCGGTCCGGGCGGCGATCTGGTCGGTCCCGGTGGTGGCCATGTCGGTCCTGGCGAGGGTCCGCCGCCGGGTCCCCCCGAATCGACGCTCACGATGCTCTTCGACGAGCGGATCCCGGAGAGCTCCGTCAGCCTCCTCTTCGATATCGAGCGCACGCCGCCCGAGTCGCAGGTGGGCCTCCGGTTCGACATCGGGGGCAAGCCAGGGAAGACGCTGGTCATGCCGTTCGACGTCGCCGGCGACGTGGCGAGCTCGCGGCTGCGGATGCGGTTCGACGTCCTCGAGGGCTCGCCGGCGAATGAGATCCAGCGGATCCTGTCGGGCGGGGTCGTCACGAGCTACGTGCTCCACTTCGGGGCTGAGACGACCGGGTCAATCGCGGGCACAGCGAACGCGGCTGCAGTCCTGGCTGCGCTCGAGGCGCTGACTGCCTTCGCGCCCGGCGACCTGGTCGTCACGGGCGGGCCGCTCAACACGGCCGACCTGGTCATCGAGTTCCAGGGCGCCTACGCCGGCGTCGACGTCGCGCCGATCACGATCACGGCCACCGGCGTGGTCGACCTTCCGCCCGTCCCGACCACTACCCAGAACGGCGGCCTCGAGCCGAGGGGCGGCACCCTGATCGCCGGGATCCCCGAGCTCTGGTGGCCGCTGATGGTCTTCGACAAGGGCGGCGCCTACCTGGGCTCGCTGACCGTGTTCAAGGTCGTCCGACCACCGGTGCGCTACCTGCGTGGCATGCGGGTGAAGAACACGGGCGGGATGACGTTCCGGATCAGCCGGCACAGCCACGAGATCGGCCTCGTCGACGCGGACCGCTGGGTGCTCCTTCAGAGCCGCAAGGGCGAGGCGCCCTGGATCGGCACGATGAGCCCGCGGGTCAGCGTCGACGGCGAGTACGAGGTCTCCTGCGTCGACCCGTTCGCCGTGCTCGACGACGGCGATGACGTGGTCCTCGACCAGGACGTCAACGACGACACGCCGGCGACCGCGGTCTTCACGAAGCTGATCGCGCTCCACAACGACATCCGGGCGGCCACCGACGAGGTCCAGTGGGAGCTCGACGCCAGCGGAGCGAAGCCCTACCGCGGCGACATCAAGTGGGACGGCTCCACCCTGGCCTGTCTTGACCAGGTCATCGAGCAGAGCATGACCGAGGTCGCCTGGCGCGGGCGGTTCGAGGCGGGGCGCCTGGTGCCAACCCTGATGGTCCGCGATCGCTTCGAGCCGGGTGCCGGCGCCGCCTTCACCGATGGCCCGGGCGGGAACGTCCTGTCGGGCGCCCAGGTCGTCGAGGACCCACAGCCGCTGGTGTTCAGCATCCGGCTGACCGGACTCACCACCGACCTGGCGAAGTGCCTGCCGGAGTGGGCCCAGTGGGCGTTGCTGGACGTCACACCCGAAGTGACGGTGTCGGTGGACCCCGGCAAGTACCGAAACCGGCAGCGCCAGGAGGTCAGCGTCGCCTTCGGGCTGTCGAAGGCGGTCGTCGCGGCCCAGTGCAACGCCATCGTCGACTGGCTTTGGGAGCTGTACCACCGGTTCCTGATGGCGATCCACGACATAGAGGGCCGGCCCTGGCATGAGGGCTGGGCCTACCTCGGGCCGCCTGACCAGTACGAGGCGAAATCGAACGGGAAGGATTCGCTGAGCCGACGCGCCTGGAAGACCCGCGAGCAGCTCGTCGAGCCGCGACCGGACGAGCCGGCCCACGCCGTCATGATCTCGGAGCAGTCGTCGCAGATCAACCTTCGCGAGTGGCTGATCGTCCGGTACAACCGCAAGACGGGCGTCCAGTCGGTGACCGTCTGGGCCATCCCGGCGGCCACCGGCCTGTCCCTGATCAAGTGGGAGCTCACGGGTTCGACGACGCTGTACTACGTGTCTGGCGGCCGGGTGATCGAGCGCTCGACGATCTCGACGACGGGTGCCTTCGTGGACCCGTACAACACACGGATCTATGACCCGGCCCATGTCGTCGCCGGCCACACCGTCGCCGGCCAGTACCGGAACCTGCGCCGGATCATCAACGGGCCCTTCGCCCTGGCCTACTACATCGACCCGGGCGACGGCGACAACTCGTTCGTCGACCTCGGCGTCGACGCGGCGATCTCGACGACCTCGGGTGACGGATCTTCGCTCATCGCCAAGGTCTACCCGTTCGAGCGATTGCGTATCGAGGACTGGGATCCGCGCCGTGACGGGATCGGGGCCAGGCTGAGCCGGCCGACCGTGTTTTTCGGGGCGCTGACCACGCGGCCGCGCTGGCACGTCGTGTCGTTCGATGTCGGCGGATCCGCCCGTACCAGCCTGGTCGCCGGCATCGGCTCGGGCGACATGTCGATCGAGGTCGAGAGCATCTTCGGCTTCCCCGATCCGGATCTCGAGCCCGAGGCCTTCCCGTGGGTCGGCGCGATCGACGAGGGCCTCGACGAGGAGCAGTTCATCGTCCAGCGGCCGTCACACATGCAGGGCACCGACTGGGTGATCACCCGCGGCGCGAACGGCACCGCGGCGATCCTCCACGAGCCGGGGGCCGTGGTGCGCCGGGTGTCCGACGATGAGTGGCAGGGCTTTCCGTGGCCGGCCGAGCGCCTAGCCTGGCCGGAGGGCCGCGAATGGGCCGAGGCGCTGCTCGCGGAGCTGTCCGTCGAGCGGATCGATGTCAACCTGCATATCACCCATGCCAACGGCGACCAGCTGACGATCGACTACGGCTCGACCCACGACATCGACGTCGCTTCCGAGGGCGCTGCCGACCGCTGGGTCGGCACCGGCAAGCGGGTGATCGGGTGGAGCACCAGCGCGGCCGGCGGCGAGACCGAAGTCGTCACGGCGTGGCAGGGCTGACCGATGGCTGACATCCCGAGCCCGTATACGCCGCCGCCGAACCGGGTGTCGAAGCCCGGCAAGCCGACGACCCGGATGGCCGCACGCCTGGCGCCGATTCCGAAGGTCTACGACACCGAGGCGAACAAGACCAAGAAGGTCGTCGCCGCCCTGGCCAAGAAGAAGCCCGTGCCCGTCCGGCTGGCTGGCGCGCCGCCCATCGACGACCAGTACGTCGCGCACGTCTACTTCAGCGAGGCCTTCGGCGACAACGCCGGCGCCGTCTGGAGCGAGCCGCTCGAGATCGAGGACCGTGCCGCCTGGGCGAGCAAGGAGTTCTACTGGAAGCTCGAGATCCAGCAGAACCGCGTCGACCCGCTGCTCCAGGGCTTCCAGACCCAATGGCAGCTCCTCACGCCGGGCTGGACGTTCGTCGATGGGCTGGGGCTATCGATCTTCGACGAAGCGATCGCCAACCCCCTGTCGATCATCCGGGTGATCAAGGCACCGGGCTCGATCGACGTCCGGCCCAAGTTCCGAGTGGTGGTCGTCGCGAAGTATCTGCCGTGAGCCTGGACGCGACGATCCTCGGCTCGGGCCGGATGCGGTTCGCCGGCGGTGCTGAAACCCCGGTGTACGGGTTGGTCCTCGGGGTTGGCGCCGGCGGTGACTTCCAGTACGGCGACGGCGCCGTCCAGGGAGGCATCTACTACCCCGCCTTCTGGGACCGGGCGCCGCAGAGTCCGCTCGTCAGCGGCCTCGTCGAGCTCGTTCCGAGCGTGCTCCACCCCGGGCACTATGACGGCGTCCGGACCCACGGCACGGGCACCGTCCACGTCGGCGCCTTGCTCTCCCCTCTTCTGATCTTTGGCGGGATGCCAGACGATGAGGTCGGGATCGACTTCCAGGTGGCCCGCAACGGCGTGCCGCTGTACACGTCAGTGGTTCGCGGTCACGTACCCGACTGGGTCCTCGTCATGGGCGGCGACCACGCCTATTCGACGGACCTGGAAGCGGACGACGGCGACATCTTCACGGCGGGATTCACGATCATCCCGAGCCTGTTGCCCCAGATCGGCACGTACCCGGACTGGGTCGTTGGTGCGTACACGGGTGGGGCTGCCAACAGCACGGTCATCAGCCTGTCCGGCTCGCTCGTTCCTCCGGGAGAGGAGCCCTCGTTCGCGATGCGCGGATCAGGGGTGGTCGGCTGATACCCGGTAGATCTGCTCGACAAAGCGATCGTTTGTCGGATCGGTGCGCGCCCAGACGCGCTGCCACGACGGCCTGTACGGGAAGCTGTCGTAGTGCCGGCCTGTCCTCGTGTTCACCTTGTAGCCCTTGAGGTAGAGCCAGCCGTCGAGCTTCTGGTCGATCAGCTCGAAGTAGCGTTCGACCTCGGCGTCTGGCATCTCGTCGAACGAGCTGACGTTCACGACCAGGTCGAGGCCCTCGGGCAGCGCCCCACTCTGGTACGGCAGCATGAACGAGGCGGTGCCCGGCTCAGCGGCGGCGCCGGCGTCACCGAACATTCGGACGCGCTGAGGGCCCAGGGTGGCCGCCAGGTAGTTCTGCGACACAGCGAGCGCCGGCGGGATGTCGATGATGGTGTACGAGAGCCTCGGGTACAGGCTCATCACCATCCAAGCGAATCGGCCGTAACCGGCGCCGATCTCCGCCACGCGCTCGACCTTCGACAGGTCGCACACCCGCGCGATGGCATTCAGCTCGAGACTGCTCAGCGCAAGGTCCTGCGAAATGAGCGTGCCCCGTGACTCGATCTCGATGGGGTGGCCAACCAGTGGTTCCTCGAGAGTGGACATACAGCCCAGGTCGTCCTCGAGGAGCGCGAAGTCCCAGAGCAGGCCCACGTGGAGGCGATAGGCGCGCATCGCGCGGGCGGTCGGCACGCCGCTGTCCATCACGACGTGGTCGCCGATGCGGGCGCCGGCGCGGGACCGCAGAAGCGTCCACGGGATCCTGCCGCGCGCGAGGAGCCGCCTGGCGAGGGTGATCGACCTAGGATCCCTGAACGACGAGATCGCCCACTGGTGGTACTCGAAGTTGATCGTCCGCTTGAAGTTCTCGAAGCCGTGGTCCCTGATCAGCCGGACATGCCTTTCGCAGAGCTCTCGCCACATCCCGAGGTCGCCCTGACCGTGGTCGACCAGGCTGCGCTGCATGTGATCGATTTGATCGAGCACCTCATCGTCGCCGACCCGGGTCATCGGCCGTTCCTCGCGGAACGCTGCTCCAGGATCCAGACCTCGCCGGCCGTCCAGAACCCCGCCTCGAGGCGATCGAGCCCGATCTGCTCGGCGTGCCGTTCCCATCGCGACAACCAGTGCTCGGCGTCGAGCTCGTCGATCGTTCGCATCGATGTCAGTCGCGAGAAGTGGGCCGCGCGGCGCGCCTGGTAGAGGCGCTCGGGATCAAGGCGTCGAGCCATCCGGCCCCCGCTTAACGTCCTCCTGGCGCCAGTCGAAGTCCCCGGCGACACGCGGCCGCGGCCGCTGGAGCTCGGCGATCCGCTGAGCCTCCCGGCGCTCGCGCGCCCGCTCCCGGTTGGCCATCCGGATCGCCACGATGCCGAAGATGACGGCCGAGACCAGGCCGAGGCCGAGATTGCCCGACAGGAACAGGACGACCGTGATGATCGCGCCGGCGACGTTGGTCAACAGGGTGCTCACGGGTTGTCCACCGTTTCCCCCGCTGCGCTTGTGACAGGTGTATGGCGAGATTCCAAGTCCGTGGACAAACCCCTAGCCATTCGTACGCCCGTTCTGTATCGTGGTCCGCCATCGTCCGAAACAGGTCGGGGCGCCCACGGGGAGACCTGGCGTGGCCAAGAAACTGACCCGGATCCGCCCGATCGTGGATCCCTTCCAGCTCGCGGCGATCGATGCCGAGCTCATGCTGGCCGTCTATCGCGCTCAGCGGCGGGCGCGTCTTCAGATGCTGGGCGTCCTGCCTGCTCCCGCGCCCAATCCGCGCGCTCCAGCTCTCCTGCTGCGCGCACGATCTCGTCAAGCCGCTCTTCGATCGTTGGCTCCGGGGCTGTGAACACGGTCAGCGGCACGCCGTAGTACTCGGCCAGGCGTCGGAGCTGGTTGAGCTTCGGCGGGCGGTCACCGTTCTCCCAGTCCGAGACGGTCGACTTGGACGACGTCGACAAGCCCAGGTGTTCGGCAGCGCCGGCCTGGCTCTTCCCCGCCCGCTCGCGGGCCATGCGTAGCCAGAACCCCAGGCGGCGGTTGTAGGTCGAGTCGTCCGGCATCCCGCCGGACAGTAGTCGCAGCGACAACGAGTTCCCATCCATTGATTTCGGTTGTTGACAACCGGGAGAAGTCTGTTCTATCTTCTCCGACGTGGAACAACAAGTTGTCATCCGAACCCGGGAGATGCAGATCCTCGAGGCCGAGCGCGGCCAGTCGATGGACGCGATCCTTCGCGAGCTCTACGTCGACCAGGGCCTGACCGTCGAGGAGGTCGGGGCCGACCTCGGGATCACCAAGAGCGCCGTATCCGAGTGGCTGGCCCGCTTCGGGATCCCGGCCCGCCGCAGCGGCCCGCGCCGAAGGGCGGTTGCCTGATGCACCGCCGGGTTGTCCGTGACGTCATCCAGCTCGAGCGCTACCGCGTCTCCGAGCACGCGATCGAGGATCAGTCGGCCGACCACGACGTGATCGTGCTCCTCGGCCGGGCGGACAACGCGATCAGGCATGGCAACTCGCACCAGGCGCTCGGCTACCTGCTCGACGCACGGAACCGGGTCCGCCGGCGCCAGCTGGACGCGCACGTGCTGGCCGGCATCGCCGAAGCCGAGCAGGCCTGCCCGGACGTCGAGCACGAAGGCCGGGCGCCGATCGGGCACGGGCGGGCGGCATGAGGGGCTTCATCGACGCCCTCAACGGTCTCGCCCTGACTCCGCAACAGATCGCGGGCGGGCTCGTCCTCCTAGTCGTCGTCCTGATGGCGCTCGTGCTGGCCCGCTGGGCACTGAGCGGCGGCCGATGACGCGCTTCGAGCTCGATCACTTCTGGCAGTTGCGACGCCTGGCCCGACAGGTCCAGACCGTGATGGCGCGTCATCGGGTGTCGCTGTGAAGCGGACCACGTGGATGGCGCACCCCGATCCCCGCGCCCGATACCTGGCCCATCAGGAGGCGCAGCCCGTCGACAGCTGGCAGAGGGATCTGTCGATCGTCCTGGGCGCGATCGCCGTGCTGCTGATCATCGCCACCACGGCGATCCTACTGAACCCGCCGGTGGCGTCGTGACCGCCGTCGAGCTCGAGCGGATCGCTCGATCGATCATCCCGCCCGTCGGCGCGACCATGGCGATCGCCCGGGTCGACGACCAGCTCAAGCATCGCGCCGCCTTCCTCATCGACGGCCGGATCCACGACGCGCCGGTCGGTCCGGCCTTCGACCGGCCGCGGGACGCGATCCGCCTCGTGAAGCTGTTGAACGGCGAGACCCCTCGGCCTGGCCAGTCCGACTCTGCGGTGCTGGGGAGCACGCCTAGCGGAGACGAGGCTGGTCAGACCGAGGCGCCTGATTTGGGCCAGGCCCTCACCCTCGGGCTCGCCGACGCGACGGCGGGCACGTGCGCTGGCTGTGGCGGACCTCTACCCCCAGGCCGCCACGGCCCAGCGACGCCTCACCTGGGCCCGGACACCGACGGCGCAACGGCAAACCTCACACCCTCCCGGCCCGCTCCGGGCTGAGCAGCACCGCCGGCGGCAATCCCCCACATGGCCCCCCGAAGGAGCAACGCATGGCCATCGTCGAGACACCGACCCCGCCGCCGAGCGCCGACCAGGTCGTCTGGTACCGCGCCGCTGACGGCGACCACGCATTCCCGGCCGGCGACGGCTGGATGCGGAGCGCGTGCCGCGAGATCCGCTGGACCGCCGCCCTGCAGATCGTCGAGGGCACCGTCCAAGCCTGCATGGGCTGCCTGGCCGCCCTGACTCCGCTACCCGTGGCGCCCGCGACCGAGAGCGAGCAGCGGGCAGTCTGGGGCGATCGCTGATGGCCGCCAGGACGAAGGGCAATCCCCACCCGAAGAACGCTCGCCAGACGAGCGCAGGCCGGCTCTACGAGTGGCGATCGCCGGCGGCGCAGATCGGGGATCCACCCGAGCGCTTCTGGTCGGTGACAACCATCTTGAAGGGTGGCCTGCCGTCGCCGGCGCTGACGGCCTGGGGGATGAAGGCGGTCGCTGAGTACGCCGTCGCGAACCACGCCCAGCTGACATCGATGCTGCAGACCGTCCGCGTCCGGCGCACCGCCCAGGACGGGATGCTGCTCGTGACGGATCCCGACGCCGTCCAGGCGGCGATCGACTGGCTCAAGGGATCCCCGTACCGCGAGCGCGATCGCAAGGGCGACATCGGCACGGCCGTCCACCAGGCGGCGGAGGCCCACATCCTGGGCAAGCCGTGGCCGACGCCGGCGGACGACGTCGCGCCCTATGTCGAGCAGTTCCGGCGCTTCGTCACTGACTTCGAGCCGGTGTTCGAGCTCGCCGAAGCGAGCGTCTACAACCGGACCGAGGCCTACGCCGGCACCCTCGACGCGATCGCCGTCATCCCGGGCCGCGGCCGCGCCCTGCTCGACTGGAAGACGACCGGCAAGGGCGTCTACCCGGAGCACGCGCTGCAGCTGGCCATGTACCGGTTCGCCGAGTTCATCGGCCTGCCCGACGGCACGGAGGCGCCGATGCCGGCCGTCGACGGCTGCGCGGTCCTGTGGCTGGCGCCCGACACCTACGAGCTCGTCCCGGTCACCGCCGACGAGGCCGTGTTCACCGCGGCCAAGTACGTGCGCGAGTGCTTCCGGTGGATGGAGGAGATCAGCAAGAGCGTGGTCGGTCAGCCCCTGCCGATCCCGACGAAGGAGGAGGCAGCGTGACGATGACCGGGATCCAGCAGCGGCTGGTAGAGCTCGGCCGGATCCGGACGGGCGAGAAGGGGGACAAGGGCGAGCCGAAGCGCCTCACGAAGTTCCGGCTGACCTCTGCCTCGAGGCCGCTGCTCGAGGCGGCCGCCAAGCTCTACGGCGGCACCGTCCGGGCCTGGCAGGGCGCCCCCGACGACGGCTACTGGGAGCTCT
>JADMIO010634643.1_pt1 | contig 14785 bp, 9 predicted proteins | sample 8958161 | NCBI WGS metagenome assembly JADMIO01 (sample SAMN16585339, study PRJNA669376) | soil metagenome | isolation source: Crop rotation soil | place: USA: Cullars Rotation, Alabama | collected 2011 | reverse complement strand
CCCGCCAGCAATTCGTAAAAGATTGCCCCCAATCCATAGACATCGACCGCAACGGTCAGATCCCTGGCCCCATTCGCCTGCTCCGGCGCCATGTACGCCGGCGTTCCCATCACCGCCCCCGACATCGTCAGCTTCGAATCCTCCTCGACTCGCTTGGCCAGGCCGAAATCGGTCACGTGCGGCTGGCCAGTCGAGTCCACCAGAATATTGCCCGGCTTGAGGTCGCGATGCAAAATGCCACGCTGATGCGCGTGATGAACCGCGCGGGCCACCTTCACGACCAGATCAGCGGCTTGCCTGGGCTCTTGGAGAAAGCTGCTGATCTTGCGATTGAGTCCCACACCGTCGATCAGCTTCATGCTGAAATAGTGCAGCCCTTTGTGCTCACCGACCTCGTAGATCGGCACGATGTGAGGATGATCGAGGTTGGCAGCCGCCTGCGCTTCCACGAGGAACCGCTGCACATCCAGGGCCGAGGCCAGTTGGCCCGAGAGAATCATCTTCAGAGCGACGATGCGATTGAGGCTCACTTGCGTAGCCTTGTAGACCACGCCCATTCCGCCGCGAGCAATTTCTTCCAATAATTCGTAATCGCCAAAGTACCGCACCCGCTCTCCAACGGCGGATGGGACGGGAGAATCAGCACTGGACATGAGAGTCTGGCCAGTGTCGATGGTCTCGATCGAAGCAGAGGAATCCAGCGTCTCAGCCGACGCCGAATGCTCCGACTCACCCCCTATTAGCAGGCATCGTGGGCACAGGCCCTGGAGAGCACCGTCGTCCAGCTTCGTCCCGCACCGCGGACAGGAGCGATGGGTTGACATGATTGACTCTTTTCGGTTTCCGTTACTTGCTGGTACTAACGGCGGACGGAAAAATGGTTACACATCAACCAACTTACTCCACCAGAGATGCCGGCAGTTGGGCGATTTCTTCTTCCACCTCGGCGGGCGATTCCCCCTCTTACAGAAGGTAAAATTCCATTCTCAACTCCTACGTTTCTTCTTTGCTCCCTTCTCTTTCACCTTCTTGACTCCCTCCGCATTTTCCCCCGGCTCGCCGCCGAAGGCTTTGCCTTGCTTGGCGAATAATTCAGGCCGCGGCCCTTCGAACTGCTTCAGCGCCGCCGCGAGTTTGGCCTTGGCTGCCTTGGCATCCGCGTCGAGATTGGCATCGATCAACGGCGCAAGCTCCTTGTCATCCTTCTCGACCGCATAAAAACGACCATCGGTGTAGAGCTTGAACTGTGCGTCATGGGCAAACTCAAACTTGGCCGACGCACCGCCGCTGGAGTTGTACCAGGAGTAAAGCCATGGCCGCGGCTGTCCCTTCTCGCCGCGAAGTTGTGGCAGGAAACTGCGGCCATCGATATTCAAATCCGCCGGCACCGGCGTGCCCGTCGCCTCGCAAATGGTCGGCAGAAAATCCGTGGCATCGATCAAGTCTGGCAAAACTTTGCTCGAAGCAAAATGCCCGGGCCAGTTTCCAATGAGCGGCACATGCGTGCCCCACGTCGTGGTGCTCCCTTTGCCGCCCAAAACATTTTGCCCTTTGAATTTTGAAGGCGTGCCGCGGCCGGTGCCATTGTCGCCGAGGATCAGCACCAGCGTGTTGTCGCGCAGATTCAATTCTTCGAGCTTCGCGATAAGCTTCCCAATCAGCTTATCAGTGTACGCCACCATGTCAGGAAAATGGCCCCTTTTGCTCGCGCCTTTTCCTCTGCTTTGAAAATCGCCGTAGTCGGGGCTGTCGGGCGTCGCATCATATGGGTCATGCGTGAGCATCATCGGATAATAGAGAAAGAAGGGCACCTCCTTCTTCCGCGTAATGAAATCCAGAGCGTAATCACTGACGATATCCGGCCCATACTCGCCGTGCGTGTAGTCGACGGTCTTGTGATTGATCTCCAGTCCCGGATTCTTGTACCGACCGGGCCGGCGGGTAAGTTGCCAAAGGCAATATTCATCAAACCCAAAATGCTCCGGCCCCTCGAAGCCGTTGCTCAACTGCCACTTGCCGGTGATACACGTGGCGTATCCCGTTTTCTTCAGCAGATTGGCAAAGGTGGTCTGCGAAGGATCGAGATGGCCAAAGTGCGTGTAGTTACGCCGGTTGCTCAACCCCGTCATCAACTGCACTCGCGTAGGCGTGCAAAGCGGCTGCACATGACACTGCTCAAACCGCACGCCATTCGCCGCCAGCTTATCCATGATCGGCGTGCGATAGCTCTCGCCCCCATCGGCGGTCACACATTCGTAGCCAAAATCATCGATGAGGATGAGTACCACGTTGGGCGCGCGTGCAGGCTTGGGCGCATCAGCAGCATTCAGGGTTGCGATGGGGAACAGCAGCAGGACCGAGAAGACAAAAAGGAAGTGTTTCATATGGTTGCTCGAATTTGAGAGAACACGAAGAAGCCGGATTAGACCAGACCGATCGCGCTTTGACGAGACCCGAGCGTGACGTGGCCGATGAGAGTGGCACCCAAAGATGACGACGAACTCGGCGAGGTGATTGAAAAGGTTAAGCACGAGATGCGTGCCGAGCGCCGGCGGAAAGAATAGCCATGATCCCGCGGTTGAAACGGGGACATCCGCTGCGACCCTGTCCCGGTATGAAAAAATGCGACCTCTCGTGCATCTGTTAAAGGATGGCTAAATACAATCGAAGGCGCGATGATCCGAGTGGCATTCTGTCTGCGCTGGAGAGTTACCTGGGCAATGCCGTTAAGGCGCACGAAATGCTCCTGGAAGCGGAGCGGCTGGTGGAGCGATCGTGCATCCGGCGGATGGGCGCGCAGATGCACATGGGGCGGCTCATGGCAACGATTAAAGAAGTAGATGCGAAATACCAGAAGGTCGCCGAACGCTTGCGCGACAACCCCGCCCTCAAGCCGTTGCCCGCCGACGAAGTCCTTTGCCGGGCGGCAGACATTTTCGAGAAGCTCAAGCCCGCAGCAGCCAATGCCCAACCCGGCAGAACTCGCAATTCCTCAGCACAGCCCAAGACATCCTTCAACTAACCTTGAAAACGGCACACGCCTGGGGCAGGTTCAATATCACCATTTGCAAAAAATCGGGACGGGTGCGAATTCGATAGGTTCACTCAATAATTGGGTCAATTTCAGGCTGTTACCGCAGCGTTTTGTCAGAATTGGACGCGTCTCGTTATCCACCTTCCATTCGCCAGTGGCACGGCTGGGTGCCGCCCGTGCCACTCAAGCCGTCCAATCGAATGCACAAGCTGTTGATAAGTAGGCAACTTGTTGCATTGAGGAATGCTAGCTAGTACGTTCATGTGTCAGAAGCGCAGAGCAAATACTAAGGGAGTATATTCCGATTATGTCCAATCGAGTAAAGATGCCGTGGTCGCAGGCGCGCATATTGCCTCCTCTTAGGGTTGTTAATTAATTTTTCTGAAAATCAATCGTACAAATTGATGGTGTGCATATTCGCGATTTGTCGCTTTGAAGTTCGTAAGAGATCTCAAATGACAATCGGAATTGGCCGTGCCCTCGTTGTTGGTGTGCGTTTCTGTGATGCCGCCGCGTACGGTGGTAGGAACTTCGCCGATGGCACCGAAGGTGCGGAGTTCGACGTCGATCACATATGCCAGGTCTTGCGGCCGTTCAATTATGAGCAAACGCTTGTCTTCAAGAGCGCCGGAGCGACTCTGAGCAACGTGAGGCGCGAATTGGATCTGGCGGCAATCGAGCTTCGGGACGAGCGCGACGTTTTCGTAATGTACTTCTCAGGCCACGGTGGCCGCGATTTGGACAGTAATGGTGATGTAATCGACGCCAGTGACGCCAAACTGTTTCTGTACGACGGCCTGCTATACTACCATGAACTGGCAGCTTGTTTCGCGGCCTTTCGCCCGGGGGTCCGTGTTGTTGCGTTGTTTGACAGTTGTAACTCTGGCGGCGTGATCACGCCAACGTCAACTTTAGTTCGAATGCCTGGCCCCGCAACAGGAGATGCAAGATTCAACTCATTCGATGAACTTATGAAAGATGTTCCTGCACAGATCATAATGTTCGCGGCGGCCCACGATGGCGAAGATGCCGCTAGCTTTCCCGGCGGAGGTGACTTTACCTTTGCCCTTATGGATGCATGGAACACCTTCCCCCGTACCTACGGTGCACTGTTCGACGGCATCCGTTTCAACGTGCGTGGGCAGGCCGTGCCAGTCCTGCGTGAGTACGGCGGTATCTCAGATCGCTTCCGCAACAGCATACCGTTCAGTGTCGACCTTCCACTTGCGCATCCACCACAACTCATTGCCTGAATTTTTTGCTTCCTATTTTAGACGGAGCCGATATGCCAAGATCCAATGCCGGTGGCTTTATTTTCGGATTCATCCTCATTCCAGCTTCTGTCGCCTTACTGGCCGGCTGTGGCCCTGGGGGTAGCTCCTGTCTGGGTACGGGACGCGCCCAACTTGACGCTTCGCGCCAAGGTTTGCGCTACTATGCAGGTAAAGATTTGATCATTGTCGAGGGGACAGCGATCGAAACCGTGGGCAAGGAAGTGGATCAAACCAGCCTTCAAATCAAGGGGGTGGTTCGGTTCAAATCCGTGGAGGCGTCGGTCTCAATTCAAACGGTGCCGGATACCAAGATCGCACACATCATCGACCTGCAGCCGAGTGGCATTAAGGATCAGACGTTGATCGTACAGGTGAGTGACGATGGCCTTGTATCACAAGTAAACGCCACCTCCACGGACAAGACAGGGGAGATTATCACAAACGTCTCAAAGTTTGTTGCGGGCGTCGCTGGCGCATTCTTTGGAATCAGAGACCCTGGACCTGACGAACGTGTTGTGAAGGCAATTTTCGAACTGACAGCCGAGTCGAAGACCTCTGACCCGGCTAAGCGTTCGATGGCATTTGAGCGTTTCAGCAAACTACCGGTGCTCTCCCTTTGCTTTCTACGACAGTCTCCGCACGGTCGCGATCTGTGGAATCATGCAGTTCGCTTGAGTGAAACAGTCGCGATTCAGCAGGCGGCTCGGGACCAAGCCGCGGCAGATCTAATCGCGAGTGTGGCCAAACCCGAATTCGACACAATTGCGAAACGGCGCGGCCTGCTCGACGAAGAACTACATAGCCTGATCCCTCGCCGGGATGCAGCCACGACAGCCTTCCAAACTGCCATGGAGGCGTTCGCCACCGATGAAAGTATCGGCAGCAGGGACAACGTGCGGAAATTTCGCTATGTCTTTGATCCAACGGAACTGCCAGCGTCGGCCAGTTTAAGGTCAGCGGCCAACGAAACGGCGGTCGAGGACGTCCTGAAAGGTTTTCCCCTTGCTGCCGAGATGTTCAAACAGACCCACTCTGTTGTGTCCATCATGGGTGCTCCCACTGTAGGAGCAAGTGACCCCCCTCCGTCCGCGACTCGTCCCATTCATGCCATGGCCCAACCGGATGACAAGACGCGGATATTTTACCGTGAGGCCACGCCGGTCGTCATTGATACTTATGCGATGAGTACCATCCCGGACAAGGTTCGGCAGGCACTGGACCAGCGCGTCCTGAGAATCGATCAGAAGACAGTCATGCTCATGCATCCCGCCACGCCCGAAAATAATTTCATATTCGATCCAAAGGTTTTCTCCAATTTGAATTTGCAGATGGCGTTCAACAAGCAGGGGCGCCTCACGGGACTCACGCAAGGGTCAACCGCATCCTTGGCCGGGGCCACGGGGGCGCTCGTCAACTCACTTCAGTCGTCCCGGACAGAATTTTTGACTGCCATTACCAACATCAAGGACGTTGAAGTGGCGCGCCATTCCATCGAGCAGGCGAACTTACAGAACAAGATCGACACGTTGACGAAGCAGAAGCAGATCGTTGATGGCAAAGTAATCCTTCAGGGTGAAACCGCCGATCAGCAACTGTTGGCACAGCAAACGCTCTTGCAGAACCAACTGGCCGTCTTGCAGGCGCACCAGAACTTGACAAAGGCCCAAGAAACGAACGAGTCGGTGATCACGACCGCCCAGTTGCAGGCGCAACTCTCCGAACTCCAGGCTAATCAGGCGCTGCTCAAAGCTCAAGCGTCCAACGGCTTGGTTCTTCAAGCCAACCAGCTTCAGGCGCAACTTGCTGAGTTACAGGGCGAGGTCGATTTTCTTAAAAAGCAAATAGAGTTGCAAAATCTGAAGAACACTGGTGGCAAGTAAGCGCCCACTACAACTGTCTCGATGGCGCCCGGGCGTCGCTGAACCGCGTCGACGAAGCACCGCGAGTTAGCTGTTTCGGGATGCTCTAATTCAATCCTTCACTGACCGTTGCGCACAGGATTTCTCTCAATAAAATGACAAACCAATTTCTGACCGAAAGAATCGCAGCGTTTTGCCATAAATTAGGCGAAATCTTTGCGCAACGGCCAGAAATTCCAACGTGGTCGCAGGACTTGGGTCTGCAGTTCCGTTCCATTTTCGCGTCAAGGCCGACCGGACGACTTTAATTCACGCGGGAGTTGGTTGGGAGTCTTTAGATCAACTGCTCTCGGAGCACCTGAAAGGCTTCTGATAGTCGTGCTCGCGGATAACGGCCTTCGTTCGATGCGCGCGTGCGGCCGCAACAACTGGCTGGAAGGAGAACCGCCAGAAACCGGCTGCCCCATCTCATCCACTCGAAGTTTCTCCTCCCTCGCTCCCCGGCGTCTTCGGCGTTTGGGTTCTCTGATGCGGCAGAAGATCGTCCAGCATCGTCTCGCCCCACGCCTGTAGTTCGATCTCGTCGGCTTGTTCCATTTGCCGCACCACCGAGGCGGGCTTGGTGGCGGCGGCTTCCTTGGTCTTCTTGCGGCGTTCCTGGGCGTAGTATTTGCCATCCCACACGGTCTCGGCACTCTCGCGGACGTCGGCGGCTTCGCTCAGCAGGCGACGGCGGCGATGGATCTCTCGCTGGCGATCCTGCTGGCGCAGGTCACCGAGATGGACGCCGGCCAGGCGGGCAGCGTGGGTGAGACTACGTGCTTCGACCAGCGCCTCCACTGCCGTCACCTGCGAGCTCATTGCGCGACTTGGCCGCGGTGAAAACGCAGGTAGCCGTCGCGGAATAGGCCGTAGAAGAGAAGGTCGGAGCGGTAGGTCAGGCATTGGGAGACGATGGGGGCTTCGCCGTGCGGCGTGAAGCGGCCGAGGCGGAGCATGGCGGACGCTGTGGACGCGACGGGGAGGCGCTGCTTTTCGGGGCGGACGGTGAAGCCTAGTTTTAGGCCGATTTCTTCGCAGATCTGAACTGTGCGCGGGTTTTGAGCGCCATTTGGATAGGCGATGGCGGTGGGGGTGATTCCGGTCATTTCTTTCAAGGCGTCCTGGGCGCCTTGGATCTGGGCGCGAACTTGCTCATCCGAGTAGTTGGTCAGGATCGCGTGGTCGGCGGTGTGGTTACCGAGGTGGACGTGGGGGCTGGACGCGAATTCTTTTAGCTCAGCCGGAGTGAAGGGGCGGTCGATGTCGCCCCTGGGCTTGAAGGCGTCGGGGCCGAAGAGGTCCTTGAGCTTTTCTTCCATCTGATCGGTGCGGAGCGATTTCATGGAGATCGCTTCGTGATAGATCTTGCGGTGTGGGACGCCGGCGGCGGCGCGTTCGCGGTAGAGGACGTCCCACCAGAATCCTTTGTTCTGCTGCACGTGGTTGGTGGAAATGAAGAAGAGGGCCGGGACGTTGAACTCTTTAAGCACCGGCACCGCGAGCATGTTGTTGTAGTAGCCGTCGTCGAACGTGATTAGTGCATACTTCTTGTCAGGGGCAAGGCCGTTGATGACTTCTTGCGGGGTGACAAATTGATAGCCGTGCTCGAGATAATATTCGATGAATTGCCGGAATTCGGCAATCGTCGTGCGCTGGAGCGGATCGACGCGATTGAGGGCGATTTCCTGCTGGTTGCGAAAAAGGGAATGAAACAGGAAGGACATCAGGCTATGCCGCTCATTGAAGAGCGACAGATACAGGCGTGCGACCGCCGCGTCGGTGCCTCGGATCAGGTTTTGGATGGCGGAGATCATCGCCCGCTTTCCCTTTTCTTGCTTGAGGCGAATTTTTTTCGCAGGGGCGCGAGCAGGCGTGCGATTCCCGGCATTGGATCGGAGCTGCGCCAATAAGCAAAAGATTGCGGATGCATGACGCTCATGAGCCACTGGCCGAAAGAAAGCTGGCCGTCCTGGCGGAGTCGGAGGTAAGCCTGGAAGTCGCGCATCGGGTCCCACTGGCGCATGCCACGAACGTATGGCTTCGTTGCCGGCTGATTGCGGCCGGTGAGGCGGTTGTAGACGAAGCGGGCGAGATTCACGCCGCTGCGTGTCACGAGCGCATCGGAAGCCGTGAAGCGGGCATTGCATTCGATGAGCTTGAGCTGGCCGTCGCGCAGATCGCGTTTGAATTCAACGTTGGCGACGCCGCGAAGACCGACGTGCTTGAACAGCCGATTGCCCAACTCGGCAACTTCGGGGTTCCAATCGGTGATGTGATAGCAGGCGGCGCCCATGATCGGCGGATTCCGGCGGATGACCCGCTTGGTGAAGTGTAGCAGAGGATTGCTATCTTCGTCCAGATAAGTGAAGTAGCTGCAGAGCAGATCATCGGGGCCGGGAATCATTTCAACCAGCATGCAGCCGGTGCCGGTGGCGGTAACGGTTGCGACGGCGGCGGCCACTTCGTCGAAGTTTTTGGCGATGATGAGCTTCTTGCCCGTGCGCGCCTCGAATACGTGCGAGAAGCGCGGCTTGATGATCAGCGGGAAGAGCAGGGAATCGCGAATATCGGCCAGTTCCGCCGGTGAATCGGCAAGCCAGAAGCGGGGCGTCGGAACGCCGGCGGCGACTGCCTCCTGATACGTTGCGAGCTTATTGAGCATCGCAAGCTGGGCGGGGGTGTGAGATTCGTCGAGGATATAACGGGCTGAAAGTTTTTCGCGATGGGCGGCAATGAGTTCGATTCCGGCGTCGCAGCAGGCCAGCAGCATCGATCCGGCCAGCGAGTCTGAATAGCGGCTCAGAAGGAACTTCGCCCACGTTTCAGCTTCTTTGCCGGCGAGCGGTATTGGCGCATCGGTAGGGCAGCAATAGCGCGAGTAGCGGACAAAGGCGCCGGCTTCATAAAGCGGGTAGACGTCGACACCGAGCCGGCCGAGGTTTCGCGCGACCGACAGCGCGTTGGCGCCGCCGCCGAGAAGAATTACAGCCGGCGTTGGGTTGGACCGAGCCGGCGGCTTGGACTTGGTGAAGGAGCGTGGATTGGCTTCGAGCGTCTGAGTCATGATGCTTGTCCTCCCCGTGCCACAGAAAGATAAGCATCCAGCGTGCGATCGGCCATGAGATCGACCGTAAACGAAGACGCCGCCTCCAGCGAGGCGCGGCCGCAGGCGGCAATGCGATCCGGATTGGAGACGAACTGCGCGAGGGCGGCTCCGAATGCGCCGGAATCGTCCGGCGGCACGACCGCGCCGTTGATCCCATCTTGTATCAAAATTTCGACCCCGCAAGAAGTTGTCGCGACGACGGGCAAGCCGGCGCTCATCGCCTCGAGCACGACGTAGGGCAGGCCTTCTTTGCGGCTTGAAATGGCAAACAGGTCAAACCCCGCCATCACGCCGCGTGCATCGCGCTCGCCGAGCCAGATGATCTTGTCGTTGATGCCGAGTTGATCGGCTAATTGCCGCATCGAATTTTCCAGCGGGCCGGCGCCGACCAACGCGAGCCGGGAATGCGGAGCGGCTTTTACAGCGGTGGCGAATCCCTGGAGCAGGACCTCGGGGGCCTTTTGTTCGACGAGACGTCCGACAAATCCGATCACAATCGCGTCGTCGCGAACGCCGAGGACTTGGCGCGCGACAATGCGCGGCGCTAAGTCTGAAGCTCCAACGCCGTTGGGAATGGTGAGGACGCGCTTGCGGCCCAGTCGCAGCCGCGTTGCAGCGCGCGATTCTTCCGGGGAGACGGCGATAATGCGGGCGGTTCGCAAGCTGAGGATCAATTCGATGGTCAAGTAGAACAGCCATTTCCAGCGTGGCAGGCACGGGTCCATCATGATCAGGCCGTGCAAGGTGTAGAAAGCGGGGACTCCGGTTCCCGCCGCTGCGAGACGCGCGAGGGCGCCACCTTTGGAACTGTGGCCGTGGATGATATCGAACGGGCCGGCGGAGCGAAGATATTTGCGGATCGTCCAGACCGCGCCGGCATCACTCGGATGGGGGGCGGTGCGGATTGGAATCGCCATATGGCGCAAGCCGGCGATTGCAGTGAGGCGATCGCTGAACAGGCGATCGATTCGGCCCGTCGAGTAAAGCAGATGAACTTCGCATCCACGCTCGATGAGACTTTGCGAAAGATCGAGCACATGGCGTCCGGTTCCGCCACTGCTGCATTCGATGAGCATCAGGACCCGCGGGCGTTCAGCGGCCCGCGCGAATGAAGGGGCATCGGTTGAGGGCGCATTCAACGCCCCGATCTTGCTCAGGGGAGCGGTTGTAGACATTGTGGCAGCCTTACCATCCATACAAACTTTAAATCCGCCAGCGGCGCTGTGTAATTCAGCCAACCGCCAGTGGCATCGGCTTAAGTGATGGGACGCTTGGGATCTTTTCGCCGCGAGAAATGCGCTCCGGCGTTAGCTCGTCGTAAAGCGATTCATAACGGCGGGCAATCGCATCCAAATCAAACAAGTTAAGGACGCGCTGGCGAGCCATCGCGCCCATCTGCTGTCGCGCCTCGGTGCCGATCTCGATCATTTCGCTAATTCCGCCAGCCAGTGCATTGGAGTCCCTTGAAGGGACAACGCGCCCATAGTCACCCACGATCAGCGCCGAATCGCCGACATCCGTCACCACGCACGGAACGCCGGTTGACATCGCCTCTCCGACCACCAGCGGAAACGCTTCGCTGATCGAGGATGAGACGGCGATATCCAGAGCCGATTGAATTCGCGGCACATCGCGGCGCGGGCCGAGGAGGTGGCAATGTTCTTTAAGGGCAAGAGACTCAATCTGCTCGCGTATGGCCGCGTTCTCCAGGGTGACCTTGTCACCGCACAACAGAAAGCGGACCTTGGGAAAGCGGCGGGCGACCAAGCCGGCGGCCTGCAGGAAATTTTGATGGTCCTTTAACGGATCGAATCGCGCGACCAGGCCGACCAAAACTGTGTCGCTTGCGATGCCCAGCTCGCGGCGAACGCTGAGCCGTGCATCGGCATCCGGGCGAAACGCGCTGGTGTCGAAGCCGTTGGGAATGACAGTCATCCGGCGGCTTGAGAACCCGCGTTCGGTATAAAGCTTTCGAGCATGTTCGGAGCAGAAGACGATTCGCGTCGGCAAACGCCTGGAGAGTCGCGCGCAGGCGGCAACAGTCAATAGAGTAGAGCGTTTGCTGAGGCCTGGGGCGTGATTGGAGTGATGGATGCTCCAGACGACGGGCGCGCGCGATCCGAGCCACGCTGCGATCCCGCCGAGCAGATTGGAATGGTCCATCCAGGTTTGAACGAGGTCGGGCTTGGTGCGTTGGATGTGGCGTGCCAGTCGTGCGACGCCGCGCGGATCTGGAATTCCGGGCGCCATTCCCATTGTCGCGATGGGAATTCCCGCCCGGACCAGCGGGTCGGCCACCGACATGTCGTCAATCAGGGCCGCAACTGCCGGCTCAAAGCGATCGCGATCGCTTCGCAAAATGAGATTACACAACATTGCTTCGGCACCGCCGAATTCAAAGCTGTTGATCACGTGCAGAATGCGCACTTTCTTCGCCATAAGTAGCCGATCCCAATCCAATGGCAGTTAAGCCCCGTATGCCCTGCGAGCTATTTACTTGCTGCCCCGCGCATAGCATACATCGAAACTCACAAATGTTGACAGTGACTTAGTGTCTCGGTCACCGCCAAAACTTTCGTGACCCAATTACGCAACGGTTTAATCGGCACTTTGGCAGACCTTCCTCAGAGCCCGTAAACTTTTGCGTGGCACGGCGAGCCTGCCCATGTTTCCAGAGCAGGAATCACGGGCGGTCTGCCCGTGCCCCTCAATGGCGTCACAGTTTATCAGGCGAGATCCAATCGTTGGAAGGCCGGTATTATAGGTTGTTTGCGCAAGCTGCGCAACCCCCTCAAAATTACCGAATATGACTGGTGTGACAAGATTGCTATACGCAGAAGAACGATTGCCATGTTAAATGGTACCTCTTTCCCATGGCGTCACAAACACCCGTCATTCCGGCTTGTAAAACAGGCTGCGAGAAGCCTGGGTGAAAATTTGGTGGCAATATGGAGTGTCGAGACGGAGAAAATTGCGTTGACCTGATTACAGCTTGACCATGAATCGCTGGAGGAATTTACCTTGCATTGCCCCGAAGGCGCGAATACGCTGTCGGTTTGCGGGTGGGCTAGGGCCGCTTGCTTTCCAGCCATCGTAGAAAGCGTGTGCGTAATCGGGCGTTGCGCGGTATTATGCTGTTGCGTGTTCCGCTCCGGCGGACTTGACGCACGCTTCTGTGGGAACGCAATTTACAAATAGCGCGGAAATATCTGCGGCTCCGCACGGCACAGAGATTCCGTTGACCAACGCGCAGTCGATGCTGCCGCGTGGAGAGTGAATTGGTTTTTTTCGGTAGTCTCGATGGATGGGCAGAATATGCACCAGCTAAGCCGACTCGATCGCCCCACACGTGGACGTCTGGGCCTTACGCCCGATGCATCCGGCCCTTCCACCTCGCTGCTTAAGGTGCTCTGGCAACGGCGTTGGATGGTGGCCGGCACTGTTGTGGTGTGCGTCGCGTTGGCGGCGGCCTATCTTACCGTTGCCACGCGCGTTTTCAGCGCCACCGCCAAAATCCTCGTCGAACAGAATGAACCGGCGGCGATGGGGGACAAGCATGGACAGCTTCCGCAGTCCGAAAGCTACGTTCAAAACCAGGCCGACGTATTTCAGTCGGCTCCGATCCTCATGCGCGCCCTCGAAGCGGCTGACTACAAAAACATGAAGACCTTTGCCAAGGCTGGAAACGATCCAGTCAACTGGCTGAGGCGCGGCGGGGCATTCAAGGTTGATGTGGCCAAGAAGTCGGACGTTCTGCTGATCTCGATGGAATCTCCCTGGGCGGACGAAGCCGCCATCTTCGCCAACAGCGTCGTCAACGAATACATCGCCGACCAATCCCAGCGCAAGAACACCGCCGGCGGGGAGATGATCGCGGCGCTGGAAAAGGAAAAACACGACCTGCTGCAACGGCGCGACACGTGCATGGAGGCGATGAATAAATTCAAGCGGGAAAATGACGTCGTCTCCTTCGGAACGGATCCGGGAAACACGGCGTTGGCGCGGACGGCGGCACTTGCCAGTTCGCTGACCACCGCCGAAATGAATTCCATGCAATTGCGGGCACAGGTCGCGGCCACGAAGAAGGCATTGAGCGATCCCGCGAGCCTCACCTCTTTTGTCGAAGCCCAGCAATTTAAGGCCAAAGACGCCGGCGATCGAGAGTACGACGAGCTGCGCAGCCAACTGACGCAACAGATGCTCGCGCTTTCCACCTCCTCGGCATTGGAGGGGCCTAACAACAACCGCGTGCGCACGCTTGAAGCCGTTGTCAGTTCACTGCGGCGGCGCGTTGGCGACAAAGAACGCTCGATGGCCGAAGCGCATCTCGCCTCAGCGACAACGCAACTGGCGGTTGCTGAAGACAGCGAGCAATCGCTGCGCAAGGCGATGCAAGTTCAACGTTCGCAGGTGATCGGGCTGAATCGGACCGCCACCGAATACGCCAAGCTCAAATCCGATGCGGCGCGCATGCAGAAGGAGTGCGATCTGCTTGATGGCCGAATTGGTGAGATCAAGGTGAACGAACTGCATTCGGCGCCGCTCAACGTGCAGTTTCTGGAAAAGGCGCGTCCTGAAATCAAGCCGATTCGTCCGAATAAGCTGCTGATCCTGACAGCCACCACGATGATCGGGTGGGTGCTGGGAATTGGTCTCGCTCTGGGACAGGAATGGCGCAGTGCCCGGTTCCGGACTCCCGAAGAAATTCTGTCGCTGTTGGGAACGTCGGTCCTGGCGACCGTGCCGCGAATCAACGCCCGGCTCTCGCCGGTGGCGCGGGGACAGATCCTGTACCTCGATACACATTCCCCCAGCGCCGAAGCCTACCGCTCGGTGCGCACGTCTTTGCACCTGGGCGCCTTCCGCGATGCCAAGACGATTCTCATGGCATCGCCGATGTCTGGCGAAGGCAAATCGACCAGCGCCAGCAATCTGTCGATTGCGTTTGCCCAGGCGGGGCATCGCACGCTCATCGTCGACTGCGACATGCGTGAGCCGGTGCAGCATCTGATTTTTGAAACCGACGGCGCGATCGGATTGTCGAGCGTGATCGCGGGAGAAGAAAAGCTCCGCGATGCGATCCAGCCTACGCGGATCGCGGGTTTGTATCTGCTGCCTTGCGGGCCGATTCCCGCCAATCCGACAGAATTGCTATCCGGAAAACGCTTCACTGAATTGATGAAAGCATTGGTCGGCACGTTCGACCGGATCGTGATCGACTCGCCGCCGGTCATGGTCGTCGCCGACGCCCGCATTCTCGCGGCATCTGCCGACGCCACCATGCTGGTGCTTCGGATGGGCCAGTCCATGCATCGCGCCGCTATCAACGCAATGGAAGAATTGGAAAAGGTCGGCGCCAACGTGCTGGGCACGATTGCCAACGACGTGCCGGTCATCCGCACCAGCACCTACTACGGCGGGTCGTGGCAGTACGCGTCGTCAGCCAAGCGAATCATGGCATCTATTACCG